>Ga0315282_10000878_pt1 | contig 58794 bp, 44 predicted proteins | sample YL17G07_20_MG_FD_203693 | JGI IMG/M metagenome (GOLD analysis project Ga0315282, IMG submission 203693) | Sediment microbial communities from Yellowstone Lake, YNP, Wyoming, USA - YL17G07_20 | ecosystem: Environmental > Aquatic > Freshwater > Lake > Sediment | place: USA: Wyoming | collected...
CCCTGGGCGCGGGGGCTGACGTCACCCTGGTCACCTATCACTACCTCCAGTCTGATCCCTCGAAGAACGTGCCCATGCTGGTCGGCTTCGAAAGCGAGGCCCAGCGCGAGTTCTTCCTGGAGCTGATTACGGTCGCGCGTTTGGGCGCCAAGTCCGCCGTGCGCGCGCTCACCATGCCCATCAGCCACATCGCCCGCGCCATCGAGATGGGCGACGCGCGCCGGCTTCAGGCCCTGCCCGGCATCGGCCGCCAGAAGGCCAAGGACATCATCGCCAAGCTCCAGGGCAAGGTGGGGCGGTACGTGGGGGTGGAGGAGGAACCTGCGGCCGCAGCCGCGCGGCCGCTCGCGCTGGAGATCGAGGACGATGCCCTGGAGATACTGCTTCAGCTTGGCTACACGCAGGCCGATGCCTTGAAGCTCATCGCCGATGCCACCATGGGCGACGGCGACTTCGACAGCGCCGAGGAGCTGATCCAGGCCATCTTCCGCAAGCAGAAGGCGTGAGGGCTGCGCGAACGACGGGTCGCCACCTGGAGGTGGCTCCTACATACGCACCTCGTCCGGATGTAGGAGCCAGCTCTGCTGGCAACTAGGGGCGGCATGGGCCGGGACGTCGTATACCGCACATCACACATCGCATATCCCATATCGCGGTGGAGGGCTGATGGCTCGCCAGCGCATCATCAGCGGCGAAGAGCAGCAGGAGGAGGAGCAGGTCAACCTCACGCTGCGCCCGCGCACGTTGGCCGAGTACGACGTGGGGCAGCGGGAGCTGATCGAGAGCCTCAACATCTCCATTCGCGCCGCCAGGCAGCGGGGTGAGCCCTTAGAGCACGTGCTCTTCGACGGCCCGCCGGGCCTGGGCAAGACCACCTTAGCCCACATCATCGCCCACGAGATGGGCGTGGGCATCACCTGCACTTCCGGCCCGGCGCTGGAGCGGGCCGCCGACCTCATCGGCATCCTCACCAACCTGGAGCAGGGCGAGGTGCTGTTCATTGACGAGGCGCATCGGCTGCCGCGGGTGGTGGAGGAGTTCCTCTACCCGGCCATGGAGGACTTCCGGGTGGACTTCGTGGTGGATCGGGGGCCCTACGCCAAGACCATCAAGCTGCCGCTGAAGCGCTTCACCATCGTGGGGGCGACCACCCGGGTCGGCCTGCTCACGCCGGCCCTGCGGGAACGCTTCGGCATCTTCCATCATCTGGACTTCTACACGCCGGAGCAGCTCACCAAGATCATCACGCGCGCCGCTGGCATCCTGGGCATCGAGCTGAGCCAGGGGGGGGCCGAGGAGATCGCGCGGCGCTCGCGCGGGACAGCGCGCGTGGCCAACCGGCTGCTGCGGCGGGCGCGCGACTTCGCCCAGGTCAAGCGCGACGGCAAGATTGACCAGGCCACGGCCGACGCCGCCCTGCGAGCGATGGGGGTGGATCAGGAGGGGCTGGACAACCTCGACCGCAAGTACGTGACCACCATCATCGAGTACTACCAGGGCGGGCCGGTGGGCATCGAGGCCATTGCCGCGACCCTCAACGAGGAAGTGGACACCCTGAGCGATGTGGTGGAGCCGTACCTGCTGAAGACCGGCTTCGTGACCCGCACCCGCCAGGGCCGCTGCGCCACCCGGCGCACGTACCAGCACCTCAAGCTCAAACCGCCCCCGACCACCACCCAAGCCGCCCTGCCCCTTGCTGAGGACGAGGAAGCCTGCGCCTAGCAGGATGGGCCCCAGCAGCGCCGCACCCGCATTCACCAGCAGCCGAACCGTGCTATAATCCGCCTGGTCTGCTGTACGTGGCGCCGTTGCCGCGTGCACTGCGCCGACCTCGCCAAGCGAGGCGGCAGGCGCGGCGGGAAGCCCGCGATGGAAGCGTTCTGGTCGCAACCCCAGGAAGTCGCCTTGCGGCAGTTGGAGGCGCGGCCCGAAGGGCTCACCTCGGCCGAGGCGGCCGAGCGGCTGCGCCAATACGGGCCCAACGCCCTGCGGGCGCGCAAGCGGGTGACGGCGTGGGGCCTTTTCTTCGGCCAGTTCCGCAGCCCCATCGTGCTGCTGCTGCTTTTCGCCGCCGGCCTTTCCTGGGCCGTGCAGGATAGGACGGATGCCCTCATCGTCCTGGGCATTGTGCTGGCCAGCGCCCTGCTGAGTTTCAGCCAGGAGTACAGCGCCGGCAATGCCGTGGAGAAGCTGCTGGCCCTGGTGCAAACTCAGGTGACCGTGCGGCGAGACGGCCAGGACCAACTAGTGCCGGTGGAGGCGGTTGTGCCCGGCGACCTGGTGGTGCTCAGTGCGGGCACCCTCGTGCCGGGCGACGGCCTGCTGTTGGCGGCGCAGAACCTGTTCGTCAACGAAGCCGTTTTGACGGGCGAGACGTTCCCGGTGGAGAAGGAGCCCGGCCTGTCACCCGAGGACGCGGGCCTAGCGCAGCGTCACAACGCGCTCTTCTCCGGGACGCACGTGGTGAGCGGCACCGGCAGGCTGCTGGTGGTGCACACCGGGCGGGAGACCGAGTTCGGGCAGATCGCGCAGCGGCTTCAGCTCCGCCCGCCGGAAACCGAGTTCGAGCGGGGCATACGGCGCTTCGGCTACCTGCTCATCGAGTTCACCCTAATGCTGACGTTGGGCGTGTTCGCCATCAACGTCGCTCTGCACCGCCCGTGGCTGGATTCGTTCCTGTTTGCGCTGGCGCTGGCAGTGGGTCTGACGCCGCAACTGCTGCCAGCCATCATCAGCGTCAACCTGGCCCGTGGGGCGCGGGAGATGGCGCGCGTGCAAGTGATTGTGAAGCGACTGGCGGCTATCGAGAACTTCGGCAGCATGAATGTGCTGTGCTCGGACAAGACAGGCACGCTCACCGAGGGCACGGTTCACGTGCATGGGGCTTTCGACCCGCAGGGGGCGCCGGCGCCGGAGGTGCTGCGGCTGGCCCAGCTCAATGCGGCGTTCCAGACCGGCTTCACCAACCCCATTGACGAGGCGCTGTTGCGGGACAGCCCGCCCGATCTGACGCGCGACGTGGTCCTGCTGGATGAGCTGCCCTACGACTTCGTGCGCAAGCGGCTAAGCGTGCTGGTGCGCGATGGCGAGCAAACGGTGCTGATCACCAAGGGCGCGCTGGAGCCGCTGCTGGCGGTGTGCAGCCGCGTGCGGCGCGCCGACGGTTCCGAGGAGCCGCTGGCGGCGGCGCGCGAAGCCAGCCTGGCCGAGTTCGCGCGCTACAGCCGGCAAGGGCTGCGGGTGCTGGGCGTGGCCGGGCGCTGGGTGGAGACGGCGCCGACGCGACTGCGGGCCCAGGACGAGGCCGACATGGTGTTCGTGGGATTCCTGGTGCTGGACGACCCGCTGCGTGCGGACATCGTGCAGACCGTGAACGAGCTGCGCGAGTCGGGGGTCCGGCTAAAGATGATCACCGGCGACAACCGGCTGGTGGCGGCCTACACGGGTGAGCACGTCGGCCTGTCCGCCGCCGGCATCCTGACCGGGCAGGAGCTGCGCCACCTGAGCGACGAGGCGCTCCTGCACCGGGTTACGCGAGCCGATATCTTCGCCGAGGTAGAGCCCAACCAGAAGGAGCGGCTGATCCTGGCGCTCAAGCGGGCGGGCTTTGTGGTCGGCTACATCGGCGACGGCATAAACGACGGCGCGGCCCTGCATGCGGCAGACGTGAGCATCGCCGTGGCCAGCGCGGTGGACGTGGCCAAGGAGGCCGCGGACCTGATCATGCTGGAGGCGGGCCTGGAGGTGCTGGCGCGCGGGGTGCAGGAGGGGCGCAGGACGTTCGCCAACACGCTCAAGTACGTGTTCATGGCCTCCAGCGCCAACTTCGGCAATATGTTCAGCATGGCGGCGGCTTCGGCGCTGCTGAAGTTCCTGCCGCTGCTGCCCAAGCAAGTGCTGCTGACCAACCTGCTCACCGACTTGCCCGAGATGGCCATCGCCACCGATCGCGTGGACCCCGAGCTGGTCCAGCAGCCGCGGCGCTGGGACGTGGGGTTCCTGCGTCGCTTCATGCTGGTCTTCGGCCCACTCAGCTCGGTCTTCGATTTCATGACGTTTGGGGTGCTGCTGAGCATGCAGGCTCCGCCCGCCCTGTTCCGGACGGGCTGGTTCACCGAGTCAGTGGTCTCCGCTACGCTGATCGTGCTGGTAGTGCGCACACGTCGCCCGTTCTTGCAGAGCAGGCCCGGCCCCGCCTTGGCCTGGGCCACGTTGGGCGTGGTGCTGGCCACGCTGCTGCTCCCTTACACGCCTCTGGCCGCTCCCCTGGGGTTTGCCAGGCTGCCCGGGGACGTCCTGCTGGCAATGCTGGGCATTGTGGCGCTCTACGTTGTGTCGGCCGAAGCGGTCAAGCACTGGTTCTACCGGCGTTACCCCTGAGCCCGCTGCCGTGGCGAAGGTGGCCCGCCGCTCGTGGTGGAAGGCGGGAGTATCTGCTTAGCGCTGGCGAGGCAACCTGGCAGCGCTACCTGGAAGCCAAGCATAGGAGGCGACCCCATGACGCCTACCGAGGACCTGGTGGACGAGCACAAAGCCATCAAGCTGGGGCTGAGAATCCTGGAGGCAATCAGCGGCAAGCTCGACGCAGGAGAAGAGGTCGAGGCGCAGGACCTTGGGCAGATGGTCGAGTTCATCAAGGTCTTCGCCGACAAGTGCCACCACGGGAAGGAGGAGGACCTGCTGTTCCCCGCGATGGAGCAGGTGGGAGTGGCCCGGGAAGGCGGGCCCATCGGCGTAATGCTCAGCCAACACGCTATGGGACGCGCCTACGTCAGAGCTATGGGCGAGGCGGTGGCCAAGTATGCGGCGGGCGACCGCAGCGCCGCGTCGGCCATCGCCGAGAACGCGAGAGCCTACGTCGCCCTGTTGAGCGGACACATTGACAAGGAGGACAACATCCTCTACCCCATGGCCGACGCGCGCTTGTCGCCACAGGCGCAACAGGAGCTGACGCAGGGATTCGCGCGCGTCGAGCGCGAGGTCGTTGGGCCCGGTAAGCACGAGGAGTTCCACGAGCTGCTGCACCGTTTGGAGCACGCATACCTACAGTGACCGCGAGTGGCGGCGCGCCAGGCACCCGTCTGCACTCAGACCGCATCTATGAGGGCAAAGCGCGCACGCGAGGGGTAATGATGAGAAGCGGGCTGTTCGCCGTTGCCATCTTCCTGAGCCTGGGCCTGACCGTTGCTGCCCAGCAGCCGGTGCAGTTCACGGACGTGACGGCCGAGTCGGGCCTCTGGGATGTGCCCACGGGCTGGGGGGTCACCGTTGAGGACGTGGATCGGGATGGGAACCTGGACCTGATATTCGCCAACAACGGCTCCGAGAACGCCGCGTTCTACAACCAGGGCAAGCTGCAGTTCCGGGGCCGGCCCATCATCGGCGGCTCAGCAGGCACCGAGGCCCTGGTGCCGGCGGACTTCGACGGCGACGGCTTCGTGGACCTGGTCGGGGCCTGCTGGGGCGGTCCCCCGGCGCTTTTCCGCAACGACGGCACGGGCCGCTTCATCGAGGTGGCCGCAGACTATGGCCTCGAAGCCCCACCCGACACCCGCTGCGGCGGCGCAGCCATCGGCGACGCGGACGGCGACGGCACGCTCGACATCTTCCTGCCGGAGTCCACCGGCAAGGACGTGCTCTACGCCTACCTGGGCGGCAAGTACGAGAACGTCACCGCGCAGGCCGGGCTGCCGCAGGTGCCGGGCGGGGAATCGGCTACGTTCTTCGATGTGGACGACGACCGGGACCTGGACCTGTACGTGGCGCGCTCCAACGACAAGAGCGCGCTGTACCTGAACGACGGCACGGGCACCTTCCAGGACCTGAGCGCCAACACCCAGCTATTCGCCGCCACGGGCAACTGCGGCGTGGTCTTCGCCGACCTCGACAACGACGGCGACGCGGACCTGCTTCAGGTGAATGGCGCCTTCGGCGGGGCGAGTGTGAACCGCCTGCTGCGCAACGACGGGGGCGCCAAGTTCGTGGACGCCACGCCGGAGAGCTGGAAGGCGGAGAGCGGCCGCTGGTTCAGCGCGGCCGTGGGCGACATCAACAACGACGGCAACCTGGACGTGTACTTCACGGGCCTGGACCGCAACCTGCTATTGCTCAACCAAAGCGGCCTCAAGTTCGCGCCCGCACCCGATCCCTGCCCTCCCCAGCCCGGCCAGGCCTGCTGCGGCTCGCTGCTGGTGGACCTGGACGGCGACGGCGACCTGGACCTGGTGACGCGCCACCGAGCCGGCCTCGACTACATCCTGCGCAACGACCGGAACGACAACAACTGGCTGGAGGTGCGGCCGATCAGCGCCAAGGGCAATCCCTACTGCCTGGGCGCCCGCCTCCGCGTGTTCAAGGCGGGCGGCCTGGGCGACATGCGGCAGTTCGTCGCGCGCCGCGACCTGATCCCGACCTGCGGCTGGGGCTCCTACATGCCCTACGTGGCGCACTTCGGCCTGGACGCTGGGCAGCGCTACGACCTCGAGGTGCGCTACGCCGACGGCACTGCGGCCACGGAGACCAACGTGCAGCCGGGGCGCTACCTGGAGATCAGCCCCAGGTGAAGGCATCCCAGCGCTGCCCTGGAGGTGACTTGCCATGCTGTCAAGGCTGGCTCTGGTCGCATTGTTCATGCTGACTGCGCTCGCCCCCACCTGGGGGGCCACCATCTGGACTGCCCCGGCCATGACCCGGGTGCAGCCCCGGGACCCGCCGACGGCTGCCCGCGGGATCGGCATCAGCGCCGCCCGCAACGAATACGAGCCGTTCCAGGTGATTGTGACAGCGGCCGACGACGGGCTGACCGGGGTGACCGTCGGCGTCAGCGATCTCAAAGGGCCCCGCGGCGCGCTCATCCCCAAGAACGCCATCAAGCTATACCGGGAGCACTACATCCAGGTCATGCGGCCCAGCTATCGCTGCGACGCGCCGCCGGGCTGGTGGCCAGACGCGCTGATCCCGCTGGACGCTCCGGGGGGCAAGTACGTGGGCCAGCCGTTCGCGGCCCCCAGGGGCCAGAACCAACCCATCTGGGGCGAGGTGCTGGTGCCGAAGGGCATTCCGGCAGGGGACTACGCCGGCACCATCCTGGTGGACATGGGCGCGGCCGGCCGCGTCTCGGTCCCTCTGCGCTTGCACGTCTGGGACTTCGACCTGCCCGACCGCGCCACGGGGAAGAGCGACTTTGGGGGCCTGGACCGCGCCGTGGAGTACCACCAACAGCACGGGAGCACGACAGATCGCCTCACGCTCTACGAGCGCTACGCTGCCGAGCTTATCCGGCACCGGGTTATGCCCGCCCCACCGGGCGAGGCTCAACCCAAGATCAACCCCGACGGCAGCTTGGACACCACGCAGTCGCACCCAATCCTCAAGCACTACATAGACGACCTGGGCCTGCGCTCGATCAGGGTGCGCTTCCGCCCCGACGTCACCTACCTGCGCAACCTCTACAGCTACCTCCAGCAGAACGGTTGGCTGGAGCTGCACCACATCTACATCCTGGACGAGCCCAACGACGCCGAGGCGTACGCCAAGGTGCGGGAGCTGGCCGCCGTCGCGCACCAGGCCAATCGCGGGCTGAAGGTGCTCTGCACCGAGCAGACGATCACCCAGGATCCGGCGTGGGGGGACCTGTACGGCGCGGTGGACATCTGGGTGCCGCTGTGGGCGCTCTACGACGAGCCCACCGCCGCCCAGCGCCTGGCCCTGGGGGAGGAGATCTGGGGCTACACGGCCCTGTGCCAGGGCGAACAGCCCTCGCCCTGGTGGGAGCTGGACTTCCCCGTGCTCAACTACCGCATCCCCATGTGGGTCAACGGGCGCTACGGCATGACCGGGCTGCTGTACTGGACGACCTGCTACTGGGAGCAGACCGCCGACCCATGGACCGACCCGCTCACCTACAAGCCCTCGGAGCAGGCGGTGTTCAACATGGAGGGCAGCCTGTTGTACCCGGGCCTGGCAGTAGGCATTGATGGCCCGGTGACGTCCATCCGCCTGAAGATGATCCGCGAGGGGATGGAGGACTACGAGTACCTGGCGCTGCTGGCCAAGCGCGGGAAGAAGGACGTGGCCGACGCCGAGGCCCGGAAGCTGGCGCGCAGTTGGTTCGACTGGGAGAAGGACCCCACCGCCCTCCTGGCCGCGCGCCAGCGGGTGGCGGAGGCGATTGAGGAGTAGGGTACGGGCCCCTGCTTACGCCATCGCCCCGATGATCATCGCTGCCAGCCAGAGGGCCGAGGCGCCGCCGCCCGCGCCATTATGTGGAGTGCAACATCGCCTGATGCTGCGCCCTGCAAAGTCGGGCCTTCGCCCGTCGTAGCGGGCTACGGCCCGCGAAGGCGGGTGACTTTGCACTCCATAGTGGGTTGAGCGAGGGGCTTCCAGCCGCGCTACTATGGAGTGCAACATCACCTGATGTTGCAGATGCCGTTCACGTCATCGGACGGGGGTGAACCCCGTCCCTACCTCTCTGCGCCGCCCGCTGAGCTCGTGGCCGCGAGCGGCTAGCGGCGCGGCGTGCGCGGAAACCGCTGTTCAGCCCACGCTCAGCGCTTCTGCTTGGCCAGAAGGGCGTCGCGCACCAGCGCGTGCACGTGCTCCTCCTGCCACGGCTTGCCCACCAGAAAGTGCGCGCTCCTGGCGGCGGGGCTGCGGGCCTCCTCGTCGGGTGCTTCGGTCAGCAGCACCCGCACGCAAGCGGGGAACTGGCGCTGCACGACCTCCAGCAGCTCCGCCCCGCTGATGGTCGGCGTGGTGTGGTCGCAGATGATCAGGTCCGCCGGCGCCTCACGCATGCTGGCGAGGGCCTCCTGGGGGTCGCGGGCGGACACCAGCTCCCAGTCCTGTGATTGCAGGCAGGCGCAGAGGGCTTCCAGCGCCTGATCCTCGTGGCTCACCACGACCACCCTCCGCTGGGGGCGAGCGGGCTGCGGCCGGGCCGGCTGGGGCTGGACCGCCGCGGCCTGGTGGCCGAAGTACTCGGCGGTGCGCACGATCGTGTCCAGCTCGAAGGGCTTGCGCAGGCAGCCCCTGGCGCCCATCTGCATGGCGGCGCCCACGATATCGCCCCGCACCCGCTGCGACAGCTCGTCGCTGTAGAAGGCGGTCATCATGATGACCTTGATATGCGGGGAGACACTCTTGAGCCGCGACAGCGTGGACAGCCCGTCCATGGGCGCCATGGCCACATCCAGAAAGGCGACATCGAAGCGCTCGGCGCTGGCGCGCTCGACGGCTTCGGTTCCCGTGCTCACGGCGGTCACCTGATGGCCCTTGGGCTCCAGGGCCATGCGGAAGACCTCCAGCACGTCCTCCTCGTCGTCAGCAACCAACACCTTCAGGGCGTCCCTGTCGCTGTGGCTCGTGTTCATGGCTCTCTGTCCCTCGCTCTGCTGACCGCGTTGCTCCGCTGGGCAAGGCCCTGAGGAAACGTTCCACCACGGCCGGGTCCCAGTACTGGCCCTGAAACGTCAGCAGCTCCTGCTGCGCCTGGCAGGCGCTCATGGCCTCTCGATAGGGCCGCGCCGAGGTCATGGCATCGTAGGCATCGGCCACGGCTATGATGCGGCTGGGCAGGGGGATATCGGTCCCCGCCAGCCCATCCGGCCGGCCCCCGCCGTCGTAGCGCTCGTGATGGTGGCGGATCCACTTGGCGATGGGGGCCAGGTCGGGGATGGCCGCGAGTATGTCGGCCCCCACCGTGGCGTGGCCCAGCACGCGGTCGTAGTCCTCCTCGGACAGCGCACCGGCGTAGTTGAGCATTCTCTCCGGCACGCCGATCTTGCCGATGTCATGCAGCAGCCCGGCCAGGCGTACCTGCTCGACGTCTTGATCAGACATGCACATCACGCTGGCGGCCAGCGCAGCATACTCCGCCACCCGGCGCGAGTGGCCCTCGGTCATGGAGTCCTTGGCCTCCAGCGCCGTGCACAGTGACTCGATGGCTCCCAGGAACAGGTCGCGCTGGGCCCGACTGCTCTCGGCCAGCTCCTGCGTGCGCTGCCGCACCATCTGCTCCAGGCTCTGGCGGTAGCGGCGGTTCTCGACTTCCAGCTCCCGCGTGCGCAGGGCCCGCTGCACGCTGAAGACCAGGGCCTCGTCGTCGAAAGGCTTGACGATGTAATCGTCGGCCCCGCGGCGCACGGCCGCCATCGCGACCCGGGCGGACCCGTCGGCGGTGACCATGACCGTGGCCATGTCCGGCTGGGCGTCTTTCATGCGCTCCAGTAGGGCGAGGCCGTCCATGCCGGGCAGGGCAATGTCCAGCAGCGCGGCCGCCGGCCGCTGGGATTGGGCCAGGGCCAACGCCTGCTCGCCGCTGTGGGCGACCAGACAGTGGTATCCGGCTTTGCCCAGCACCAGCGACAGCAGCTCGGTCACCGGCGGCTCATCGTCCACGATAAGCAGTCGCACGCGCTCAGCCACCACGCTTACTCCTCCAAGACCTCCTGAACCGCGACGGCCAGCTCCTCCACGGTGAAGGGCTTGTTGAGGTAGGGCCGGCGGGCCTCGGTCAGGAAGCACGTGGTCTCCGGGTTCACCGTGTCGCCGCTGCAAAAGATCACGCGCCGGGCCAGCTCCGGCCGCTGGACCCGCAACAGTTCGTAGAAGTGCGGCCCGTCCATTTTGGGCATCTTCAGGTCGGCAATGACCAGATCGAAGTCCCCGACCAGGGCCTCGGCCAGCGCCGCCTCGCCATCGCTGACCGCAGCCACCTGCGCTTGCGCGCTCTTCATGATCCGCTCCATGAGGGCCACCATGCCTTCCTCGTCATCCACCACCAGTACGCGGCGGCCGCGCAGGCACTCCAGGCTGGGGCCCTGCTCCTCCGGCGTTGGCGGCTGGGCCTCGGCGGCGACAATGAGGGGAAGCTCCACGATGAAGGTGGCCCCCTGCCCCTGCTGCGATTCCACCCGGATGCGGCCGCCGTGCTCCTGGATGATCCCGTAGGAGATGCTCAGGCCCAATCCGGTGCCCTGCCCCACGTCCTTGGTGGTGAAGAAGGGCTCGAAGACCTTGGGCAGGTTCTCGGCGGCAATGCCAGGCCCAGTGTCGGCGAAGCTGACCAAGATGCGGTCGCCGTCTGTTCCCGATGAGACCCGGAGGCGCCCCGGGTGCCCCTGGCCGGCCATGCTCTGATAGGCATTGGCAATGATGTTCACGAACACTTGCTGGAGTCGGTGCGGGTCGGCCAGGATGGGCGGCAGGTTGGGGTCCAGCTCGGCTTCCACCTCTATGCTGTGCACCCGCAACTGATAGCGCAGCAGCTCCAGGCTGGCACGCACCGTTTCGTTGACATCGGTGCGCACGCGCTCCGACTCGTAGCGGCGGGCGAAGGTGAGCAGGTTATCCACGGTGCGGCTACAGCGTTTGGCCTGCTCGTAGATGTGCTGGTAGATGCGCAGCATCTCCTCATCGGCATCTACCCGACTCAGGTACTGGGCAAAGCCGATGACCACGCCCAAGGGGTTGTTGAGTTCGTGCGCCACTCCCGAGACCAGGCGGCCCACCGCCGACAGCTTCTCCGACTGCACGAGCTGGGCTTGGGTCTCGCGCAGGTCCTGGTGGGCGCGCTGGAGGGCCTGGAACAGCAGCATGTTCTCGATGGCTACCCCCATCTGGCCGCCCACTGCCTCCAGCAGCTTCCGGTTGTCCTCGAAGGACCGGCCCTGGCGGGGATTGACCACGCCCAAGACTCCCTTGAGCGCGCCGCCGGCCCGCACGGGCATACAGCACAGCTCCAGGCGAGTTGTCTCGCCCTCTGCCTGCCTGCTGGCGCCCTGCCAGACGGGCTCGGCAGTGGTCAGCTCTACGGCGCACATGCCGTCCAGGGGCTCCGGCCAGCGCACGCGCTCGAAGTCAGCTTTGGGCAGGCCACGGTGCGTGAGCAGCTTCAGGCTGTTGCCCTCCAGGTCACATACCCACACCGCGCCGGCCTCGGCGCCCAGGGCCACCAGGACGATCTCCAGGGAGTCGTTAAAGGTGGGCTCCATGTCGAGGGACTGAGCCAGCGCGCGCCCCACGCCATACAGGAGGATGAGCTGGCGCAGCATCTCCCGGTTCTCCCGCTCCAGCCGGCGCTTGTCCAGGGCCGACCGCAGCATGGCCAGCAGTTCATCCATGTCCACGGGCTTGATGATGTAGCCGGCGGCGCCGGCGTTCAGCGCGTTGACGGAGCTCTCCAGAGAAGCCTGCCCGGTGACCATGATGACCACCATGTCCGGGTCCAGCTTCTTCAGCGCGGTCAGGACCTCGGTGCCGGAGAGGTCGGGGAGGCTGACGTCCACGAGGGCGGCGTCCAGGGGACCGGCGCGCGCCCGGGCCAGGGCCTGCTCACCCGTGAGCGCTGTCTCCGCCCGGTAGCCAGAGTCTGCCAGGATGATCTCCAGGGTGGTCCTGGCCCCTGGCTCATCGTCAGCTATCAGCACCGTAGGCTGCTCGGTCACGGCTCCTAGCTTGCCAGGGACCTCCATCTCCATCACCGTGCCGGGCTAGGCAGTGCCTATGCTCCGGGCCGAGAGGCGCTCACGTCCCTTACAGAGCGCGGCCACCCGGCGGAGGAGCAGGTCAACATCCAGGGGCTTGTAGAGGATGGAATCGGCGCCGGCTGCCAGGGCGCCGCGGGCCAGCTCCTCAGCCACGTGTGCGGTGATCATGACCACCGGCAGGTCGGGCCGCCGGCGCTTGGCCTCCGCGCAGGCCTCGTCTCCGGGCATGCCCGGCATCTTCACGTCCATGAGCACCACGTCCACCGGCCGCACTTCCAGCAAGTGCAGCGCCTCCGCCGCGTTCTCTGCGGTCAACACGTCGTAGCCTTCGTCGGCCAGGATCATGGACAGGGTCAGCCGCATATTGCGATCATCATCCACGACCAGCACCGACGCCTCAGTTGCCGTCGCCATCGCTGTCCTCCGAGTTCCTTTCTGCGTTGGCGACAGGCAGCTTGACCACGAAGCTGCTGCCCCGGCCCGGCTGGCTAGTCACGCCAATGCGGCCCCCGTGGCGCTCTACCAGGGTCTTGCAGACCACCAGGCCCAGGCCGATGCCGTGGGCCTTGGTGGTATACAGCGGCTCGAAGATCCTCTCCAGGTCCTCCGCCGGGATGCCGCCGCCGGTGTCGCGAATCTCGACGTCAATGCAGCGGTCGCTGGGCCGCGTCTGCACGTGCAGCTCCCCGCCGCTGGGCATGGCCTGGGTGGCGTTGGCGATGATGTTGGAGAACACCAGGTAGAGCTGGCTGGCATCTCCCAGAATGCGCGGGAGACTGGGGCACAGCTCCCGCACCACGGTCACGCCCGCGCCGGTGTCCAGCTTCTCCAGCGCCGCCTCCAGGCAGGCGTTGACGTCGGTGGGACGCAGCCTGGGAGGTTCGGCACGGCAGAAATCCAGCAGGGAGGAGATGATGCGGTCGCCGGTGGCGATCTCCTGGTCAATGACTGCCAGCAGCGTGCCTACCTGATCGCCACTGTCCCCGAATTTCCTGCGCAGGAAGTAGGCGGCGTTCTTGATGGCCCCCAGTGGGTTGCGCAGCTCGTGGGCCACGCTGCCGGCGAGCTGTCCCAGGGCCGCCAGCTTCTGTGAGGCCACCAATTGCGCCTGTGCCTGCTCCAGCTCTCGTTTCTTCCTCTCCAACTCCTCATTCTTGGCCAGGAGCTGCTGGTTGACGGAGGCCAGCTCGGCGGTCTTGCTCTGCACCTCCTCCAGCAGTTGCGCCATTTCCATGCTCTTTTGCTTGTGCTCCCGCGCCTCGCGCATCAGCAGGCCAAAGAAGGCGGCCATGAACAGGGCCGAGACGGCGAAGGTGGTAATGCGCAGCCAGGCCGTGGTGGGGATGTAGGCCTGGAAGCCCTCAGAGCACCCCAGCACCGCGTAGAGCCCGGCCGCCAGGACGGAGGTGCTCACCGCGTCGCGGAAGTTGAGCCTCACGCTGGCTTGCAGGATGGGCAGGTAGTACAGGGGGTAGTACTCGCTCTCCAGGCCGCCGGCCAGGTAGATGATGGCGGTGATCAACAGCAGGTCGGCGACCAGGAAGGGCAAGTGCAGCCGGTCGGGGATGCGCTCCTGCAGTTCCAGCCAACTGCTGACTGCCACGTAGAAGAGGCCCAGCAGCGCCACTACGTCGCGGGCATCCAGCGTCCGAGCCCTGGCCAGGACATCCATCTCCAGCATGAAGAAGACGGTGATCAGCACTGACGCCCGGGCCAGCGCGGCGCCCTTCCGGGCCGAGGGTAGGACTGGTCCCTTGGCTCGTGCTACGATGCTCATCGTCTTCACCAGGTTCATGACCGCAGACCTCCCCTGCCCGCCTGCCCGACGGCAGTCAAGCCGGTGAGCCCCAGCGCCCGAAGAGGCCAGCGGTGCCGTTCCGGCCCCCTACGGAGCCAGCAGGCTGGCATTGGTGCAGCAAAAAAAGGCCCTCGGTCTAGCCCGAAGGCCCTCTCCCACTACTTCTTCGGCCTGTACTGAGCCTCGCTTGAGCGCAGAAGCCGCCCCCAGCCCGGCCGGTGGCTTCAGCCAGCTCACCGGGGGTGGGCGCGGCTCAGGGGGCAGGTCAGAATGCCTCGGCTACACCAGCGCCCTCTTGATGACCTTCCCGCCCGGGTTGCGGGGCAGCTCGTCGCGGAATTCGACCAGGTGCGGGACCTTGTAGGTGGTCAGCCGTTGGGCGCAGTGCCGCTTGACGTCGCGCTCGCCCAGCTTCGCGCCTGCCTTGGGCACCACCACGGCCTTGATCAGCTCCCCCAGGGCCTCGCGCACCCCGGTGGCCGGGACGCCCACCACGGCCACTTCCTGCACACCTTCCAGCCCCAGCAGGCACGCCTCCACCTCCAGGGCGTACACATTCTCCCCACCCACGATGATCATGTCCTTCTGCCGGCCCTTCAGGTAGAGATAACCATCCTCGTCCACCAGGGCCAGGTCGCCGGTGCGGAACCAGTCGCCGAAGCAGGACTCCTCTAACAGCCCCGGCCGCCCCCAGTAGCCCTGCGTCACGTTCTCGCGGCGGAAGCAAAGCTCGCCTACCTGCCCGATCGGCACCTCTTCATCGTCCTCGTCGGCGATCATCACCCCTACGTCCGGCAGCACCTTGCCCACCGAGTCGGGGCGCTGGTCGGCGTCGCAGTCGGGCAGCACGTGGGTGACGGAAAGGGTCTCGGTGAGGCCAAAGAAGTTGCGCAGCTCAGCACCCGGGAACCTGGCCCGCAGCCGCTTGATGGCGGCCACAGCCATGGGCGAGCCGGCGTAGGAGATGCTGCGCAGGCTGCCGAGGTCTCGCTCGGCCAGGCCCGGCATCTGCGTCAGCATGCTGAACGTCATGGGCACACCGATGAAGGTGGTGATGCGGTGGACCTCGATGAGGTCCACCAGCTCCTTGAGGTCTGGGCGGGGGGCAATCACGATGGTGCTGCCCAGGTAGGCTGAGCCGGGCAGCATCGAATACAGCGCCGTGCAGTGGAACATCGGTACCACCAGCAGGTGCACGTCCTCGTGCCGCCAGGAGTGGGCTACCAGGCAGTTCTTCACGTTGAACAGCAGGTTCTCGTGGGTGATCATGACCCCCTTGGGCACGCCCGTGGTGCCCGAGGTGTGCATGACCAGAAGGAGGTCGTCGCCGGCGATGGAGGGCAGCTCCATGTCCAACTCCTCGGACAGCAATGATTCATAGGGCTCGGCGCCCTCCACCGAGCCCACGACGAAGGCCTGGCGGACGCTGCGCAACGGCTCGATGGCCTCTTTGACGGTGGGCCAGAGGCGCTCGTCGGCAATGACGAGCTTACAGTCGGTGCTGCCGATGACGTGGCGCATCTCCTCGGGGCGCAATCTGACGTTGACCGGCACCACGATGGCCCCCAGATGCACGCTGGCCCAGTGGGCGAAGAAGAACTCCGCGCAGTTGGGCAGGGCGAGGGCGATGCGGTCGCCCTTGCCCAGCTCCCAGTTGGCGGCCAGCGCCCCGCGCAGGCGCCGGATGATGGCGTCAGCCTGCTGGTAGCTCCAGCGCTGCCCCTCGTAGATGACCGCCGTCTTGCGCGGCCACTTGGCCACGCAGTTGTCCCACAGGTCGCGCACGTTGCGCAGTGGCAATCCGGTCATTCCTAGCTGCGTCCTTTCGCAGACGGCCCTCGTAGGGCAGGAGCTTGCCTCCTGCCCCCTGACTGCTCCGCCTCCAGCCGCAGCAGTCGCGCGGCGTTGCCGCCCAGGATCATGGCCTTGGTGCCCTCCGGCAGCCGGGCGCACCTGATCTTCTCCATCTCCACCTTGGGGTGCATGGCCGGCGCGTCGCTGCCGAACAGGACCTGGTGCGGCACGGCGCGTCCCGCCTCCTCGATCATCCAGATGACCATCATGCTGGAGGTCTCCAGGAACACGTTGTCCATTTCCCGGGCCGCCGCCATGCACTGTCGGGCTGCCTGCCAGTCCCACATGCAGCCCATATGCCCGAAGACCATGATCGTCTGCGGGTGCGCCCTGGCCAGCTCGATCAGCTCCGGCACCACGCCGCCGCTGTGGAAGATCACCGGCCAGGACAGCTCGGCGCACCGCTCCAGGACGGTGTGCACCTGGCTGCTGAGCAACTGAAAGCCGTCACAGCCGTGGTGGAGCTTCAGGCCCCGCAGGCCTCCCTGCGCCGCCTCCAGCTCCTGCATGGCCTGGTCGGTGGTGGGGTTGATGCGCCCGAAGCCGATCAGCTCCTGCGGATACTGCGCCACGGCGGCCATGATCTCCTGGTTGGCTGCCAGGTAGGTCGGATAGGTTACGGGGAAGACCACAGTAGCGTCAATGCCTGCCTCGCGGGCCGGGCCCACTACCATCTCCGGCGTTATGGCGCTCTGGAGCAGGTCGCCGCTGCCGGGGACGCCTTGGCCCATGTGCGCGTGGAAGTCAATGATCACTGGCGCCCGCTCCCCCTGCTTTCGTCACCAGGTAGATGGAGGGCTTGAGCCCTCCTACCGAGATGGGCACGATGCCTGTCAGCTCCAGCCACGGATGCCGGTTGATCAGGCGCGTCAGGAGGTGTTTCTCCAGGGTGAGCAGGGCGGCCTTGCCGCCGCCCTTGAGCACGGCGGCCAAGGAGCGCACGAAGCCGGGGTACAGGTGCACGTTGACCAGGTGGCTGCCCGCCCGTCGGCCCCAGGGCAGGTTGCAGACCACGCGGTCCACCGTTCCCTTGCGCAGGGGCAGCCGGCGCGCGTCCCAGCGGAAAAGGTCGGCGGCAGCGCCCGCGGCCGCCAGGTTAACGCGCGCCTTGGCCAGCATGTCCTCGTCCCTGTCGCCACCTAGCAGCCTGCCGACGGCCCCATAGGCCGCCCTCTCGACCAGGACCGTCCCCGCGCCGCACATGGGGTCGCAGAACACATCGCCAGCCCCAGCGCCGAGCAGGCGTATCATGCAGTAGGCCACGGTGGACTTCAGCGAGGCATAGGCATGCTCGACCCGGCTGCGGCGGGACATGGTCTCACCGCTCAGGCGCAGGCCCACCAGGCAGGTATCCTGCCGCACGTCCACCATGACCTCCACATCGTAGCCGGTCAGGTCTACCCGCCAGCCGTAGCGCTGCACCACGCCGGCGCCGGCGGCTGCCGCCACTTCCTGGGACCTGAACTCGTGGGTGCCGCCGCGGCTGGCCGTCACCCGGAAGCTGGGGTCCGGGAGGGGGCCGACGACCTGCTGATAGAGCGCCAGGGCCTCGTCCAGGCTCATCTGGCGCACGTGCTGCTGGATTAGCTCCAGCGACTCGCGGTCGCAGCCCAGCCCCGCGAACTCCCCCACGTAGGCGTGCAGGTTCTCCACCGAGCGGAGCTTGAGCAGTCCGCCCACGTCCTGGTCGGTCCCGAAGAACACCCGCCCGCGCTCCAGGCGTTGGAGCACGGCGCCGGGGGCCTTCTCCTGCACCTCGTCCCAGGCGACCTCTTCCAGCCCTGTGGTAACTGTCGCGTAGTAGCGCGCCATGGGCGTTCAGCCACCGCGCGGACGACACCGGCGCGTCCGTGCCGACCACCCGCGCTCCTCCTTGCGGACGAGCTGGGCTCGTCCGCAAGGGGAGGTTCGCTTTGGCGAGGCACTGGGACCTGCTGGGGAAGAGGGTCGGGCGGCCGTCCTGAGCGGGGTCGGCGGGCCGCCGGGGCTTCGGCCTATGCTTGCGGGCGAGGCATGCTCGTCTCCTCGGGCAGCCAGAGCGGCGGCTGCCAGCCCTTGGGCTTCTGGCCCCAGGACCGCTGCACCGGCACCCGGTAGAGCGGCACGTAGGTGACGTGCGCCAGCTTGCCGACCGTGCGGCAGAGCTGGTGGTTGCCCGTGGCGCAGACGTCGAACCGGTTCGGCCCCTTGATGGCCGAGCCGGTGTCCTCCACCACCAGGGTCTCGTTGATGGGGCCGCCGATCCAGACCACGCTGCCTGGGCCCCAGTAGCGCGGATCGGCAGCCACTATGCCCCGGCGGATGGGGGAGTCCCAACGGGTGCGCCGCCCGCCACCGTCGGGACAGCGCTCGCAGTAGGCCGTTATGGTGCACGTCAGCGGCTGCTTGCGCAGGCCGTTGGCCAGCATGGGGAGCTTCCAGGCCGGCTGCTGGCCGGCCTCTCCAGCCATGATCCGCCCAACTACCAGGCCCAACGGGTGTTTGTGCTGCTCAGCCCGCTGCAACAGGGCCCAGAAGTCTAGGCCCCCGATGGCGGGCAGGGGCGATGCTGCCAGCGGGAGCAACGCAGCTACGCTTGCGGCTACTGCGGCGGCCGCCGCGGCCCAGATCAGGCCCCAGCGGCGGCGCTGGAGCGTTTCGCCTCGTGCCTCGATCATTGTCGCAGTCTCTGGCGGCCCAACTGCGGGCCGCACCCCTCCCTTGGGCTGGCCACAAAAAGGCGCGTTCCCTCCAGCATGGGAGGGAACTGCGCCAGCATACAGGCGTATGCACTCGGGCTCTGTAGCCTGAGTTACCTAATTGCGAGCATACGTCCAGAGTAGAACATATGCGCATTCTGGGCGGTTGGTGGGCGGCGCCAGAAAGAGGACGAGGCGGGCCGAAGCCCGCCTCGCCCTGGCCCGGGAGCTACGCGGGGCAGTCGTCAGAACGGGTAGCCGAAAGAGGGAGGGACGCCAAACGCGTCGTCGTAGCTCCCATCGGGGGGCCAGAACGGGCTCTGGCCGCCGGGCAAGTAGCCCTGGCTGGGCGCGTAGGGGCCCTGAGGCGCCCCGTAGCGGCGGCCGCGGCCGCCATAGGGTTGGTACGGGCCGGCGTTCCAGGGGCTGTATGGGCTCTGGTAGGCCAGCATGCTGAGAGTGGACTGCGGGGGCACGGGAATGCCGGCGAAGATGGCTGCGATGTCCACCGGATCGGCGTACTTGAGGTTAATCTTGGCTATGGCCAGGCCGTCTGCGGAGGACCCCAGGAAGATAACGTCGGTATGCTGGCGGCCGCCGTTGACTGGGTGCTCTTGCGGTGGAGCGGGCACCCGAGGGGGCGGCGCGGGCTCCCTGGCGGGCTCCGGCCCGGGCTCGATGACGTAGACCTCGCCGTCGAGGCGGTAGGTCATGTCCGCCAGGCTCAGCAGGGCTTTGAGGGCCGTTTCGGCGGACACGTTCTCCAGCGCCAGGGTCACCTTGACCTGGGGCTGGTGGGCGAGCACGTAGTCAATCCCGGTGCGGCAGGCCAGGTCGGCCAGGGCCTCGGAGAAAGGCACTTCCCGGAGGTCCAGGGAAATGGTCTGGGACGACAGGTCGCCTGTCGGCTCCTGGGCCGCGGCGGCTGCGGCAACGGCGCTGAGGGCCAGGGCGATGGCGGCCAGGACCGCAATCCGTTTCGGCAGCCATGTAGTCACGGTTCGCTCAACCCCTTTCGCGTCTGCGGAGGGCCCAAATGGGCAGCTCAACCGAGTCTGAGAGCAAACCCCTGCTCGCCGGGGCCAGCAAGGTAGTCATCACGCCGCCGGCGGAGCTACAACCTGTCTGGCTGGCCGGCCTGGGGCCGGGCAACCGCCCCAGCGAGGGCGTCCACGATGACCTGTATGCCTGCGCGCTGGCCCTGAGCGACGGCACAGCGACCTGCGTTTTCGTGGCCCTCGACCTGATCGGCTACCTCCAGAACGAGACCCGTGCCCTGCACGAGCAGGTCGAGGGCGCCAACCCCGACCACATCGCCATCTGCTGCACCCACCAGCACTCCGGCCCTGACACCATCGGCCTCTGGGGGCCTGCTCAACTCCAGTCCGGCGTGTCGCCCGCGTATATGGACTTCCTCCGCGAGCGGGTCCGCGAGGCCCTGGCCGCCGCCATCCATGACCTTAGACGTGCGAAGCTCGCCTTCGGTTCGGCGCAGGCCGAGCAGGGGCTGGTCAGCAACGTGCGGGCCGGCGGGGCGCTTGACAACGAGGTGTCGGTGATGCAGGCGCGGGATGCGCAGACCGGTCTGCCCATCGCCACCCTGGTCAACTACGCCGCACACCCCGAAATCCTGTGGTATGAGAGCCGTTTGCTCACTGCGGAGTTCCCCGGATACCTGCGCCGAGAGCTGGAGAAGCAGGGCGGCATGGGGCTTTTCTTCAACGGCGCGGCGGGCGGCATGGTGACCCCGAATGTGACGGGAAACACGTTCGCCGAGGCCGAACGGGTGGGCGTCTCGTTGGCTCAGACGGCGCTTTCGGCGCTTGGGCGGGCCGAAGAGGTAGACAGCCTGCAGATAGCGGCCCGGCGGGAGTTCGTCGAGATAGCCCCCGACAACGAGCTGATGAAGCTGGGCACGCAGATGGGGTTCCTGAAGTACGATCTGACCGAAGCGGGGAGCTTCCGGGCGGAGGTGCAGGCCTTCCAGCTCCGAGCCACCACCGCGGTTGACGGTTCACGGTTAGCGGTTAGCGGCAGCAGCCGTCCCGTCAACCGCCAACCCTCAACCGTCAACCGTCCGTTGGCCCAGATCGCCTGCTTCCCGGGCGAGCCGGTGCCGGAGCTGGGGCTGCGGGTGAAGGCGGCCATGACCGCGCCCTACCGGTTCGTCTTCGGCCTGGCCAACGACGAGCTGGGCTACCTGCTCCTGCCCGAGCACTACGGGACCGAGGAGTACAAGCTGGAGACGCGGTCGTGCCTGGGCAAACAGGCGGGGAGGAGCGCGACAGAGGGTTTGGAGCGGATGCTCGGAGGCTGCGACACCTAGAAGCGGTTTCACAGCCTGCTGGGGGCGGTTCGAGTCGCGGCGAGACGCCGCTCGTACAAGGCGGGGCCGGCGATGTCGCCTGCCCGGATGGAGAGGGCTGCTACCCATGTGCCAGTTCTGCATTCAGCACGGCGAAGGCAAGAAGTGGTATCTTCAGGCCAGCAATTATGCTGAGGATTTGCTCAGCGATTTGCGAAGGCGGGAGTTCGTAGCGGATTTCTTCCGCCATCCGGAGCATCTGGGGGAAGACCTGGCCACCATGGAAAGGGCGGGGGAGCTGCCGGCGTTCGTGCGGCGGGCGGTCAGCCGGCTGGTCACGCACCGCATGAAGAAGCAGCATTTCGGCCAGGTGGTGCCCCTGGAAGACGTCGAGGCCATCTTCGAGTTCGTGAACTCCATCGTGCGCGTGCCGTGCATCTGCCGGCATATGACACTCAAACGCGAAGTGGGATACTGCTACGCCGTGTCAATGGGTCCCAATGGCGGACGCATGATGGAGCTGCTGCGCGGCCTGGACGACAGCTTCCTAAACGGACCGGACATTTCGGGGTTTGATCAACTGACGACCGCGGAGGCGCTTCAGGCGTTCGCCGCACACGAGAAAGAAGGCCTGTGCCATTCCGTCTGGACGTTCATAACGCCGTTCATCGGCGGGGTGTGCAACTGCGACCGCTCCGATTGCCTGGCGATGCGGGCGAACGTGGTCCACGGCTTCCAGGTGATGTTCCGGGCCGAGTACGTGGCCGAGGTGAGCCCCGACCTGTGCACCGGCTGCCGCTCCTGCATGAGGGTGTGCCAGTTTGGCGCACTGGCCTACAGCGCCGCCAACAAGAAGGCGTTCATTGACCAGGTGGCCTGCTACGGCTGCGGGATATGCCGCAGCGTCTGCGCCGCCAATGCCATCACGCTGAAGCCCAGAGCCGAAGTGCCGGCCGCAGCCCGGCTGTGGTAGTCTCAACCGGAAGCGCCTGCTTGAACCGGCTTCGTGGCGCCGCCAGGAAGGGCAAACGCCCGCAGCCGGCGAAGCCCCCCTTGACGTTTCCCCTACCGAAACCGAAGAGGTGAGGAGCAATGAGCAAGCAGGTAAGGATCAACATGACGTTTGCCCTCGTCCTCGCGTTCGTCGCCGCCTCTTTGACGTCGGCTTTCGCCGCCTCGGTCAGCGGCACGGTGTATTTAGACGCCAATGCCAGTGGTGTGCGCGACGCCGGCGAAGCGGGCGTTGCGGGGGTGGCTGTAAGCGACGGCCGGGCGGTCGCTGCCACTGGCACCGATGGGGCCTACCAACTCGTGGCGCCGGACGGCCCCGTCTTCATCCGCATAACGACGCCGACCAACTACGCACTGACTACGGGCTTCTTCGCCCGGGTGGATGCCTCACAGCCTGTTGTGGGGGTGGACTTCGGCCTGCGCGCCGAGGCGCAAAGCGTGCCCTTCCTGGTCGTGCAGGTGACCGACATCCACATCACCCCGCCGAATGCCCGGCGGCTGGCAGCCTGGGTGGCGGAGATGAACAACCTGGCGCAGCGGCCGGCTTTCATTGTGGCCACGGGCGACCTGGTGGGCGACGCCAACCCGGCAACCGTGGAGGACGGGCAGAAGCAGTACCAGACCTATGTGGACGAGGTGGCCAAGCTCCAGGCTCGTCTGTTCAGCATGCCCGGGAACCACGAGCACCTGGGCACGCGACGGCCCGACTTCGACCGCGGCCACCCGCTGTTCGGCAAGGGCATGTACCAGGAGTACCTGGGGCCCATGTATTACTCCACCGACTACGCAGGCGTCCATTTCGTGATGTTGGACGGCACCGACCTGGATGCGAAGGGCGTGGACTTCACGGGCTTCCCGGCGGACGAACTCGCTTGGCTGAAGGCCGACCTGGCCCTGGTGCCGCCGCAGCGGCGGATCGTGCTTTTCTGCCACCAGCCGCCCCAGGAGGCACGCAACGCGGCGGCGTTGGCCGAGCTACTGGCCGGGCGCAAGGTGGTCGGCTGCTTCGTAGGACACATCCACACGGTGTGGAAGATGGCCTGGCACGGGATACCTGTGCAGATCGGCGGGGCCCTGTCGGGTTCCTGGTGGGGCAAGTACTGCCCCGACGGCAGCCCTAATGGCTACCGCTTCGTCAAGGTCAACCAGGACGGCCTGGAGACGTTCTACAATGCCACTACGCGCGAGCATCAGATCGAGGTGGAGCGCCCCGGGCCGGGGGACACGGTGAGCGGGCGCCTGGTGGTGGAGGCCAAGGTGTACGATCCGCAGGACAGCCTTACCGCAGCCTACATCCAGCTCGACGGACGGCGGGCGCCAGCTACGTTGGACCGGCGCGGCCTGTGGAAGCAGATTTCGGCGTCTGCGCCCGTTGCCGGGCTCAGCGACGGTGTGTACCAACTGCGGGTCTGCGCCAGCGGGCCCCAGGGAACGTTTGCGCTGGTGCAGCGCGTGGGAGTGGCCCGCGACCCCAAGGCTCGCATTCGGATGACGCCGCCGGCACTGCCCGAGCCGGACGGCTACAGCTACTACTGGGGGGACGTCCACGCGCACACCTCGTACTCCGACGGGAAGGAGAAGCCGGAGAACGCGTTCGCCATGGCGCGAGACGAGGCCAAGCTAGACTTCTTCGCCCTCACCGACCACCTGGAGAGCCTGACGGACGCGGAGTGGGCCGACACGCTGGCGCAGGTGGAGAAGTTCAACGCGCCGGGCAAGTTCGTGGTGCTGCCGGGCGTGGAGTGGACCAAGAGGTGGGGCCACTGCAACGTCATCAACACCTCCACCCGCGTATTCCCGTCCGCTTTCCCGGAGTTCCACCGGCAGGTGGAGCAGATGGGGGCCGTGTCCTTCTTCAACCACGCCGCCTGGCACTACGCGCAGAATGGTGTGTACGACCACGACAACCAGGCTTACGTGCCCGACGCCGACGATGTGATGATCGGCAGCGAGGTGCGCAGCCCCGCCGAGCGGGAGGCCTTCATCCTGGCCCTGCGCAACGGCTGGCACCTGGGCACCATCGGCAGCAGCGACACGCATTCACCCAACTGGGGCAAGACGGGGAAGTGGACCATCGCGCTGGCGCCCGAACTGACCCGCGACGGCATCCTGGAAGCCCTGCGCGCGATGCGCTTCTTCTCCACTGCGGATCGGAACTGCCGGCCCTACTTCGCCGCCGACGGGCACCTGCTGGGCGCCATGTACGCAGACAAGCGCAGGGCGAGCTTTGAGATCGGCTTGTCCGATCCGGACAACGATGACCGGCTGGGCGAGGTCTGCCTGTACCAGGACGGCCAGCCAGCATACACGTTCTACCTGAACGTGACGGCCGAGCTGCTGCCGACCCCGCTGGCGCCGGAGCCGGGCCAGCACTTCTACTTCGTGGAGTTCCGCCAGCAGGACGGCAACCTCATCTACTCCTCCCCCATCTGGCGGGAGCAGGTGCGCTGACCTCTAATTCTCTAATTCCGGGGACACCATACCAAATTCCTGATTGCTGGAGTAGGCTGGCGGCGCAGGTGGCCGGAGGCTGGGCCACGACGGCTTGTTGGCGTCGCTGGCCGCCGTGCTGGGTCGTGTTCTCCGCCCAGCCAGGCGCGGGCCGAAGGCGCCGCGCCAGGGCTGCACAGCCAGGAATTAAGTATGGTGTCCCCGGAAATCCGCCCACGTACCTCCCAGGGACGACAAGGCCAGCGCAGGGGTCGTCGTCGTCAACAGCAACTACTACAACAACAACCCCCACGCGAACATGCCGGGCCCCGTCACAGCCTCTGGCTATGCGCATTCCGCCGTCAGAAGAAGTAGTAGTAGTGGCGGAAGGTGGACGGCGGTGCCCCGGGCAATCATACATGGCGGCGGCCATCCCCGCTCCGCCGCGACCCAACGCCGTGGGAGGTGACTGTCGTGACCAACGCCATCCGGCCGCGTGCCGGGACGCTTGCCCGGGCGGCCATCCTGCTGTGTGCCTGCGTGCTGGCCTGCGCGCTACTGTGCGCTCAGCCCGCGCGTGCCCCGCGAATGACCATCCGTACGGAAGGAGTGACCATGCAGAACACAGCTTACGGCGGTTGGCCCAACTGCATCCGCCTGACCAACGACACTCTCGAGCTGATTGTGACCACCGACGTGGGCCCGCGCATCATCCGCATGGGCTTTGCGGGCAAGGACAATATGTTCAAAGAGTACAAGGACATGATGGGCATGACCGGCGGGGACGAGTGGCGCATCTACGGCGGCCATCGCCTGTGGCACTCACCGGAGGTCAGGCCGCGCACCTACGAGCCGGACAACTCGCCCGTCAAGGCCGTCATAGACGGAAGCACGCTGAAGGTCGTGCAGCCGACAGAGAAGGGCACGGGCATCCAGAAGGAGCTGGAGATCACGCTGTCGGCCCAGGGGGCAAAGGCGCGCATTCTGCACCGTCTGCGCAACAACGGCCCCTGGCCAGTGGAGCTGGCGGCCTGGTGCCTGTCCGTGATGGACGCGGGCGGCATGGCCATCGTGCCGCATCCGGTGAAGGCCACGCCGGATCGGCTGCTGCCGAACTGGAGCCTGACGCTCTGGCCCTACACCGACATGAATGACCAGCGCGTGAGTTGGGGCACCAGGTACATTCGGCTGCGGCAGATGCCCGGCACGGAGCCGATCAAGATCGGCCTGAGCAACAACGAGGGCTGGGGGGCGTACCTGAACAAGGGGCAGATGTTCGTCAAGAAGTTCAGCTACATCGAGGGCGCCACGTATCCCGACTTCGGGTGCTCCATGGAGGTATACACCAACGCGGAGATGCTGGAGCTGGAGACGGTGGGACCGCTCACGACGCTCGAACCGGGCGCCAGCGTGGAGCACGCCGAGATCTGGCAGCTCTTCGACAAGGTCAAGGTGCCTGCGTCGGAGGCTGACATCGAGCGGGACATTGTGCCGCTGGTGAAGCAGGCGGGGTAGCGGGGTCCCCGTGCAGGGATTGCCAGCAGGGCGGGGCGGAGTCGCGTCTCGGGCTGGTCGGTGGAGGTTCCCACACCTGACCACCCCGCGGTCTGGCTTCGGCAAGCTCAGTCCAGGGAAGCGTGCGACTACCCACCGCGCCACTCCTGCCTACCCTCAGCCCCTCCCCACCGGCAATCTCCACACGCAACTGACCAGGCCTCAGAACTTGCCGCCGAAGGCCTGATACAGCAACAGCAGATTCAGGGCGATGACGATGGCGGCGGTGAGGATCAGCAGCGACTGCTCGGGCCAGCGGTTGGCCAAGTTGCCCATCACCTGGCGACTGGAGGTAAGCAGCGTCAGGGCGAGCACGGTGAGGGGGAGCTGCACGGACAGGCAGACCTGGCTGAGTATCAGCAGCCTGAAGGCGTCCAGGGGCAGGCAGATGATGCCGACGGCCGGCAAGAAGGTGATGATAACGCCCCAGCGAAACCAGGGGGACTGGATGGCGGTCGGCTTGCCCAGGAAGCCGGTGAGCACCGTGCCGCCGGCCAGGCCGGCAGTGATGCTGGAGGAGATGCCGGCGCACAGCAGCGCCAGGGAGAACAGCAAGCTGGCCAGACTGCCGGCCAGAGGCCTCAGCGTAGCCGCCGCCTGCTCTAGCTCGGTGACCACCGTCCCGTGGCGGTAGAACACTGCCGCCGCCACGATGATCATGGCACTGTTGATCAGCCCGCCGGCGCCCATGGCCACCAGGGTGTCCAGCAGCTCGTAGCGCAGGAGCCGCCTCTTCTCCTGCTCGCTCTCCGCATGCCAGTTGCGGCTCTGGATGATCTCCGAGTGCAGGTACATGTTGTGGGGCATGACCACCGCGCCTAACATGCCCATGGCCAGCAGAATCGAAGACGAACTCACGTGCGGCACGAAGGCCCCCCGGAAGGCGAGCCCCCATTCCGGACGGACCATGAGGAGCTCCGCCAGGTAGCAGAAGCCGATGATGGAGACAAAGCCGATGATCAGGTTCTCCAGGTGCCGGTACTTCTGCCACCAGATGAGCCCTGCGATGGCAACTGCGGCCATGCTGGCACCCAGCCAGAGCGGCAGGTGCAGCAGGACACGCAGGCCAATGGCCGCACCCAGGATCTCGGCCAGGGCCGTGGCGATGCAGGCGAGCACCGCCGTCGTGCCAATCGCCCAGGCCCAGAATGGCGCCAGGTATTCGCGGCAGGCCTCGGAGAGGCACTTGCCGGTCACGATGCCCAGATGAGCGGAGATGTGCTGGAGCAGGATCAACATCAAGGTGCTCAGCGTGATGACCCAGAGGAGTTGGTAGTTGAACTGCGCGCCGGCGCCGACGTTGGCGGCCCAGTTGCCCGGATCAATGAAGCCGACCGTGACCAGGAAAGCAGGGCCCAGGTAGCGCAGGAAGCGCGCATCCAGCTTCAGGCTGAGGGGGCGGGGAGTTTCGTTCGGCATGTTCGTCGTGTGAGGGGCCGCCAGAGTCTGCTGCTAGGAGGCCGCACGCTGCGCCTCCTCGCTGGCGATGCTGGTCCACTGGTCAAAGCGGCAGGGCCGGTGGTTGCAGGTGTGGGTGTCCTTGAGGATCATCTCCAACACGCAGCCGTGCTCTTGAGCGATCTGGATGGTCTCGCGGACATCGCCACGCACCCATTCGGGGTCGAACTCGAGGGCTGCCAGCGAGGCCGGGTTGGGCTTCCAGGAGAAGATGAGGTGGGGGCCCAAGGCTTCGGCGCTGAGGCGCTTGTCCGCCCAGGGGCTGATGGAGACGCGGCGCAGTCGCGGCACGTGCTTCTTCAGCATCTCCAGTTTCCGATGCAGGGGCTCGCAGCAGCCGTAGCAGTTGAGGCCGAAGCGCTCTAGGATGGGCAGTTGATAGCGCAGCACGAACTCCTCGTGCATGGCCGGCGAGACCTCGGACATAGTCTGCGCCTCACAGAAGCCCCACAGGTCAACCAAGCGCACGTGCCCGTCGAAGTCCTGGGCGGGCAGCTCGTGGGTGAAGCCGAAGCCGCCCGAGCCGACGTAGTCGTTACCGTTGTTCAGAGACAGCACGCCCAGGGCCACCAGCGAATCCAGCCAAGCCAGCTTGCCCTCCAGCAGCCGGCTCATGCCCGCGTGCACCAGCTGCGGGTCGTCGGCCATGTCCCAGAACGTCTGGGTGATGCCGCGCAGCAGCGTCCATTCGTCAATGAGCCCCAGCGCCCACCAGAACCTGCCGCACAAGCGCACGTCCATGAGGTCGCCGAGCAGTTCCTGGTAGAACTCCAGCTTGCGCTGGGAGGCCTCGGGATCGTGGCTGGCGGTCGGGGTCTGGATCCTGTCCAGGTCGGCATGAGTCTTGAGGGGCGGGTCCCAGACGTAGGCGCCGCGCGCAAAGTCGCTGTAGGTGTAGGTGGGCCCGATGCCCCAGCCGCTGTTGTGCACTGCGTAAGGGACGAGGAACGCGTTGTCGCAGACCTGGTCATCGTGGAAGTGCTCGGCGGCATAGAGCCGCATGCGCAGGCCGCGTTCCAGGTCGCGGGCCTCCCGGTCCCGGCAGGCCAGGGTGTCATCGGGCAGCAACTCCTCCCAGGAACCCTCGGGGGAACAGAACACCAGCGGCCGGATGGGCTTCAGACTGTTCTGCGCATACCACAGCCGGCGCTTTTCGTCCTGCTCGGGCCGGGCGGCGACCTCGGCGACTCTCTTGGCCAGGTCACGGATGATCGTCGTGTCCTGCGTGGTCACAGCTCTGCTCCCTCCGTTGAGAGACAGACGATCCTGTCGTCGCTTGACCGCTACGTTCGCCGACGTGCGGGTTGGTTCCTGTCGGGCCTCGGCCGTGCCCCTCGAACTGGCCTGCTCTGGGGAGGGATACCCAGCGTCGGCGTTGAAATGCGCCGGCGAGGCCTCGCACAGAGGTGGGGGCGAGCGTTGGGCGCCCGGCCACGCGTGGGGCGAGGAGCCGGTGTTTGGGCCCGAGAGCGGCACGTGAACTGGCGGTCGGCAGGCCGGGGGGAAGCAGGCCTCACCCGCCCGCCTTCGCGGCAAGCCGCTTCGGCGGGCACCCTCTCCCCTTGCGGAGCTGCGCTCCGCAGGGAGAGGGCTGCATCGGCGGAAGGGCACTCCACATGAGACTCTCACGAAGGAGCTTTCTGCGAGCCATGTCCGCTTCGACTGTGGCGTCGGCGCTGGGTGGGCTGGGGGCCGTCGGCGACCAGGCCCAGCGGCCCAACTTCGTCCACATCCTGTGCGACGACCTGGGCTACGGCGACCTGGGCTGTTATGGGCGTCCGGTCATCAAGACGCCCAACCTGGACCGGCTGGCGGCGGAGGGGATCAGGCTCACCAACTGCTATGCGGCGGCGCCGGTCTGCTCGCCGTCGCGCGCGGGCATCATGACCGGCCGCACGCCCACGCGCTGCCGCATATACGACTGGATTCCGCAGGACTCCGAGGTCTATCTGTCCACGAAGGAGATCACGGTGGCCAGGTTGCTCAAAGCCCAGGGCTACGCCACGGCGCACTGCGGCAAGTGGCACTTGAACGGCAAGTTCAACACCGGCGAGCAACCGATGCCCAACGACCACGGGTTCGACCACTACTTCTCCACGCAGAACATCGCCCTGCCGTCGCAGCGCAACCCGTTCAACTTCGTGCGCAACGGGCAGGCGGTCGGCCGGCTGATAGGATACTCGAGCACGCTGATAGTGGAGGAGAGCATCCGCTTCATCTGCCGCGTCAAGGACCGGCCCTTTATGCTCTTCGTCTGGTTTCACGCGCCCCACGAGCCCATTGCGACTGCCAGGTACTTCCTCAGGATGTACGCCCACCAGCATCACCAGACCAAGGCCAACTACTTTGGCAACGTCACGCAGATGGACTACGAGGTCGGCCGGCTGCTCCGGGCGCTGGACGAGCTGAACCGGCGCGGCAACACCATGGTCATGTTCACCAGCGACAACGGCCCGGAAACGCACCTGCGCTACAGAGGCGCCCAGTGCTCGCACGGCTCGCCGGGGCCGCTGCGCGGGATGAAGCTGCACCTGTACGAGGGCGGCATCCGGGTGCCTGGCATCATCCGCTGGCCCGGCCATGCCAAGCCGGGGCAGGTCTGCGCGGAGCCGGTCAACGGCACGGACGTGCTGCCCACTTACTGCAAGATCGCGGGCGCGAGAGTACCCACCGACCGCGCCATTGATGGCGCCAGCATGGTGCCCATCTTCAGCGGCAAACCGATAGCGCGCCGGCGGCCGCTCTACTGGCGCTACGACAGAGCGCTGGGCGGGCCGCAGGTAGCCATGCGCCAGGGAGACTGGAAGGTGCTCGCTGACCGCAACCTGACGAAGCTCGAGCTGTACAACCTGCGAGATGACAGCGGCGAAACCACCGACCTGGCGGCCAAAGAGCCCAAGCGCCTGAAAGCGATGGTGGCCGTTCTGCGGGAGCTGCACGAGGAGGTTGCCAACGACCCGGTGTCCCGGGTGAGCCACCGCAGAAGTGCGGACGGTCATTGCGCAGCGCTCCGGAGGAGAGGCCAATCACGCTGAACCCACTGCCAGGCTTCAAGTCGCTCACCACCCACCACTGTGTCACCGGCTCGATGCGCCACGTCTACGAGTTCCACGGTCACCCCATCAGCGAGGACCTGCTGCTGGGGTTGGGCGCCGGCGTGGGCTTCGTCTACTGGCACATGAAGGGCACTTCGCCCATGTTCGGGGGGCGACCCAACACCGGCCGACCGGGCGAGGAAGGCCTGGAGAAGACGGCGGGAAAGCGCACCGGCGTGCGCGTCGAGTCGTTTCAGAGCGCAAGCGCACCGAAGGCCCAGAGCGCGCTGCTGGCCATGCTGGAGGCGGGCGAGCCGGCGATGCTACACGTGGACATGGGCTTCCTGCGCTACCTGAACCTGCCCGAGGGCTACCACTTCGGCGGCCATGTGGTGGTCGTCGCCGGCTACGACGCGCAAGCCCGTCGGGTGCTGGTGGCAGACCGCGGCCAGGAGCTGCATCCCGTGTCGCTGGAGGAGCTGGCCCGGGCGCGGGGGTCGAAGTTCAAGCCCTTCCCACCCCGGAACACCTGGTACACGTTTGACTTCAGCCGCAAACGGCCGGCGGAGCCGAAGGAGGTCCGGCAGGCAATACGCGAGGTGTGCCAGGGCATGCTGGAGCCGCCCATCACCAACCTGGGCGTGAAGGGCATTCGTACGGCGGCGCAGCGCACGCTCAAGTGGCCCCAGATCATGGACGAAGAGCAGTTGCGCTGGGCCTGCTTCAACGTGTTCATCTTCATTGATGCCACGGGCGGAACGGGCGGCGGCATCTTCCGGTACATGTACGGGCGGTTCCTGAAAGAGGCTGCTGAGCTGACTGGCGACGGACGGCTGGCCCAGGCCGCAGAGGAGATGCGCGGGATCGGCCACCAGTGGCAGCAGGTCGCGCGCACGTTCAGCAAGGCGCATACCGCGCCGGACCCCGCCGCGCTGCTAGCGGAGGCCACGGCGCCCATGCTGGCGATTGCAGATCAGGAGCAGGCGGTCTGGGAGAGGCTGCGGGGGATCGTGGGCAAGTCGGGCTGAGGGCAGAGGCAGTCCAGGGGAAGGGTGTGCAGCCCTCTCGGACTGGGAGAGGGGAAGCGGGCTTGCCGTGAGTCGCGAGCGCCCACTGGGCCTCGGGTCTTCGCCCGCCGTAGGGCTTCCGCCTTCGCGAGAGCGACGAAGCCGCCTTGGCGGCCGAAGCCGCTACGGCGGCCAAGGCCGCTCCGGCGGAGTCGCTCGGCCCGCAGGCGGGACCCCCGCCCGAAGGGGTCGGGGCTTGCCGAATGGGTGAGGCCTGCGTCTGGCTTGGCAGGCGCGCCACAGCGACGAATGACGGCATCGGCAGCTGGAGCTGCCTCCCACGCGACTACCTCACCGGGCGGCCCAGGAGCGTGCAAGATCACCTCACGAGCGCGTAGTTCCGCCGTGGCTTTGTCTGGATGGTCACGACCTTCCCCCGCTCAATGTCACCCTTTGCCGGTGGCCGGTCCAGCCGCACCCGGCATTCGCCGCCCCGGCGCGAGTGAACCGTCAGGGCGGTGATCTTGCCGTCCTGCCACGCTGCGTCCACCACAAAGCCACCGCGCGCCACCAGCCCTCTGAAGCTCCCCTGGGGCCAGACGGTGGGCAAGGCGGGCAGCACGCGCACCAGGCCGCCGTGGCTTTGCAGCAGCATCTCCGCCACGGCTGCGCAGGCGCCGAAGTTGCCGTCTATCTGGAACAGGCCGCGGCGGTTGTGGGCATCGAACAGGTTGGGCAGCAGGTGCTCCTTGGTCAGCTCGTGCACGAAGGAGAGCGCCTTGTCGCCCTCGCCGAAGCGCGCCCACATGCAGGCTCGGTGGGCGCAGCCCCAGCCGGTGCGGCCAGCGCCGCGTATGACCAGGGCTTTGCGCGAGGCCTCGAATAGCTCCGGCGTGGCCTCGGCGGTGTGCAACTCGGCCGGGAAGACGCCGTACAGGTGACTGAGGTGCCGATGGCCGGGATCGCCGGTGTCGCACATGGACCATTCCTTCAGCACGCCGTCCTGCACGCGCGGCGCGGGCAGTCGCGCCAGGGTGGCTTTCCAGCCGGCGCGCTCAGCCGCGTCCACGCCCAGGATTTCGGAGGCGGCGATCAGGTTGGTTAGCACTTCCTGGAAGACCACCAGGTCGTGCGTGGAGGTGAAATCGCACAGGCCCTTGCGGCCGCCGTTCTCCGGGGAGGCGGAGGGAAAGAGCACGATCTTGCCGTCCGGCCCGGTGTGCGCGTAGTCCACCAGGAAGAGCGCCGCCTCCTTCAGGAACGGGTAAGCTCGTTGGGCCAGGAACTGCCGGTCGCCGGTGTAGAGCCAATGCTCCCAGAAGTGCCGCGCCAGCCAGGCCGCGTGCGAGGGGCTGGTCCACTGGCCGCTGAAGGCATTGTAGCCGTGGGTGGCGTGGGCGAAGTAGACGCCGCGCGCGTTCCAGGCTCCGGCCAAGTCGCGGCCTGACGGCACCATGTCCTCGCAGAAGCGGAACAACGGCTCGGTGCACTCGGTCAGGTTGCATACCTCCACGGGCCAGTAGTTCATCTGGAGGTTGATGTTCACGTGGTAGTCGGCGGACCAGGGCGACGTATAGGTGCCGGCCCACAGGCCCTGGAGATTGGAGGGCCAACTGCCCGGCCGCGAGCTGGCGATGGTCAGATAGCGGCCGTAGTCGAAGAGCTGCTTCACCAGCAGGTGCGGGGCTTGTGGATTGTCCCAGGCCTTGCGCACCAGTTGGTCGGTGTCCAAGGCGGCGTCGGCAGGCAGGTCGGGATAGGCCAGCTCGAAGCGCACGCGGTCGTAGAGCGCGCGGTAGTCCTTCACGTGCGCGGCGCGGAGTTGGGCGAAGCTCGTGGGCGCCTTGTCTAGCGCGGCCAGGCAGGCCTGGCGCAGGTCCTTGGACTCGTGATGCGTGGCCGCCGCCACCAGTACGAGGACCTCCGTGGCCGCGCGCACGGAGCAGACGGCTTCCCTGCCCGGCTGGGCGGCGACGCTGCCGCCTGTGGCAATGACCTTCGCCAGTATGCAAAACCGTTCGTTCGAGATGTCCAGCAAGGCGGCGTTGGCCCCGGCCGCCGACGCGGCGACCTGCTCAATGCTCTGTCGCCGGAGCTTCACGTCCAGGTCCAGCGCGCCGGCGGGCTCAGTGGCGATGCGCACGGCGATGACCTGCTGCGGGTAAGAGGCCAGGTACTGGCGGGTCCACTGCACGCCCGCCCGCCGGAACCTCACCTCGGCGATAGCCTGCCCCAGGTCAAGGGTACGCTCGTAGTCTGTGACTTGTGCGGCCGGCGCTCCTGCCGCTGCCGGTGCGGGAATCTCCAGGAGCAACTGGCCGACCGGCTCGAACTGATCAATGCCCTCCTGCGGAGTGGTGTAGCACAGTTGCAGCGCCTCGTCGAACTTGCCCTCTTTGACCAGCGCGCGGAGGCGGGCGTGCTGCTGGGCGAACATGCCCGGCTGGAGGTGCAGGCGCTGGTTCTTGTCCTCACGCATGCGCACGTGGGTGACGAACAGCTCTTCGGACTCGGGCCTGCCCGGAATCAGCGTGCCGATGGTGCCGTTGCCGATGGGCAGCCAGGTGTCCCAGTTAGGCTCGGGCAACGAGTGGTAGCGCAGCACCTGCCCCACCTCCGGGGCGGTAGCGGGGGCTGCGGCCCCATGCGCCACCGTCGTCAGCCACAACAGGCACAAGCACCCCACAGCGAACCCGTTCACGACACCCGCAGTTGAGGACATGGGTGGCTCATCCCTTCCAGGTATGAGGGGCAGGCTGCCTTTGGGCCTGCCCGCTATTGCGGCAGGCGCAGCTCCAGGACGCCGCCGGACATATTGTCCTGAAGCTGCACCGCCAGCCGGATGCTCTTGGTCTGCACCAGGTCGAAGGTGACATGGTTGAACGTGTCCCGCGCCGTCGTGTAGGCGGAGGCGCCAGTGACGGCCCGCCACTGGTCGCCGTCCAGCCACTGCACTTCCCAGGAGCGGGGCACGCGGCATTCCCCCCGGCCGGTGTCATCGAACCAGTACACTTCCACGCACGAGACTGGCTGCGGCTGCTTGAACGTCAGGCTGACCCATTCGCGCGTGCCCCTGTGATCCCACCAGGTGAACCGAGGGAGGGAGAGGTCGGCCGAACTGGTCGGCATGAGGCCGTCGTTGAGGGCGCGCATGTCGTCGTGCGTGAAGGAGGCAGCCGGCTCGGCCTGCACGGCGATGGTCGGCGGGAGCTTGGCCTCGGCCAGGGCCGGGGTCTCCGGCAGCCACACCACCATCTCGCCAGGCTGCCGGTTGTCCCAGGCGTAGTAGGGCACCGCCACGATGTCAACCTGCTGGTCGGGCGCAACGGCCTGGTAGAGGATGCCGCTCCACTCCAGCGGCGCGCGGCGCCGCGCCTGTCCGCGCAGCACCACCACTCCGCCAAGCCGGCCCGGGTCAAAGCTGGCTTCCAGCTTCGCCTCGCGGGGCAGCGCCAGGTTGCGCACCGCGCCGCCGTTGTCCACGCCGTCCAGGCAGTAGACCAACGGGCCGCGCCGCAGGGCCACGCGGCCAATGTCGGCCTGCACGTTCGGATTGGCGACCACGCGCTCGATCGGCATGGGCAGGTCAAGCTCGATGGCGTCGCCAGCCCGCCATTGGCGGCTGATGGTCAGATAGCCGTTGTCTGCGGGCGTAGCCTCAATCTTCTTACCGTTGACCTTGGCCGTGGCGCCCCGGCACCAGCCGGGGATGCGGAGGTTGACCGCAAAGCTGGCGGGCGCCGTGGGGTGGACGGTGATCTTCACAGCGCCCGACCACGGGTAGTCGGTCTCCTGGGTCAGAGCGACCTGACCTGCGTCCAGCGTCACCTTGGCGGTGTTGGCGGCGTACAGGTTGAGCCACACGCCCTCGGGCGAGGTGGCGTACAGATACCCGGGGACCTGTGGGATGAAGCGCACCACGTTGGAGGGGCAGCAGGCGCACCCGAACCACGGCTGGCGATGATGGCCGCCGCGACTGGCCAGGGGGTTGACGTAGAAGAACTTGGAGCCCTCCAGCGACACGCCAGAGAGCAGGCCGTTGTACATTACCTGCTCCAAGATGTCCGCGTACTTGGCCTGTCCGTGCAGCAACAGCAGCCGCTGGTTCCAGAGGGCCATGCCAATGGCAGCGCAGGTCTCGGCATAGGCGCTGTCGTTGGGCAGGTCGTAGGGCACGGTGAAGCCCTCGTTCTGAGCCGAGGGGCCGATGCCGCCGGTGACGTACATCTTGCGCCGGGTGACGTCGCGCCAGATGCGATCCATGGCCGCGACCAGCCCCTGATCGCCGGTGCGCGCGGCCACATCGGCCACGGCGCTGTACAGGTACATGGCGCGCACGGCGTGGCCCACGATCTCGCTCTGCTGGCGCACGGGGATATGGTCCTGGTCGTACTCGCTGCCGCCGTAGCCGCGCTTGTCAATGAACCACTTGGCCAGATTCAGATAGCGCTGCTCGCCGGTCACGTCGTAGAGCTTGACCAGCGCCAGCTCGATCTCCTCATGTCCGCAGACGCCGACCAGACGCCCGTCGCCGAACACGCTGTCAATGTAGTCGGCAAAGCGGATGGCGATGTCCAGCAGATTGCGCTTGCCCGTGGCCCGGTAATGGGCCACGGCCGCCTCAATCAGGTGGCCGGCGCAGTACAGCTCGTGCTTGCCGGGAAGGTCGGTCCAGCGCTTGTCCGGCTCGACCAGGGTGAAGTAGGTGTTCAGATAGCCGTCCTTCTGCTGGGCGGCGGCGAACTTGGCGATCAGCTCGTCCAGGCGGGCGTCGAGCTGCGGGTCCGGGTGGAAGGCCAGCGCGTAGGCGGCCCCTTCGACGACCTTGTATACGTCGGAGTCGTTGAAGTAGATGCCCTCGAACTTGCCCTGCACCAGGCCCCCCGCCACCTCGAAGTTGCGTATGCGGCCCGTGATCTCGCACTGATGGAGGCAATGGGGCACGGTCACCGTGCGGTTGACCTCCAGCCGCGGGGCCCAGAAGCGGTCGGTGAGCTTCACGTCGGTGAAGGGGACTGCCTGGAGCCGCGTGCGCGCCTGGCCGGCGGCACTGCCGGCACAGGCCAGCAGCGGAACCACAGACGCCAGGACCAACAGCCAGAAGCTACAGTCATGACTCCGCATCATGGTTGCCTACCTCCGGATTCGGTGGGCGCCGACTGCCCACCATACAGGCCGCAGGTTCCTCTGACCCCTGCATTAGTCCTGCTTGCGGGCCCAGAGCCTGCCTTCCTGCGCCGGCGACCCGAGAAGGGCGCGGGGGGAGGGGCCGGGAATATCATCCTCCCCAAAGGGCGAGGCACGCGTCTGTGAGCGCTGCAACAAGCGGCCTTGGCTGTCGTCAGTACGGGTGGCCGACCTGAACGGAGGCTGGTGATCGGGTTGACCGAGGAAGAGAAGCTGGTGGACTTCAGTTGCCGGCTTGAGGAGACCGTGCGCTGGCTGTACGCGACCGCTGCCAGGGAAGTGGCGAGCGCGAAAGCAGCGGAACTGCTCCAGCGGCTGGCCGCGCAGGAAGAGGAGCACCTGGCCTCTTTCCAGGAGGCGTTCGGCTTCAGGCTCGAAGACAAGGGCTGGTCGCGGCCCCTGGGCGCCTACGTGCGCGCATACGTGCTGAAGAGGGCGGTGCCGCGCATTTCGTCTGGCAACCTGTCGGAGATACTCAGGATCGCCTACGCGCTGGAGGTGGGCACGGGGAGGTTCTACCGCCGCTGGCAGGAGCAAAGCGCGGACCCACAGGTCAGGCAGGCCTTGGAGTCGTTGATCCAGGCCGAGAGCGACCACCGCGCCTGGGTCTCCGAGTGCCACGAGGAGCTGGTAGGCACGCCCCTGACCGACGAGGGGCTGGACGGCCAGTTGGTGGACTGGCCGGAGCTGTAGCGGCTGCGCCCGGCGTTAGAGGCGCACCGCGACGCCGAGACTCCCTCGGAGGCAAGCATGACTGGCAGAACCAGGCGCAGCGCCGGCACGCTGAGTGCCGCGCTGTGGGTGTCCATAGCAGCGGCTGCGGTCGCCTTCAGCTTGCCGCTGATCGGCGGCTGCTCGGAGAATCGCGCAAGCTCAACGGCCCCGGCTGCGCAGCAGGCGGCGGCTCCGCCGACCGAGCGGCACTTCCGCATGGGCTTCACGCCCTTCCCGCACGACTTGACCGTAGAGGCGCTCACCGCCGTCAACGGCTTCCTGCGAGACAACGCCGACCTGATCGCGGACCACTTCGAGGGGGTGCCCTGGGCCGAAGCCCACGCGGCCAAGCCGTTTCACCCTAAGCTGCTCGAGGACTGGCAGCGACACAAGGACGCCACGCCGCCCAACGCCAAGGTGTACCTGGCGGTTTCACCCATTGACATGAACCGGAGCGACCTGGCGGCCTACCGGGGCGAGCGGGAGGGCCTGCCCGTCCCTGAGCCCCTGGCCGGGAAGGCGTTCGACGATCCGCTGGTGGAGCGCGCCTACCTGCGCTACTGCCGCGAGGCAATCAGGTTCTTCCAGCCCGACTACCTCGCCGTCGGCATCGAGGTGAACGAACTCTACCACCACTCACCGGCCAAGTGGCCGGCCTACGTGCGACTGCACGAACACGTCTACGACGCCCTCAAGCGGGAGCATCCGGGCCTGCCGATCTTCGTCACCTTCACCTTGCACAACATGCTGAACCCCGAGTGGCGCGACCGTGCGCAGATGCTGGCGGCGTTCAAGAAGCTGATGGCGCACAGCGACCTGGTTGCCGTCAGCTTCTACCCCTTCATGGGCGGGCTGACCGACAAGGTGGACGACAGCCTCAACTGGGTGGTCCGCGAGTTGGGCCCCTTAGGGAAGCCTTTGGCCATCGCCGAGATGGGCCAGCCAGCCGAGCCGCTGGCCTTCGCGCAGCCGCCCCTCAGCATACCGGGCGACGAACAGAGCCAGCGGCGGGTGCTGGAGCAAGTGCTGGGCTTCTGCCACGGCCAGCGGGTGGAGTTCGTGATCTGGTTCGTGCCGCGCGACTACGACGCGCTGTGGGACAAGATCCGGGGCACCTCGCCGGAGTTCTTCAAGGCCTGGAAGGACTGCGGCCTGCTCGACGGCCAGGGCAACAAGCGGCCGGCCTATGACCTCTGGCAGCAGCACTTCAGGCTGAGCTTTGGCCCAAGGTAAGCCGTGGCGGCAGGCCACTAGAGCTCGCCGCGAAGTCGCCCCACACCGACTGAGATGCTGGAGGCGCTAGGGCAGGACTTGACACGCTGCGAGCGTGCACCTCCGCTGGCGTGCGCCTCAAAGCAGCGGGATATACGGCCCGGGCGAGCAGGAAATCGGCGCGCCGGCCAGAACTTGCAGCACGCAAGGAGCCTGCACCCGGCGGAGGGCAGGACAAATGGGTCAATGTGTGCAGCGGCGCTTAGGTAGGCCGGGCGTGGGTGCCTTGGTAGCCATGCTGGGCGTGACGGCAGCCCTACCCCAGCAAACGCAGCCGCGCCAGGTGCACTACCAGGCTCCGCCAGTGTCCTTCGAGGAGTGGGTCTGGGAGGACCCCGGCGGCGACGCCCAACAGGTGGAAGTCCGGCGGGGCGAGGTGCTGCGGGTGGTGGTTCCGGGGAAGGGCAACGACTTCGACAAGGACTCCAACTTCGGCGCTCCGCGTAAGCTGGCGTACGTGTACGGCGATTTCGCCGTCCAGGCTCAGGTTTCCGCCGAGCCCTTGCGCTATTACCAGGGGGCCGGCATCCTGGCTTATATGGACCCCGACCTGTACGTGCGCCTGGAGAAGAACGCCTCCTCGGCCTCCGGCATCGCCGGCCCGGGGGTGTGCCTGGAGGTCAGGCAGGATACAGGGTATTGGTCGGCGGGGAGCATGCCCACCGACGCGCCCACGTTATACCTGCGCTTGGAGCGGACGGGGCCGGATTTCCTGGCCTTGGTGAGCCCAGATGGGCAGCGGTGGACCGAGCTAGGCGCTCTGCACCTGCCCGAGGCACCCCGCGCGGCGCTGGTGGGGATCGTGGCCTGCGCCGAGCACGACGCTCCGGTTTTCCCCGTGGGGTTTGGGCAGTGCTTCTTCGACGACCACTATGTGGGGCCGGAGCCCTTTGCGCTGCCCTTTGCACCCGCGCAGGCTCGTACCCGGTTCCGCGACGAGTTCGAGAAGGAGGTTCAGGCAGGCTGGATCTGGGAAGACCCAGACCAGGATTGCGAATCGTCACTCGACCCCGATACTGCAAGTCTGCACCTGCATGTACCGGTTGCCGAGAAGCCCCATGTGTTAGCCAAGGCGCAGGAGGGGCACAACGCGCCGCGCCTGGTGGTGAAGGTCCGCGGAGACTTCGTGGCTCAGACGCGGGTCACGGTCAGCGGAGAAGACTGGCCTACTGCGGCCGGCCTATTGGTCTACAGCTCGCATGACGTGTTGGCGGCTATGGAGGTTGACCTGCGGCCAGTTCTGGAGTCCTGGCGACGCTTGCAGGAAGGACGGCCTCAGTCGGGCTGGTGGCGTTTGCCCACGGGCGCCATTGAGCTACGCATGGCGCGCCGAGGGCCGCTGGTGCTTTACTACTGGCGGGCGCCCGAGGCGCAGGGGTGGGAGCCGCTGGTGGGCTCGTGGCTGCCCTTGACGCCAGAGGCCTACGTCGGGCTCTACGCGGTCAACGAGGCGGGCGATGTGCCCTGTGACGCTTACTTCGACTACTTCGAGCTGCTAACGTGGCAGCCGCAGCTATAGTTGCGCAGAGCGCCCGCCATGTGAGGTGGTTGGTGGTCATGTGGTTGGTACGTTTCTCCAGGTTGGTCATCTGCGTGCTGGTCCTGGGCGTGACCGCTGTCGTTCTGGCTCAGCCTCCTGTGCCCCGCGCGGCTCACAGGAGCCTATACGTCCTCCCATTCGCGGCCGCGGAGGAGGACGCCGACGCCCAGGCGCTGGGAGTGGGTTTGGCACAGGCGATGCGCACTCAGCTCATGGAGCTGCCCAAGCTGCACACCTCGCCGCTGTGGGCGGATGTAGCCGAGGCCATGCGCTTGTGGCCCGTTCCCGAGCAGGCCACAGTGCCTGCCTCCCGGGAGCAGGCGCAGGCGGTGCTGGAGCAACTGCACCTGGACGCGGTAGTCTTCGGCCAGGTCTCGCGCCAGGGCGCAGAGTACCTGGTGCAGGCGCAGTTGCTCTCGCGCGACCAGGCCCAGCCTGCCGTCACCAGCCTGACGATCCCTGCCGCCGGCTCCACCTACCAGGTGCCGAATGTCTGCGCCTGGGTTCTGGAGCAGGTGGGCCTGGACCCGGCGTTCGCCGACCAGGTCGGGGGCATGGCGCCGCCCGATGTGGAGAGCATTCTGGCGCTTGGGCAGGCCGCCCTGGCCCCTGCCCTGGAGCAGCGCCTGGCCATCCTGGAGCCTGCCTACGCCTTGGCCCCGCGCTGCCTGGCCCTAGGGGCAGCTCTGGCCACGGCATACTTGCAGGCTGAGCACCACGACTTCGCGCTGCACATCGCCCGCTACCTGAGCAACCAGCAGGGCGGCGGCTGGCTGTCGGGGTATCTGCTGGCCGAGGTGCAGGCCGCCCGGGGAGACGCTCAGCAGGCCGACGCCTCCCTGGGGGCATGGTTGCAGGCCTATCCCGAGTCGCACCTGACACAGCGCCTGGCAGCAGAGCTGTTGGCCAGGCGGAAGCTATGGGACCGCTGCTGGGAGCAGTGCGAAAGCCTGCTGAGGCTCGACCCCCGGTTGCCACATTTCCTGACTAGCGCGGCCGCCTTGTACCTGGAAGGTGCACAGGACATCCGGGGAGATCTCTTGCGCACTGAGCTGACCTTCGACCAGATGGCAGCCTACGATCACGGCATGCAATGGGCGCGCCGGGTGGCACAACAGGCAGTTGACCTGTCACCGGACTACCTGAAGCCCCGACTGGTGCTTCTGGCCACCCTGGACCGCTCAGGTTGGTACTTCGAGGCTGAAGCCGTGTTCGAGGAGATTGTGGAGCGCGACCCCGGCAATCCCGCGGCCTTCGAGGAGGGGCATGTGCTAGTTATGGGCGCCGACGAGTTCGCCGCGCGCGCCGCGGCTGCCCCTGCCCGGACCGCGGAGGCCCACCACCTGCTGGGGGAGCTGGCTGCCGCCCGCATTGCGGAGAACGAGGACATCAGCCCCAAGGTGATCGCCGACGCCTTGGAGCACTTCCAGGCCGCCATTGCCCTGGGCGGGGCCGACGAAGGTGCCCTACACGCGCACGCTGCGGACTTGCTGCTGCGCCTGGACAGACCCCAGGAGGCGTGGCCGCACGTGCAGCGGGCGCTGGAACTGGGCAAGGAGGCCAGCGGGCGCCTGGTGTTGGGCAGGTACTACCAGGCCAGCGGAGAGCTGGAGAAGGCTGAGGAGGCACTCATCCGGGCCACTGTTCACGCGCCCGAGAATGGCTTCATTCAGCTGTCTCTGGGCCGGGTGCGGGCCCAGCGGCAGGATTTCCAGGGCGCCGAACGTGCGCTGTTGACCACCTGGGACCTGCTGGGCGTGCAGAACATGCTCCCAGCCAGGGAACTGGCCCGAATGTACTACCAGCAGCGACGCTGGGGCGACTGCCTGTGGGCCCTGAGCACCTACGAGGCGTTCGGGGACGGGACCTTCGCCCTCACCGGCGCGCAGGAGGCCCAGGTGCTCACCGCCCTGGGCGCCCCCACGGCGGCTGCTCTGGCGCAGGCCGGGCACTCCCTGGGCGACTTCAGCCTGCCATCCCTGGAGCACATGCCGCAGCCGCCAGGGCGCGCCATTGCCGTCTTCGCGCTGCGGCCCGAGGATCAGGCCGATGCTGAAGGCCGCGCCCTGGGCGTGGCTGTAGGAGTGTTGCTGCGCAATCGCCTGTTGGAGGTCCCGGACTTCGACCGGTCCCCCCGGCTGAGCGACCTGGAGCCCTTGCCCGAGTTCGGCGGCGCACCCACCATCAGCGCTGCCGCCCTCGAGCCGGAACAGGTGCGCTCGGTACTGCGCAAGAGCAACTGCCAGGCGGGAGTGACCGGAAGCCTCCGTCGCCAGGGCGCGCAGTGGCACCTCACGTTCCAGGTGGCGACTGCCGACGGGCAAGGGGAGACTCAACTGGAGTTGACGGCCACGGCGGAAACGCTGGGGGTCGAGGTGCCCAAGCTGGTGCCGGCTTTGGCCCAGGCGCTGGGCGGCTCCGTGCCGGAGGAGTTGGCCGGCGCCCTGACGGCTGCCGCCACTCGGCAGCCGGAAGCTCTCCTCGCTCTGGGCCAGGCATACCTGGTGTCCCGGTTCCAGGAGGCGGAACCGGAGCTGCAAAAGGCCGCGGGCGACCCGCGCTTCTACGACGGGCAACTGGCTTTCTGCTCCTGGGCCGAGTATTGGCGACGCCTGCCGCAGCGACAACAGGCCCTGGGTCGCTTGCAGGTGCTGCACCCCGACTGGCGGGCCACCTTGCAGCAGCGCGTTTCGGTGCTGCTGGAGGGACGAGAGTACCTGGCTGTACAGCGAGCAGGGAGAGAGGCGTTGGCCCGATGGCCGCAATCCAGTTGGGTGCAACGACTCCTGTGCGACCTGCACTACCAGATGAGCAGGCACCTGGCCGGGGCAGCACGGGCGTCTTTGCGCAATCTCCTCATCTGCACGGACTATGATCCCAGGGCCGCGTGGCCCTGGCTCAGCGCGGCCTTCAGGGAGTTAGAGGTGCCTGATGTGGAGCGGCCCGAAACCCTGCCTGAGCAAATGGCGACGGCAGACATCCCGGCTGGTGGCGCCGAGAAGCTGGCCTTGGCCGCCTGCCGCCGTGCCACCGAGCTAGCGCCGGAGAACCCGCGGGCGTGGAGCCAATTGGCCCACTTGCTGAGTCACGCAGGCGCCCCCAAGGAGGAAGTGCGCCAGGCCGTGGATCGTGCGGTGGCTCTGAACCCGCTATGGGTGGAGTCCTACCGTTGGGCCCTGTATTCAGAGTTCGTCAGCGTATACGACACTGCCGAGGAACGGAACGCGCTCTTGCGACGCGCTATCGAGGCTCACCCCGTCACGCCCGAGGAGCAGTTTGCCGTTGCCGAGCTGATAGCGAGAGAGACCAGTGAGAACTGGGTCGAGCCCAGCATTGCGGCCCAGGCGGTCGAGTACTACCGCGCCTACCTGGCCTTGGGGCGGCCCGAGCCCTACGCAGTTCGGCTCCACCTGGCTCGCTGCCTCTACGCCTTGAGCGACTACGCCGGCGCCATCGAGCAATCCAAGGTCGCGGAAGACGCGGGGGGAGTCGGTGGAGGCTTGCGCTGCCTGGCGTTGCTGCGTTTGGGCCGAGTCCCTGAGGCCGTCAGGGAGGCGGAGGCGGACATAGCCGAGGACGAGAGTGCGGGGGCGTGGCTGGCGCTGGCGTTGGGGCGGGCGCTGCTCGGGGACAAAGCTGGGGCGGAGGAGGCCCTGCAAAACACGTACCGCTTGGAGTACCCGAACTGGTTTGTAGCCTTCATCTGGGCGCAGGTTCACTTCCACTTGGGGCGATACGCGGAGGCGCTGGAATACTACGAGCAGGCCGTCGCTGAGGCCCCTAAAGCCCCTCCCTTGACGCCCGAGCAGGTGCAACTGGCCCGCCAGGGAGCCGCCCAGGCCGAGCGGCCGGGCGAGCATGCCCCCGATAACCAGTGAGGTCGGTCCAGCGCAGGAGGCGGGGGGAAGCCTGGCGCTCCCCGCTACGCTGGGGCGCGGTCCCCTCGCTCTTCAGTCTAGGAAGCGTCCCGGTGAGTCTGCTGGTAATGCTGGATGGCCTTCTCGAACCGAGGCACGTAGATCATGTCGAAGACGTCCAGCTTGTCGGGACAGAGGAGCTGGCAGGCCTCGCGGGCGTCGGCTATCAGGTGTCGGCGCTGGCTTTCGGTGAAATCGGTGGTGCGCAGCAAGGCCTCAACGCGAGCCGCCACCCGCTGCAAGGCGCGCCTGCGTCGCCGCTGTCGTTGAGCCGCTGCCTCGTCGGGCTCCTCCATGAGTGCCACAACCCTGAGCGTACGCACAGCCCTATGACCGCCGCTGGCCGTGGACCCCAAGGGACGTGGACGCCAAGCTGCCTGGCACGTCTAGATGCGACGCGTGGGGGTGGTTTTCCTGCGGGACAACGGCATCGGCAGCAGGAGCTGCCTCCCACTTGCGCGCGGCGCGAGGGAGAGGAAGCCCGCGCGAGAGGGCTAAGGGCATGTGCGTGGCCGTCACAGCGACGACTCCAGCTTCAGATACCAGCGGCCATTCTCCTTGGCCCAGTAGAAGATGGCCTCGAGGTCGCGCGCTTCCTCGGTATTGAGCTGGCGCACGCGGGTCTCGGTCAGAATGCGGGCGCGGTCGCCGGCCTGGGTCAGCTCCACCTGCTTGATCTCGTAGCTCATGATGTCAAGCTGCTCGGGCTTGATGAAGAACTTCTCCTCGATGAGGCGGTCAAGGGGCCGCTTGCTCTTGTCCTGGTCGTCGTGGTAGTTGGCGGCCTTGGCGAAGTCCTTGAACTGGATGGCCTCCAGAAAGCCGCGCATCTTCTCGTCCAGGACCTGCTTGTCCTGGTTGAAGGCCAGGTTGTACGGCCCGACGCGCACTCCGTAGCGGCCGCTCAGGGCCACAGCGCCAGCCGCCGCTATGACGAGTACCAGCAGCACGAGGATGACCTTGCGCATGGTCGTTCCCACCCCTCGATTGATGTTCCGAGGTGTTTCGGCGGCTTGCCGCCGAAACGGCCCCGTCTCTCGGTTGTCATCCTGAGCGTGAGCGAAGGATCTCGAAGACGGCACGAAGCCGGTAGCGGGATTCTTCGCTGGCGCTCAGAATGACATAAGGCCCACCGCTGGTTTCGGCAGCAAGCTGCCGAAACACCGCTGACATGGGTGTCTACAGCTCCTTCAGCTTCAGAATCGCGCAGGTGAGGCCGAAGAGCACAACCGCCAGCAGGCCCAGCATGGCAAAGCTCTGCGCCACCGCGCCCCAGTCCACCGCCTCGTGGCGCTTGACGATCTCGGCCAGCATGTCGTGCGCCCACTTGGTGATGGTGGCCTTTTCCACCCACGCGGCGGCGCCTTCCAGGTAGCGTTCGGAGAGCACGAACTTGGAGAAGAGCACCTGCGGGAACATGACCACCGGAACCAGGCCCACGGCCATGTCCGACCCCTTGGCCAGCGCCGAGATAGCCAGTCCCAGGCAGGTGCCCGCCACGGCCGCGCTCAGCAGGGCCAGGTAGATGGCCGCCAGGTTGCCGTGCAGGCGCACGAAATGGGCCACGATGACCAGCAGCAGTAGGCACTGAACGGCCGCCAGCAGGCTGAGCACCTGCAACTTGGAGACCACGTAGGCGGATATCTGCACGCCGGCCAGGCGCTCGCGCTGGTAGATGGCCTGCTCTTTGGCGATCTCGCGCGAGGCGTTGACACAGCCCAGCCAGATGGCCCCCAGCACCAGGCAGAAGTAGAGCGACGGGCGCTCAGGGGCGTTCTGGAAGCGCAGCGCGATGAGGCCGGCGATGACCGGCGCCTGCGCCAGGAGCAGCAGCGTGTACCAGGCGTCGCCCAGGATGACGTCAAGATAGCGGCTGGCGAGGATACCCGTCTGCCGCCTGTCGAGCCACTCCATCGTCGCCATTCCCCCACCCCCCGTTGTAGCCACGGATGAACACGGATAGACACGGATACGGCTTCCCTAGCGGAACGGCAACGACAAGGTGAAGGGGGAACGGCGCACTGGCGAACACCTCACATCGCCTCGGACCGCGGCTCTGCGCGGCAGGCCAGCCACCTTCGCCGCCGCCGTTCCCTATAGCCTCCGTGTCCCTGTGCATCCCTGCCTCAAGTGAGAACCGCCTTTGGCTTTGCCGTTGCCGTTCCCCCCAAAGCGTCGTATCCGTGTGCATCCGTGTGAATTCGCGGCCAACTCCTGCCGTGCCGTCGCCGTTCGACGTAGTCGGCATAGTAGCGAGAGGCGCGGAAGCGCCGCTCCCAGTTGCGCTCTCCCTCGCGGGCCAGGCGCTTGTATATCTCCGCCGGATGGTCCACCTGGAAGAAGGCCGTCGCCTCGGCCGCCGGGCCATAGTAGACGCCGCAGCCTCTGGCCATGACCAGCATCATGTCCAGCACTTCGAGGGTGCCCATGACGTGCGTGGAGAGTATGACGGTGCGCCCGCCGTCGGCCAGGCGCCGGAACAGCTGCATCATCTTCTCCTCCAGGGCGGGGTCCAGGCCCGAGGTGGGCTCGTCCAGCAGCAGGACGCGCGGGCGGGTGACCAGCTCGACGCCGATGTTGGCCCGTTTGCGTTCGCCGCCGCTCAAGGTGCCGATGGGGGCCTGGGCGCGGTCCTGAAGGCCGAGCAGGCTGATGACGGCAGCGGCGCGGCGCTCAATCTCCTTGCCTGCGCGCAGCTCCGGCAGGCGCAGGAGGCCCGCGTAGACGAGGGCCTGGCGGACAGAGAGCTGGCGGTGGACGATGTCCTCCTGAGGCACGTACCCGACCAGACGCGCCCCGGCGCCCAGGCAGTCGCGCAGCGGCGCGCCGCCGATGCGGACTTCGCCGGCGGACGGCCGCAGCCAGCCACCGAGGACGTTCAGCAAGGTGGACTTGCCGGAGCCGCTGGGGCCCAGGATGCCTACCAGCTCGCCGGCCTCCGCGCACAGCGAGACACCCCGCAGGATGCGGGAAAAGCCCACCCGCACGCTGAGGCCGCGAGCTTCGACACGGGCGCCGACTGCCGTGGTGTCTGGCATGTGAGTCTCCCGGGCCCTACGCCCAAAGGCCTCGCTGCAAGGATGTTGCCTGCGGGAAGGAGGCCTCCATCGGGCCAGGTTGGCAGAAAGACGGCTGTCGTTGGGAAGGTACGCCATTGGACCCCGGCGTCGGCCAGGTCCCTAAGCCCCGACGCGCTTGCGCGGTCGGGGCCGGGATGCCAGCCCCGGCCGGTAGTGCGAGCCGGGGCCCAGGCAAATGGCCGACCTACGGCCTACGGGGCAGCGCCCTCGGCCGGGGCAGGACGGTTGGTGCCGGGCGGCGAAGGCAGGGACGTGCTGGAGCGGACCTTCGTCCACCTTCCCAAAGTGGGGCCGGTAACCGAGCGGCGGCTGTGGCAGAGCGGCATTCGCTGCTGGGACGACTTCCTGCAGGCTCAGAGGATCCCGGGCATCTCGCCGCAGCGTGCGGAGCTGTGCAGACGCCACCTGGCGGAGGCGCGGCGGTGCCTGGAGGCCGAGGACTGGCGCTACTTCGCGCGGTGTCTGCCCCGCGGCGAGCACTGGCGCGCCTACCCCAACTTCCGACACCGCGTCGCCTTCCTGGACATCGAGACCACCGGGCTGGCGCCGCCGCACCGCGTGACCGTGGTGGGCCTCTACGACGGCCTGCGCACTCGAACCTATGTGGCGAAGGACAACCTGGACGAGTTCCCCGAGGACATCAGCCAGTACTCGCTGCTGGTGACCTACAACGGCGCCACCTTCGACCTGCCTTTCCTGCGCTGGCAGTTTGGGGGGCTTCCGCTCGACCAGATCCACGTTGATCTGCGCTACGCCCTGGCCCGCCTGGGGCTGCGCGGTGGGCTGAAGAGCATCGAGGAGCGCCTGGGCCTGAAGCGCAGCGAGCGCATCGCCGGGCTGGACGGCTTCGACGCGGTGCGCCTGTGGCACGAATACGAGGCTGGAAACGACGAGTCGCTGGCGCTGCTCATCGAGTACAACACGGCGGATATACGGAACCTCGAGCAACTTATGGAGTTCGCCTACCAGGGCCTGCTGGCGCGGCTGGAGGGCAACTGACCTGCCGCGCTGACGCTGAGGCACGACCCAACGGGAAGGTGCTACCCCAACGATGGGCCTTTGGCGAGGGCGCAACGGGCTTTACGTTGCCGCCTTCCTAATGGACGCCTCCCTGGGCATAGTTGGCTTTGCCGTTCCCCTGGTGGCCATAGACCTGGGGGCGCAGGCCCTGCAACTGGGGCTGGTAGGCGCTGGGGCCTTCGTTTACGCCGTCTCCTGCATCGTGGCCGGTCCCGCCTCCGACCGGATGGGCCGACGGGCCTCGACGGCACTCGGGGCCCTGACCGCCTCGGTGGTCTGCCTTTCCATGGTCCGCGTGCAGAGCATCGGCTGGCTGCTGGGGCTGGTGTGCGCGTCGTCTTTTGGGGTGGGGCTCTTCTGGCCGGCCGTGCAGGCCTGGCTGAGCGAAGAGGGCGACCCTGGCGAGTTGCCACACGCCATAGGCGTGTTCAACATGGCCTGGAGCGCCGGGCTGACGGTGGGCCCGCTGCTGAGCGCCTGGCTGCGCCAGGTGGGATTGCGCGCGCCGTTCTACGCCGCTGCCGCGGGGTACTTGTCGGTGGCTATGCTCGTCTGTGCGCTAAGGCGCCCCGACGGAGGAGGCCAGCAAGAGCAGGTGGCGCAGGCGCCAATCCCGCCGGGCACGGCCCTGAGGCTGCTGTACGTGGCCTGGACCTGCAACTTCGCCAGTTGGTTCATGAGCAATGCAGTCAAGACGTTGTTCCCGAAGCTGGCCAAGGACATGCTGCTGAGCGAGACTACGCTCAGTTGGCTCATCTTCAGCATCGGCCTGGCCCAACTGGCCGCCTTTGCTGCCATCTGGCGCGGGCGTTGGTGGCACTACAGGCTATGGCCCATTCTGGCGTTCCAGGCGTTGGGGGCAGCGGGGATGGCGCTGGTGCTGGTGGGGCAGGCGACCCCTGTTCTCGCGCTGGGCATGCTCATGGCCGGGGCCATGACCGGCATGACCTACTACGCCAGCCTCTTCTACAGCCTGCGGGTTCCCGGCGGGGGCCGGGGGCTGCGCACGGGCGTGCACGAGGCCTTTGTGGGCGCCGGGATTCTGCTCGGACCGTTGGCCGGAGGCCTGGCAGCCCACTTGACAGGAAGCCTGCGCGCGCCTTACCTTGTTACCATTCTGGTGATAGCGGCGACGGCAGCCGCGGGCCTGATCAGCTACCGACGACCGGGGCGAGTTCCTGCCTGAAGGCGAACGGGGAGGCGTGCCTCGCCGGCGCGGAAGTAAGGCGGAGGGACAAGAGGCCCGAGGCCTTAGCAGGGGGAATATGGGGACACAGTGAGGACGGCGCTCAGGGCAGACCTGCCGTAGGCAGGCGCGGGCCGAACAGCCAGCCGCGTGGGGTGTCTGATAATCAGCCGTGAGGGAGGACCCAGCATGAAGCACAGCTTGGCCAAGGTCATTGCCGGGCGGATGGCTCTGCCCTCCGCAATCGCACTGGTGATCGTGACGGCAACGTTAGCCGCCTCGGTGGCGCAGGCGGACCCAGGGGAGGTGGGGCTCAACAACCACGTGGCGCTGCGGATTCGGACTAACGCAGCCGGCTGGACCATCGTCGAGCGGCGCACGCTGGTGGACCAGCGGCTGGTTCATGTCCTGTCCTACGAGAACACCATTGCCCCGGAGGTCCGGGTGAGCGACGTTCGCGGCAAGCCCACCATCTACGTCGGCGACTGCAAGCTCATCACCGTCTACCCGCAGGACGCCGCAGCCAACAAGACGACGATGGAGAAGCTGGCGGGAATCTGGGCCCAGCGAGTGGCCGACTTCATCAAGGCGAGTGGCCCCGCCCACGGCAAGCGCATCCCCAGCGCCCCGTCGCCCGATGACCAGCGGCCCAAAGTGCGGGGGCCGGAGGCGCCGCCGGTGCCTGCACCGCCGGCCTAGTTTGGGAGCCGCGCGGACGGCGGCAAAGGTCAGAGAGGAGGCAGGTGCTCATGCGACGCGCAGTTCCGATGTTGGTAGGTATGTTCGCAGTGGCGTGCTTCTGCGGGCAGGCGGCGGCGGACCAGGGCGACATTGTGATCGGCGGCAAGGTGCCCATCCGCATACGGGCGGGCACGCCCGACTTCCAGGCGGAGCAGCGTGTGCTCATCGTCACCCGGCGCCTGGTGGAGGTCATCTCCTACGAGGACACGCAGAAGCCGGAGGTGCGCATCGTGACCGAGAAGGGCACGCCGGCCATCTACGTGGGCAAGCATCTGCTCGTCACCGTGCACCAGAACGATGCCCAGGCCAACGGCACCACGCCCGGACGTTTGGCGCAGGCCTGGGCCAGAAACCTGAAAGAGGCCCTGCCGCTGGTGACGCCGCAGTCGAAGATGCCGGGCTTCGATCCGGCGAAAGAAGCCGTCATGTAGGCTCCGGCACCAGCGCGGCTGGTGCTCCTGTCCTGCTCCCCCATTCATCATCTGGAGGCTGCGATGAAGAAGCTCTCCCTGTGGACGGCGGCCGTGTGTGTCGCCACGGCGGCCTTTCTGCTACCCGGCTGCGGCGGTGGGGGCGGCGGGCCCGGCGGCGGCACGTGGACCGTGCTGGTCTACATGAACGGCGACAACGACCTGGAGGAGGCCCTCATCGGCGACTTCAACGAGATGGAGCGCGAGGGCCCCTCGGCGCGGGTCAAGGTGCTGGTGGAACTGGACCGGCACCCCTCCTACGATACCTCCAACGGCAACTGGACCACGACGCGGCGCTACCGGATCGTGCGCGACACCACCGAGCCGCCCGGGCCGCCCAACAGCCCCCACAACCACACCATCGTCTCGGACATGCTCGCGGACCTGGGCGAGCTTAACATGGGCGATCCGGCGACCCTGGTTGACTTCGCCAACTGGGGCCTTGACCAGGCGCCCGCCGACAAGTACCTGCTCATCATATCCGATCACGGCCAGGGCTGGCGGCCGGCGAGTGTGGGCGCCTTGGGCGTGGGCGTCAGGGGCGTGAGCCGGGACGACAGCTCCGGCGGCGACTGGCTGACCAATGCCGAGCTGAAGTCGGCCATGCAGAGCATCAAGGCCCACCTGGGCCGCAACCTGGACATACTGGCGCTCGACGCCTCGGAGATGAGCCTGCTGGAGGTCGCCTACCAGGTGCGGGCGAGCTGCGACTACGTGGTCGCCTCGCAGCTCTCGGAGCCCAATGATGGCTATCCGTTCGACGCCCTGCTGCGCCGGCTGAATAACGGCCCCGGGCAGACGCCGGAGACCTTCCTGACCGGGTTGGTCAGTGACTACGTGGCCTCGTATGCGCCCGGAGCGGGCACCAATGGCGCGGGCAGCTCGGTGACCATCGCCGCTTACCGCAGCAGCCAGCTTGTCAGCCTCGCCAACAAGGTGAGCGCGCTGGGTCAGCTTCTGCGGGCGCAGCTTCCGGGACAAGCGGTCAACCTGCTGAGCATCCGGGGCAACACGCAGCGCTTCACCTCCACCTTCTACCGCGACCTGTACGACTTCGCCGACCGCATTCAGGCGGCGTTCGGCGACCCCGACATTGACCAGGCCTGCCAGGACATCAAGAGCGCCATCAGCCCGGGCCCCAACCGCGCGCTGGTGGCCGAGGGGCACGCCACCGGCAGCGGCATCGTCGTGGACGACGCGCACGGCATCTGCGTCTACCTGCCGGCCGACGCCGGCACCTACGACACCACCTACGCGACCTCGGTAGACTTCGCCGCCGACACCCAGTGGGACGAGTACATCTCGGATACGTCCGGGCTGCCGTGAGCGCTTGTGCGCCGCGCTTGGTCCTAGCTATGCGGAGGGCTCTGCCTCCGCGCACGTATCCGCTTCGCCGTTTCGACCGTCTGGCAGTGAATGGCCACGGTGTCGGCGGTATCGAAGGCATACCCCCCGGCTAGCAGCACCACGCAGGGCACTTGCCGCTGCCAGCACTCACCCATCACCAGCTCGTCGCGCTGCCGCAGGCCCTCCAGAGTCAGCCGCAGGCGGCCCAGTCGGTCGTGCTCGTAGGGGTCGGCGCCGGCCAGGTAGAAGGCGATGTCCGGCCGGTGCTCGTCGAGCAGGCGGGGCACGTGGTTATGTAGCTGCGCCAGGTACTCCTCGTCGCCCGCGCCGCTGCGCAGCCCGATGTCCAGATCGCTGCGCTCCTTGAGGACAGGGTAGTTGTACTCCTCGTGGATGGAGAACGTGAACACCGCCTCATCGCTGCGGAAGATGCGGGCGGTGCCATTGCCCTGATGCAGGTCGCAGTCAATGACCAGCGCCCGGTTCGCAAGGCCCTCGCGCCTGAGCACGCGGATGGCTACCGCCACGTCGTTGATGTAGCAGAAGCCCTCCCCGTGATCGGCAAAAGCGTGATGGAAGCCGCCGCTGAGGTGCACCACCAGCCGCCTTCGCGGCTGTAGCCGCTTCGGCGGCCCAGGCCGCTCCTGGAGTGCCAGCCTGCCCGCCAGGATGGTGCCGCCGGCGGCCAGGATCGCCTTGTCCAGGATGTCCTGGCTTACGGGCGTGTCCATGGTCAGGAAGCCCCAGCCCTGGGCCGCCAGGCGACGCAGGTGGGCCAGGTAGCCCGGCGTGTGCACCAGCAGCAGGTCGTCGTCGGGTGGCCGCGTGGGTTCGGCCACGTCCGCCTCGGCAATCGTCCCCTCCCCAATCAGCCGCTGGTGGCACAGGCGGTACTTCTCCACGGGGAACACGTGCTCGCCCATGTCCACGTAGTATTCGGGGGAATAGACGATCCAGGGCATAAGGTAGAGGCGCGTCCTAGTGCTGGTGCCCCGCTGATCGGGCGAGGAGGCAGTTGCATCCCCCGAAGCGGAGGCCTAGTGCCTTCCACACGCTCTTGTGCTCTTTGCAGAGAGCCACCGTGAAACGGTCACGGTCCAGGCGCTCGCAAGCGAAGCGTAGGATGCCCACATGGGTGCCGGTTGGCAGGCGCTTCTTGTAGCCCCCCGGGTCCTTGCCCGCCAGGTAGTCAAACACGGAGGCGTCGCGGCCGTTGCGTCTCGCATGGGCTTGTAGGGCATTTGAGGCGCGCAGACAGCCTAGCGTGACCATCTCGGGGTTCACTTCGTTGATCTGGTCATAGAGCCGGGCGTATCCGTCCTCCCAGCCCGGGAATGGGATCATGGGGTCCACCCGGAAGCGTATGGGCCAGCCCGCGCTGGCCATGTATCGAGCCGCTGCTAGCCGACGGTGCGGGGGAGGGGCCCCCACTTCCCATCTTCGCGCCGCTTCCTCGGCATTGAGGGACCAGGCGAAGACGACCTGGGGGGTCGGTGGTATGCCCAGCGCGTACTCCACATGGCTCGACTTGGTGAGGAACAGGAGCCGATGCCTCGTCTGCTGAGCGAACAGTGGTAGGAGCATCTGGGTGAGCGAGGACCCACTGATGGCGCGGTAGTGCTCCTCAAACGCAAGCGCGTCCTGCAACTCGCCGACCACCAACATGCGCGGTGTCGGTGCCTCCAGCCACTCCTCCACTTCGGTGAGCATCTGCCGCCAGTTGCGGAAGATAGCACCACTCAAAGGGTAATGGCGAAAGACGTACGATGGCGTGGCTTGCAGGAAGCAGTAGGAGCAACGATACGGGCAGCCCGCCGCCGCCACCAGCTCCCAGAAGTTCAAGCAGACAATGCCAGAACCGGGCCCCGGAGCGCAGAAGCGCTTGATGAAGGAGCGCCGCGCCACCGAGGTGACTCGGCGCGGGCGCTCAAACGACGCGACGCGAGTGCTTGCCATCAGTGCGTTCACGCTCCGGCGCTCCGATTCCCAGGGCCCGGCGGAAAGTGCATTCGGCAGCCCGGTGGGTAGCCCCTCCGGCGTGGCTTGCCGTCAACCTTGCTCGCCTCGACCCGCAGGCGCCCCGTTTCCTCCCCCAACTTCAGAGCGGCACTCTTGTGCACATTGATGAACTTCGTGCAATCCTCCACGAATTCGCGCACCTGCTTGCCAGTGACAACGCCCCTGCCCCCGAAGCGGCTAGCTAGCCTCTTGAACAGACGCTCCGAGTGATCCTCCCTTTCGTCCAATAGCAGCGGCTGACGAGGGTCGGTGGCATCGGAGAACCGGAACCTGCCACTGGGGTCCATGCGCCACATCGCTTCCTTCATCTTTGCGTGCCCGAGGCGGTGGTTGCCTGCGAAGAAAAGGAAGTAGATGGTGCGGTCCTGCTCGTCGCGCATTTCGAAGTAGCGGACGAACCGTGCCACTGACGACAGTTGCCTCTGGTACAGGTCCCGGAGCGCTGCTACTCGGTCGCCGCGCCTGCGGGCGATACGTGAGGCCTCGTCACTGCCGAACAGCTCTACGATGTGCTCGCGTACGTTAGCCTCTGGGTGCTCAAGCCAACGGTTGATCGCATTGGCCATGAACGTGATGAGGACCTCGCAACGCGGCTGACTCAGAATCCTACGCACCAGCGTGAAGGGCACACCGGAGAAGCCAAACGGGTCGATGAAGCAGAAGGTGGGCGCAATTGGCACCTCCCTCGCCTCATCCCCCCCAGTACGGTCCCAAACTCGTCAGCGAAACGGCCGGGCATCACCCTGACGGTGAAATGCTTGGGCGGCCCCGTCTGGTCCACTTCGGCCTTCAGGTGGCGGATGCGGTCCTCGTCTTCGTCAATGAAGGCGAAGACCACCTCACCACGCAGTCCCCTTCGGTGGGTAGCAGCGACCTCGAAGGCGATGAGTGGGGAACCTGGCTCACCGCCAGCATAGCGGCCAGGGCCACAGAAGCCGTCCACGTATATGATCCGGTCATGCCACTCATTCAGGATGGGAAACCAAGCGCCGAGGTATCGCCGCAGTATCTCGTGCTTCGCGCGGGTGTGTGGCTCCAGAGACCACAAAGTCGCCTTGGGAACTGGCATGTCCTGCCTCTCCCTTCAGCGGACTTCCGATGAGCCAAAAGTATCGAACATATATACGATTCCGTCCGGCTTGTCAAGGGGCAGAGGCCAAATCGCCACGTGATCTGCCGCCTACATCCCCAGCCCCTCCAGCATCTGCTGGATGTTGTCCAGGCACAGGCGGGAGGCGGTCTCAGCGGATTCGCTGAAGGCGCGGCCGCCAGGGCGGTCCACCTGCTCCTTGGATAGCTCCACGGGCCGCCAGTGGGTCTCCAGCGAGCAGTAGCCCTGGTAGCCGTCGGCGATGAGCGCCTGGAACTGGCCGGGGTAGTCAATCTCGCCCTCCCCCACGCGCACGCACTTGGCGGTGCGGGCCTGGGGGTCGCCAACGCCGTCCTTGATGTGCATGTGGATGATGCGGTCCTGGACCTGCTGGTAAGCCTCGGGGAAGGGCCGGTAGTAGCCCTCGCCATAGCGGCCATTCTCAGGCTGGCCGTGCTCAGCGTTGTAGTGGACCTCGTTGCAGGGATCCCAGATGGCGCGGATATGATTGCTCTCCACGTCCTGGAGGAACCTGGCGCACAGGCGGGCCGAGCCGACCATAGTGCTGGACTCGTTCTCGACGCCCAGGCTCATGCCCTGGTCGGCCAGGATGCGCTTGGGCTCCGCGAAGTGGGCCAGGATGTCGCTCCAGACCGAGAGCGGATCGTTGTTGGTCCAGAAGGTGAAGCCGCGCACGATGTCGGTGCCCAGCTCGCGGGCGATGGCACAGCAGCGCTTGAGGATGCCCAGGTGCTGGGCGTATTGCTCCTTGTTGCCCAGGTCGCACTTGAAGAAGGGAGAGGCGATGGCGCACACTGCCAGGCCCGCCTCGCCCAGCATGTCCTTCATCCGGGCCACGTCGTCATCGCCGAGGTCCTGAGGCGGCTTGTCCCACACCGAGCGCACCTCAACGCCGTCCAGTTGGTACTCCATGCAGACCTGAATGACGGTCGCCAGGTCCTGGGAGACCTCATCGGTGAACACCGCTAGCTTGAACATGTCAGCTCACCCCTTGGCGGATAGCGTCAGGGAAGCCACCGGCCCGACGGCTCGCTGTCATCCTGAGGCGCCAAGCGCCGAAGGATCTCGACCGTGGCTGCGTGCGAAGCCCAAAGCGAGATCCTTCGCTCCCGTTGCTCGCTCAGGATGACAGCCACGGCTCAGTTGCCCAGCCACTGGCGCCATTCCTCTTCCGCCTGCTCCAGACCTTGGCCGTAGAGGCGGCTGAAGACGGCTGGGAAGGTGGCGATGTTGGCCTCGTTGAAGAGCTGACGGAACTTCTCGATGCCGCGCTGCTCGATGAGGTACATCACGAACGCGGCGGCCTGCGTGTAGACCACCTCAGTCACATACTCGAAGCTGGGGCTGAGGGCCCGCGTGTCGCGGGCGGCTAGCTGGTCCAGGGAGAGCAGCTTGCCCTCGCCCAGCAGCTTGGCGGCCGCGGCCCGGAAGTCCACCTGGCCGGAGAAGCCGTCGAGGTTGTCGGCCAGGTACACGGCCAGGCCCTCGCTGAGCATGTTGTTGGGCGGCTGCGCCGGCAGCATGGCATGGCAGACCTCGTGGGCGAAGCGCGGCGAGTTGCAGACCACCGTGCCAAGCATGCCCTCGCCGGCGTATTGCCAGGGCATCAGCCCCAGGAGATCAGCCTCGCGCTCATTGCTGGCCAGGAAGTAGTCAATGCGCGGCGGCGCCTGCACCTGCATGAGCTTCTGTACGCTGGCCAGGAACTCCTCGTGGTAGCGCAGGTGCTGCTCGGTGACGGCGCCGGGCCGGGTGAAGTGGTAGACGAAGTGCTCGCTTTCGGCCTGGCCCCAGTCTGCGGTCGCCTTGAGCAGCGCGGGCTTGGGGTCCAGGTCTTGGAGCCACAGGCCCTGCGTGTGCACGAGGTTGAGCCACACGTAGATACTGCGCTTGCCGCGGCCAATCTCGTAGGGCAGCGTGATCTTGACCGGCCCGCGCGCCAGGTCGCCCCACTGCGAGACCTGGCCGGGCTCGTAGCTTATGAGCGGGCCAAAGCGCCGGCGCCACCACTGGGCAAACTGCCAGGCCTGGCCGCCCAGCCCATAGCCGCCGCGCAGTTGCTCGCGGTACTGCGGCAGCAGGAGCTGCGCTGCGGCCTCGCGGTCGCCCGCCGCATCCACGGCGAGGGCGGCGCGCAGCGCGGCCTCGGGGCTGGAGAGGTCGAGTTCCGCGGCCGCGGCCTGAGACCCGAGGAGGACGAGAGCCGCCAGCCATACAAGAGGCAGCTTGTGCGGACTTAGAGCCGGAGAGCCGGTGGTGTGAGTCCGCAGGCGTCGTCCTGCCGACTCCCCATACCTCCGTCCAGCGCTAAGTCGGCACAACCTGCCCTTCAGGAGCCCCTGGCACATCAGTAGTGCACCTTGCCGATCTTGAGGCGGCTGTCGCGCTTCAGGCCAGCCATGAGGACGGCGGTGGCGACGGAATACAGCTTGGACTCGGCCGAGTCGGCACGCGAGGTCAGCACCACCGGGGCCGCCGCGCCCACCAGCACGCCAGCGATGCGGCCGCCCGCGAGAAAGCTGAAGGCCTTGGCCAGGATGTTGCCGGCCTCGATGTCCGGCACGAGCAGGATGTCGCCCAGGCCCGCGCAGGCGCTGTCTATGCCCTTGACCTGGGCAGCCAGAGCGGACACCGCATTGTCCAGGGCGAAGGGCCCGTCCACCTCGCAGTCTGGGAACTGCCCGCGATCGGCCATCTTGGCCAGGGCGGCGGCCTCCAGGGTGGCCGGCATGTTGGGGTTGACCAGCTCGACGGCGGCCAGCGCGCACACCTTGGGGCGCTGCACGCCCAGCAAGCGGGCCAGGTAGACGGCGTTCATGATGATGTTGGCCTTGGTGACCAGGTCGGGGGCGATGTTCATCGCCCCGTCGGTGACCAAGCTCAACCGGCCCAGCGCCCGGGTTTCGAGGATGAAGACATGGCTCATGATGTAGCCCGCGCGCAGGCCGTTGTCTTTGTCAAGCACCGCGCGCAGGAAGTCGTCAGTGTGGATCTGCCCCTTCATCAGCACGTCCGCCCGGCCCTCGCGGACTTCCTGGGCGGCGCGCAGAGCCGCCTGGCAGTCGTCGGCAACATCCATCAGGCGAACGCCGCTGAGGTCTAGTCCCACCCGCGCAGCCAGCTCGCGGATGCGCTTCTCGTCGCCCACGAGCAGGGGCTCGGCGATGGACTGCGCCTGCGCCTGCTTAACTGCCTCCAGGACGCTTTCGCTGGCGGCAGCAGCTACCGCCATGCGCAGCACCGGGTGATCCTTGACGGCTTGGAGAATCTCGTCCAAGGTAGTCATGGCCGATTCGCTCCTCGGGGCTTGGCGAGGCGGCTGATCTTCTCAGTCCACCTCCACGCCAACCTTCGCACCCAGGCGGGCGTTTTCCTCTCGCGCCTTGCCGCGCCAATGGGTCGGCCGAGCTAGACCCACGAGGCCTGCGGGCACCCTTGTCGCCGGTGCGCGCCAGGATTGTTGGGATCAGGCGGCGGCGGGCAAGGCGTGTATGAGCTCCTCATAGTAGTCGTTGAAGAATGCCGTGCGCAGGCACAGGATGGCTTTGAGGCCCCCCAGGCTCCAGCGC
>Ga0315282_10000879_pt1 | contig 58694 bp, 54 predicted proteins | sample YL17G07_20_MG_FD_203693 | JGI IMG/M metagenome (GOLD analysis project Ga0315282, IMG submission 203693) | Sediment microbial communities from Yellowstone Lake, YNP, Wyoming, USA - YL17G07_20 | ecosystem: Environmental > Aquatic > Freshwater > Lake > Sediment | place: USA: Wyoming | collected...
TGGCGAACGGCGCGTTCTCGACCAGCACCACCGCGCCCTGCGCCGGCTGCACCGACGGCTCCTCACCGCTGCCCAGAGCGGCAGCGCCTAGCAAACCCCCCTCCAGAACCCCTCCTGGTGCCGCACTGCTAACACTGCCGCCTAGCAACCACAAGCAAAGCCCAAGCAACACCACAAACACAGTTCCCCGCTGCATTGCCCCTGCCTCCTCCTCCGCGAAGCTGCGCTTCGCTAGGGAGCACGAGTCCCTTAACCGCCGAATCACCGGCGGCGGCCACGATGCGGAAGGCGGATACGGCCCACGAACAAGGAGGACACGTGCTGCGCAAGCCCTGGGGAGCCTACTCCCCTCGGGGGAGAAGCGGCTGCCACTGCTGCGGCGAGGACCATCTCCACCACTCCTGCCCCGCGTCAGGCAGGCCGGCCCTGCCTCGAAACCACACTCCAACTACAGCCGGGCCGGTCGCATCGCTCTGTGCCTCACACGTGGCACCCATCTGCGTTTTATCCCCACCCCCCAGGCCTGTCAAGGCCGTGGAGGAGAAACCGAGGAACGTGCCAATATGGCTGGCCCCAGCCCCGCCTTCCCGCAGCCACAGCACGCGCCGTCTACTCCCGCGCCGCCTCCTGGCTCAGCTTGGCGCGCAGCCGCAGGATCGCCTGGGTGTGAATCTGGCACACGCGGGACTCGGTCACCCCCAGAATCTCCCCGATCTCCCGCAGCGTCAACTCCTCGTGGTAGTAGAGCGCAATGACCAGGCGCTCCCGCTGCGGCAGAGCATCTATGGCCCCGGCCAACGTGCGCGCCAGCTCCCGCTGCTGGCTGATGGCCTCCGGGTCCTGCTCGGTCAGCACCTGGAGGGGCTCGCTCTCCCGCTTCAGCGAGAAGTCTCCCCCGGCCAGCAGCTCCTCCAGCGACATCAGCGCAATGGGGCTGGCCTCCGACAGCAGCCGGTGATACCCGTCCACCGACATGTTCAGCGCCTCCGCCATCTCCTCGTCCTCCGGCGAGCGGCCCAGCCTGCTCTCCAGCACCGACAGCGTCCGCTCGATGCGCCGGCATTTCTCCCGCACGCTTCTAGGCGCCCAATCTTGGGCTCGCAGCTCGTCCATGACAGCACCCCAGATGAGGGTGGTGGCATAGGTCTCAAACTTCACGCCCCGGTGAGGCTGGAACCGATCCACAGCACTGATCAGCCCCACAATGCCGCAGCTAACCAGGTCCTCCCGATCCACGCTGTCGGGCAAAGACATCATGACCCGGCCCACTACCGATTCCACCAGCGACACGTGCTGCGCGATGATGGCCTGCCGCGCAGACTCCGTATCCGCCCACCCGTAACGCTCTTGCTCAGGTTGAGACTGGCTCAGGGCCGGTCACCCTCCCCACCGTGCCCCTCTGCCGTCAGAGGCAAGTGCCCAACGTCCACGGTGCCACGCGGCAAGACGGGCGCCGCCGGGTCAATCTCGTCGTCGGCGACCACAACCAGCCAGGGCGCCGTGTCGTGCAGCAGCTCCCATACTGCGCGGCGCACCTGCGGCGAGCACATCAGCACCACGCCCCTGCCCCCCTCCCCGGCAGCCGCCGCCAACTGCTCCCACAGCTCCTCCACTGCCTCCGCCGTCAGCGCCGCCGCCGGCGGCGTCTGCTGCGCCTCCGTCTCGACCAGCGCCTGCTCGACCGTCGGCCCCAGCACCCACGGCCGCACCTCGCCTCCGGGCTCGGCCACCAGCCGGGTGATCGTGGGCACCAACGCGCGCCGGGCGCACTCCGCCAGGTGGCGCAGCTCCCGCTTCTCTTCCGCCGCGTCTGCAATGTGCTCCACAATGCCTATCGGATCGGTGACCGCCAAACCTTCGGCTAGCAGCAAAGAAAACACGCTGCGCACGGTGCCGAGCGATACTTGCAGCCGCTCCAGCTCCTCTACCACTGCCGGTCGGCTGCGGCGCACGGCTGCCAGCAGCTCCTTGGCCGCCTGGCGATCGAAGAGCGCCGGCGCGTGCCGACTCACGGCCTCCCGGAAGGCCTCCACCAGCGCGTCGGCGGCCGTCAGCAGCCGTCGCTGCCCTCCGGCAGCCTCCCGAGCCACTTGCGGCTCGACCCACACACTGTGCCAGCCCAGCGTCGCGGGCCCAGCCGGGCCCGCCGGCAGGTCCTCTCCGAGTGGTGCGGTCAGCAGCGCCTTGCCAGGCCTCAGGCGACCCCTGGCCACCTCCTGTCCGCGAATCTGGACCACGTATTCGCTCGGTGACAGCTCCTCGTCGTCGGTTACCACCACCGAGGGCACAGGCACACCCAGCCTCCTGGACACCTCCTCCTTGGCTTCCCTCAACCGCGTCAACAGCCGCTCGCCCTCGGCGGCCAGGCCGACCAATCCCATCCCCAGTCTGACCGTCACCTCTCCGACCCGTGGCTCCCTAGCGCCTGCGGCCTCAGCCTCCACCCATACCCGCTCCGGGCGCCCTCGCGACGCCGCCCCCGCCCACAGCAGCCCCAGGCCTCCCACCAACGCCAGCGCAAGCCGCGGCGCGCCCGGCACGAGAGCCAACAGCAGCAGCAGGCCGCTGGCGATCCACAGCGGGCCGGCCCGAAGGCCTGCCGCGGCCACCAGCTCGTCGGCCGCCGCTCCACCGGCGATCTTGGTCAGCATCAACGCTGCCCCGGCCGACATCATCAACCCCGGCACCAGGATGACCACGCTCTCGCCCCCAGCCAACAGGCTGTAGCGAGACAAGGCATCCTGCCAGGACATACCGCCAGAGGCTGCCGCCGCCGCTCCACCCAGGCAGGTGACGGCAATGATGACGATGTTGGCAATGGCCTCCCCTCTGACGAACTTCGAGGCCCCGTCCATCGCGCCGTAGAAGTCGGCCTCCCTCTCCACACCCGCCCGCCGGGCCTCGGCCGTCTGAGCGTCAATGGCCCGAGACGTCAGGTCCGCGTCAATGCCCATCTGCTTGCCCGGCAGGGCGTCCAGGTAGAACCTCGCGGCCACCTCTGCCGCGCGTCCGCCCCCCGCCGACACCACGACCACCTGCACGATGGCCAGCACGGCGAAAAGCCCCAGGCCGGTGGCCCAACTATCGCCCGCCGCCAACCGCCCCAACGTCTCGATGAGTGCGCCACCGGTGCCCTGAGCCAGGATCAGCCGAGCCGCCACGATGGCCAGCGCAATGCGCAGCAAGCCGCCCAGCAGCAGCAGCGTAGGAAAAGCAGGGAGTTCCAGCGACTCGCGGGCGTTCAGCGCCAGCACGAACACGATGGTCGCGCCCAGCACGTTCAAGGCCAGCAGCACGTCCAACACCGGCGCCCAGGGCCGCACCACCACCATGAGCACCACGAACATGGTGGCCGCCGCCAGCAGCAGGTCGTAACGCCGCTCGCCAGCCTCGTCTGCTCTCTGTACTTGCCTGTCGGCCTGCCTCATCTTCGCCTGCGCCGCCGCCGTTCCCGACGCAGCAGCGTCAAGGGGTGGCCCTCCTGCTCGCGCATGGCCTCCACGAACTCGCTGCGCGTCATCCAGGCCCGCCGCTCGTGCAGCCAGCGCCGGTAGAGCAGATCACCGACACCCACGGCCACGACCAGCACCCACAGCGCCGTCATGAAGCCGGCGACCAACGGCTGCGCCTCGCGGACCAGCTCAACCGCGCCCGCCGTCGGGGAGGGCGCGAACTGATGCCAGGCCCGGACCAGATAGACTCCTGCCGCGCACAGACACGCGGCAACGACCACCAGCCCTCCCAGTGCGGCCCCGCTGCCCGCAGTCGGACGCCTCCGGCTGGTCAGCCTCAGGGGCAGCCGCCCCGCCAGTGGACTGCGCCACCACAGCTCCGTCTGCACCGCACTGGCTGCAACCGTCGCCGCCAGCACTGCCAGGGCTAATGCAGAGAACAGGCGGCCGCAGCCCCACACCGCCGGCCAGTCGCCCAGCCCAGCGCGGCCCTGGCCCACCACCCCCTCCGTCAGCGCCCAGCGCAGCATGCTGCCCACCCCCACCGCCAGCCGCGCCCCGACCAGGCTTGCCGCCACCAGCGCCGCCGTCAACACGACTGCTGCGGTCAGAGCCGGCCTGGCAGGAACGTCGCCGGCCCGCCGCAGCTCCTCGCGGCGCCGAGCCGTCGGCGGATATGGCCGGAACTCCCCGAACACCGTAGGCCCCCAGCAGTTCAGCCTGCCCCTACGAACGCCAGCAAGCTCTGGTACACGTTGGCCAGGTTGGCCGCGACCACGGACGCCAGCAAAGGAAGCGAGAGCGCGACCGCCGCCAGCCCCACCGCGCAGCGCAGCGGCATGGCTGCCGCCACTGGGGCGAAAGCGGGCACTACCCGCGAAGCGGCGGCCAGTGCCACATCGGTGATGAACAGGGCCAGCATGGGCGGCGCGCCCACCAGAACGGCGATCACGAACATCCGCGCCCCCTCCGCACCAACAGCTTGCAGGCCGCTGGCGGGGGGCAGAAACACGGAGACAGGCAGCCGCTGGAACGACTCGGCCAGCCCTGCAAGCAGCCAATGGTGGCCGTCAACCAGCAGAAAGACCAGCGCCGCCAGCAGGTAGTAGAATGACGCCAGCCCTGCTCCCAGCGAGCTGGCCCCCGGATCGAAGGCCGTGCCTATTGACAGTCCCGCCTGCCTGCTTGCCAGGCTTCCGGCCATGGCGACTCCGTAAAGCATGAGGCCCGCCAGGAACCCCAGGCCCAGCCCCACGCCCAGCTCCTTTGCGGCCAGCACCGCCAGAGGCCCAGCGCCCTCCGGTATGGGCCCGCTGGCCTTCCCCGCCACTCCCGCCAGCACCGGGCACAGCACAGCCGCAGCCGCAAAGCGCACCCCGAAGGGTATCTGTCGCGCCGCGAACGCCGGCGCTGCCGACAGCACCCCCAGCAGACGCGCGAAAACCAGCACCGCCAGGGCGTAGGAGTCCATCACGCTAGCGCACCACCTGCGGAAAGCCACCCAGCAGGTCCACGCTGAGGCCTTGGATCACCGCCAGCATCCACCCGCCGAAGAGCAGCACAGCCAGCGCCGCCGCCGCCAGTCGCGGCACCGCGTTAATCGTGGGGTCGTGCATTTGCGTGGCCGCCTGGACGAAGCTCACGCCCAGCGACACCGCCAGCACCAGCCCCAGCACCGGCGCCGCCACCTCCAGAGCCACCAGAATGGCCCGTTGGGCCAACTCCACGGCCATCACGTCGCTCATGGCTGCCTCCGTAGTCCTTGTCATTCTGAGCAAAGCGAAGAATCTCGGGCAGACTCTCTGCGATCCCGCGGCGAGACCCTTCGCTCTGCGTGCCAGAGGGCACGCCCGCTCAGGGTGACAACTTCCGTCACCAGAAGCTCTGCCCCAGCGAGGCCGTCAGCAAGTGCCAACCATCAATGAGGATGAATACCAGCAGCTTGAACGGCAACGACAGCACCACCGGCGGCAGCATGAACGCGCCCACCGTCACCAGCGTGCTGGCTACCACCAGGTCAATCACCAGGAACGGCAGGTAGATGATGAAGCCGATGGTGAAGGCCGTGCGCAGCTCGCTGATGATGAACGCGGGGATCAGCGCCGAGGTGGGCAAATCCGCGCGCGTCTGCGGCCGCTCCAGCTTGCCCAGGCGCACGAACAAAGCGATGTCCCGAGGGCGGGCGTACTTGAACATGAACTCGCGCAGCGGCTTCTCGGCAGTCGCAATGGCCCGCTCCGCGCTGATCTTGCCCGCGAAGTACGGCTGGATCGCCTGCTGGTGCACCTGTGTCAGGACGGGCCGCATGGTGAAGAACGTGAGGAACAGCGCCAGGCCCAGCAGCACCTGGTTCGGCGGGATGTCCTGGGTCCCGAGGGCGCTGCGCAGGAAGTAAAGCACCACGACGATGCGGGTAAACGACGTGACCATAGCCAGGAAGGCCGGGGCTATGGCCAGGATGGTGACGAGCAGGATCAGCTTGGCGGTCGCGGATTCGTCGGCCCCCACCCGGGGCAGGAGGCCCCCAATGCCGCCCTGGGCCATCGCGGCCGGCGCTAGCACCAGGCCGAACAGAGAGCAGACGACGGCGAGATACCTGCGACGATGGCGGCTTGCGCGCTGCATCGCACGCCTCACCCTTGGCTAAGGGCCTTGCTGGGCAGCCTTCTGGCCGCTCGTTTCCTGCGCCCAGAGCTGCCGGAACGCCGCCGCCTCCTCCTCGCCCAGCTCACACAGCATTTGGAGCTGGCTCCCTGATGCGCCCAGCACCACCACCTTGCCGCCCAGAGCCACCACGTAGACGCTCTTGTCTCCGTCCAGGCGCGCGTGGTCCAGAACCACGATCCCCCGCCCCTGGGCAACTCGCAACGCCCCTCCTCGCCACCAGCGCAGGCCGTAGTAGACCGCGTAGATGAGGCAGACCACCAACGCCAGGCTCAGCATCGCCCGCAGCAGGTACGCCCCAGGGCTGGCGCCCGTGGGCAGGCCCCCGGCTTCGTCCAGGCGCAGCGGCTGGCTCTCACTGTCACCAACGCGCGGGGCTTGCGCCGCGGCCAGCGTGGCGACCAGGCAAGCAAGCACCAGCACAGCGCCCAGGCACCGTAAAGGCCTACCCACTGCGCCTCACGACTCCCCTCCTGCTGCGCGCTCGCAGATCTCCGTAATGCGCACCCCCAGGCTGTCTTCTATGATCACCAGTTCCGCCCGCGCGATGACCTGGCCGCCCACCACCAGGTCCACAGCATCCTCCGGGGTCTTCCCCAACGGCACTATCGAACCCGGCGACAGGCTGAGCACCTCCCGTATGGGCACCTCGGCCGTCCCCAACCTCACCTCCACCGTCAGCGGCACGTCGGCCAGCAGGCTGGCTGGCGACTTGGGTGCCGCCGCCTCGGCCGGCGCCGGGCTCTCGCCCTCGTCTCGCCGGGCCAGACCGGTCTCGTCGGCTTCGCTCATTTGGTGTCACCTTCTTCAATGGCTCTGGCCACCTCGAAGGACAACACCCCATTCATCACCCCTGCGCGCCCGCTGAACTTCGGGCGCCCGTTCACCAGGAGCTGCGCCAGCTCCCGAGGGCCCATGTCCAGCACAATCACGTCGCCCACGGCCAGGCCCATTACGTCGCCGGCTGGCAGTTTCGTCTCCAGCAGCCGGGCCTGGAGGCGCACCCGAACGCGACGCAGCGCCCCCTCCAGAGCCCGTCGCGTCCGCGGGCTGCCCGGCGCGGGCTCCAAGCCCGCGACGCGTCTGGTGGCCGGCGCAGAAAGATGCAGCTCCAGTACCGTGGCACCCTCGGGTGCCCGGCCGAACTCAGCCAGCATGTGTTCACCAATGGCGTCCGGCGGCAGCGGATTCACGCGCAGCTTACCCAGGCTGACCTCCGGCACCCCGCGTCCCCCCGCCAACGCGCTCAGCAGCCGCGTACAGGCCTGCTGGAGCCAACCACCCAGCACGGCCAGGTCAACTTCCGACAGCGGCCGAGGCGCGGCCGCTGCCTGGCAGCCCAGAAGAACGTCCACCAGCTCCGACCCGAAGCTGGGGTCAACCGCAACCAGCCCGCCCGGGTCCGTCTGACCAACCAACAGCGCAGCCACGGCCCTGGCGGGCATATCCGTCAGGCTCCGCACCGCCCGACATTCGCGCAGCCACAGATGCGGCTCTACCTCCTCGCCCGGCGCCAGCGCTAGCGCCCTGGCCGCCGCGCGCAGGCGCTGCCGCACCACTGCCATCTGGCTGGGGGTCAGGCCCTCTGCCCGCGCGAACGTGGGGCGCTGGCAGGGATGGCCTGGCGGGTAGATCACGAGCGCTCCTCCGGCTTGAGCCGCCGTCCGGCCCGCCGCGCCTCGTAGCTCAGACGCCCCAGCTCGTCGTGGTAGGCCTGGTCCCGACGGCCCATCTCAGCATCATACTGCGCCCGACGCCGCTGCCTCAAACGCTCCAGCACCGCCCGATCAACAGCCGCTTGCAGCACCGCATCCACCGAACTCCGCACCGTGCCGTTGAGCTGGACGATCCTCCGACTGCGCCGGGCCGCGCTGGCCAGCAACGCGTCGGCCCGCTGCCGCCACAGACGAAAGGCTGGCCCCGAGGAGGCCGCCGCCCCCTGCGCCGCCCGCCGCGCGCTAACCGCGGCCTCCTCCCGGCGCCGCTTCTCGTCGCGCCGGGCCGCCTGCGCCTGTGCCAAGGCCAGACGATGCTTGCGCTCGACCAGCCGCCGCCACTCCAGCGCTCCTTGCAGCCGAAAACTGAATGCCCTCATGACTTACGAAGCTCCGCCTGGCTGGCCGTGCCGTCTTACTTGCGCGCCAGTGCCAGCAGACGCCGCACAGATTCAGCAAAGGGCGCGGGGTGGTCCGCCGGCTGGGCCAGGAACTCCCGCGCCGGCGCAATCAGTTCCAGCGCCCGGTCAATGCGCGCATTCGTGCCCGGCTCATACGCGCCGATGGCGATCATGTCCTCGTTCTCAGCATAAACCGACAGGATCTCCCGCAGCAGCTTCGTCGCCGCCCGGTGCTCGGGCGAGACGATGTCGTTCATGACCCGCGACACGCTGGCCAGCACGTCCACCGCTGGGTAGCGCCCTTCCTCGGCGATGCGCCGGCTCAGAACGATGTGTCCGTCCAGAATCGCCTTCACCGCGTCCGCCACCGGCTCGTTCAGATCGTCCTGCTCCACCAGCACCGCGTATATCCCGGTGATGCTCCCCCGGCCCGCCGTCCCGGCGCGCTCCAGCAGCTTGGGCAGCATGGCGTACACCGAGGGGGTGTAGCCGCGGGTGGTCGGCGGCTCCCCTGCGGCCAGACCGGCTTCGCGCTGAGCCGTGGCCGCCCGGGTGATGGAGTCCATCATCAGGATGACGTCGAGGCCCTCATCGCGGAAGTACTCAGCAATCGTGGTGGCCGTGAACGCCGCCTTCAGCCGCACCAGCGCGGGCTGCTCAGACGTGGCGACCACCACCACCGACCGCGACAGGCCTGCGCCCAGGTCCCGCTCCAGGAACTCGCGCACTTCCCGCCCCCGCTCGCCCACCAGGCCAATGACGTTGACATCGGCGGTGGTATGCCGCGCCGTCATGCCCAGCAAAGTGCTCTTCCCCACACCGCTGCCCGAGAAGATGCCCACCCGTTGGCCCTTGCCGCAGGTCAGCGGGCCGTCTATCGCGCGCACCCCCAACTCAATGACCTCGGTGACCCGAGCTCGCTCCAGGGGCCCCGGGGCCTCGCCGGTAACCGGCCGCCGCTCGCGCACGCGCAGCGCCGGCCCCGCATCTATGGGCTGGCCGAACGCGTCCACCACCCGCCCCAGCAGGTCGGGACCCACGCCCACCGTCAACGGCCCACCAGAGCAAACCACCGCGTTGCCAGGCTCTATGCCGCGCATGTCCCCCAGGGGCAGCAGCAGCACCCGCCGGTCGCGAAACCCGACCACCTCCGCGGGCAACGCCGGGCCTCCATTGGTCCGCTCGATATGGCACAACTCGCCGATCTGGGCCATGGGCCCCGCCGACTCCACGGCCAGCCCGATGACCTGCCGCACCCGCCCGCTGCGCCGGAACAGCGGCGCGCTCTGCACCGCCTCCAGAGCCGGCGTCAAGTCCGACCAGTCGGCAGCCAGCGGTTTGGTCCAGGCCTCAGTCGGCACCTGTCGCTTCCTCCATGACGGCCTCTTCCAGCGCGGCGAGCTGCGCCTCCAGCCGGGCGTCAATGGTGCCCACATCGGTGTCCACCACGCACCCGCCCGGGCTGATGCCCGCGTCCCGTACCAGCTCAACCTGCTGTAGCCCACCCAGCACACTGTCCTTGGCGCGGATGGCCGCCTGAGCCAGTCGAGCCTCGCTGGGGTGCACCCGGATTCTCACCACCTCGCAGTTCCGCAGCGAGTCCAGCACCTCGTCCAGCACCCGCTCGATCACGCCCTCGTTCACTTTGAGTTCGGCGCGCACGATTCGTTTGCCCACGGCCATGGCGATGTCCAGCAACTGGCTGCGCGTCTGCTCCAGCAGCCGGTCCCGTTCCGCCGCGAGCTGCGAGATGACCCGCTGCACCAGCGCCCGCTGCCGCTCCAGTTCCCGCTGGCAGGCGGCGGCCGCAGCCGGCGCGCCGGCCTCCATGGGCTCCACCTCAGCCCGCTCGGCAGCCGAAGCCGGCGGCGTCAGCGGCTCCAGGGCCCTGGGCGCCTCGTCCCCGTGCTCGCCCACAGCCTCTGCTGGAACCGCCCCGCCAAACCGCAGCGCCCGTATGGCAATGCCCTCCGCCTCCAGCAAACCGGCTTTCGCTACTCTGGCCATGACTTCACATCCTGCCCGCCTGCTGGCCTGGCACCGGTGCTACTCTGCGAAGTAGCTTGCTACGTAGCACGAGCCGACCTACCGTGAGGCAGGCGGGGACTCACGCTCCGACGCCGGCGCAGCCGCCAGCAGCGCCCGGACGGCGTCGGCCTGCTGCCGGCGCTGGCCCAGGTTGGCTTGCAGCGCCGCGCCGGCCGCCCGCAAGGCCTCGCGCGACCGACCTGCGCCAGCCCCGGCGGCTGGCTCGCCAGTAGATGCCAGGGCCCCCGCTAACGCCTCGCGCTGCTCGCTCCCGAGCAAGCGGAGCACCCGGCGCTGTGTCTTGGGGGGAAGGGTCGGCAGGACTGCTGCGAGCAGGGACGGCCGCTCGTCCGCCAGCAGCGCGACGACCTCGCTCGCAGATAGCTCCGCCAGGAAGGCAAAAGGCTCTTCGTCGCCCGCCGCCGTGGGGCGCGCTGGCCCACGGCGCATCCCCCAGGCCAGAGCCCCCACGAGCAGGCCCACCAGCAGCCCCAGCCCTCCGACCAGAGCCACCTCAGCGCGGCCAAAGCTGGGAAACGCCTGCGGCTGTGCTGGAGGCAGCGGGGCGGCAAGCAGGGGTGGGCCCACTGCCCCCTCCGGCCGCGCAACGCCGCCCTCGAAGACCCCCCGGGCCGCCGCGTCGGTGATAGTCACCTGCTTCAGGTCAAGATCGGCAACCCGCGTCGCCACGCTGCGGGCCAGGGACAGGACCTGCGCAGGGCTTAGCCTTGCCCCTGGCGCGAGACTCAGGCGCACCACCGCAGTCACCGGCTTCTGCTCAGCGGCAAAGGGCGTCTCAGCCGGCCGACCTATCAGCACATCGGCGGCCTGCACACCCTGGAAGGACCCCAGGTAGTCCGCAATGCGCCTTTCCAGGGCCTCATGTTGCCCCTCGCCCCAGGAGGTGTATGGCAGCCTCAGCAGCGAGGGCTGCTGTTCCCCGGCACCCTGAGCGGCCGGCAGCGCCGAACCAGTAGGAGGAGGCGGCAGCGCCGTGGGGGAGGGATTGCTCGGCTCTCGATTCAGCAGCATGGCCGTCGCCGCCAGCGCGGCCAGGCCAACTGCAACGAGGGGTGCCCTCCATGGCCCAGCTTGTGCCCAGGCACGACTAATGACGCGCGCGGCTCTACGGCCAGAGTCCGCTAGCACGGATCCTATCACGGGTGCGGCGGGCGTTCTCTGCGGCGCCACTCCACAGAGCGTGGCAGCGCACCCCGCCAGCATACTCGGCGACGCTCCCCACGCCGCGCCGGGTCTCTGGCTCTTGCCCAGCTTATTCTGCGCCGGCCAGGAGACCTCCTCCCGCTGTGGCCTTACCCCACTGCTTTTTCGCCCCGCCGACTCGCGGTCTCCACCGGGCCGAGGTCGAGGCTTCCGTCCACAGGTGGCCGGCCAACAATGCGGATCAGCAGGTCAGAACGAGCGGCGTGCTCGATGAAAAGCTCAGCCACCTCGGGGTCGAATTGGCTGCCGCGATGCCGGTGTATCTCCCCCAGAGCCGCCATGGGCGACCGTGCCGCCCGGTAAGTGCGCTGGGATGTGATAGCATCGAAGGCATCGCAGATCGCCAGGATGCGTGCATCCTCCGGTATGTCGCCTCCGGTCAAGCCGTCAGGATAGCCGTTCCCGCCGTATTGCTCGTGGTGGTGGCGAATGGCCGGCATCAGGCGCGTAAGCTCGGGCACGTGCCCCACGATCTCGGCCCCCCTGGCAGGGTGTGAGCGCATGTCCTCCCATTCCAGGTCGTCCAGGCGTCCCTGCTTGGCCAGCACGCGCTCGGGAACGGCAATCTTGCCCACATCGTGGAGCGCGCCGGCGAGGTACAGGTCCTCCACCCGCTGCTCGTCCAGCCCCATCGCTGTGCCCAGCTCCCGGCCCAGCTCCGACACCCGCTCCGAGTGGCCCTGCGTGTAGCGGTCCTTCGCGTCAATGGCCGCAGCCAGGGCCTGCACGGTGTGCAGGAAGAGCGCCCGCAAGTCCTCGGCCAGGCGCGCGTTCTTCAGCGCCACCGCCACCTGCCTGCCCACGATGTGCAGCCGAACCAGCTCACGCTCGCGGGTCGCGCCGGCAGCCACGGGCCGCAGGCAGACCAGAGCTCCCACTAGCTCCGTGGCGACCTGGAGACGCACTGCCACCACGTTCTGGTCGCCAGCTGTGAAGCACAGCGTCTCAGCCGGCGTCGCGGGCAACCTCGCCCCGCCCTGGCCCGCGGAGGCTGGCGACTGTCCCAGGTATGGGGCCAGTCGTGCAGCCACCAGCCTGCGCTGGTCCTCCGTCACGCCGCAGTACGCCGCCGGCAGCAGCACCCCCTCCCGCGTGCCCGTCAGCAGGCACGCTGCCTCGAAGCCGACCGCGCCCACCACCAGCCGCACGATGCTGTCTGCCAGGTCGGCCAGGGCGGTGGCCTTCCCCACCACCTCGCTGGCCTGCTCCGCCAACGCCAGCTCAGCCCGGGCCGCCGCCAACTCCTCCAGAAGCTCCGGCCACTTGCGCCGGACCGTCTCCAGCGAAGGCTCCGACGCAACCAGCCTCGACTCCACCCCGACCCCGCCTCCTGGCGCGGACACGCCCCCGTCAACACTGAAAGTATCGCGGCCCTCAGAGGGATCGCTGGCGGCTGCTTGCTGGGAAGAATCACGGCGGTGCTCTGTGGCCACTGGCTCCTCCCCCTAGACCCGAGAGAACGGCCCGCCGCTCGGCGCACCAGGCCGACCGGCGGCCCTCGAGGCGCCCCCAAAGCACCTTTCCTCCCTTTCCCTATATCGGCGGCCAGCCTTGACGGCTTAAGGCCCAGGCCCCATTAAGAGCCTATCCCAGAACTCGCTGCGCCAGGCATCTGTCATTCTGAGCGAAGTCCCTAGGCGGCTTTGCCGCCGGCATGGCGGCCCGGAGGGCCTAGCCACGCAGAATCTTGTCTGGGTCGCCCCTACTAGATGCTTCGCTCGGCGGACTGCTGCGCAGTCCGCACGCTCAACATGACAGTGATGCCGCTTTGGGATAGGCTCTAAGCCAGGAACCGGCAAGCTGTTCAGCTTGCCGGTTCCCTTCTCGACCGACACGCGATTGTGCTAGCTCTAGCGCGGCCGCGGATGGCGCAGCAGGTCCGTCGCCAGGTCCGTGGCGTCCACCTGGTACTCCTGGTTCCCGATCATCTGTCGGAGCTGCGCCACTTTGTCCGCGCGGATCGGCGCCGGATCCCGAATCAGCTCGCGGGCCGCCTGCACCTCACGAGCCCTCGCCGACAGCACTATCCGATCCACCTCGCCTTCCCGCGAGGGGGCCTCCGGGCGCTGCTGAGGGCCAACGCCCTCCGGGCCCGTGGGTTCAGTGGGCTCAACGCGGCCTCGGCCGATCCTTGATACGTCCTTGGGCTCGATGCGCACTGCTCTCCACCTTTCTCCGTCTGAAGTGCGCGGAGCCAAACGACACCAGGTTATTATCGGCAAGCCCCTGTCCGAACTTGAGCCTTTTCTTCGCTCAGATGCTCAGCGCGGGCCGCCGCCTCGCCCCTTACCCCCAAAGCTCGCCGCGAAAGCACTCAGGTCCGGCTCGGTCTTCCCCCACGTCTGCTGATTCGCCCCCAACAGCTCCTGCACCTGCTGGAGCGAGCCGCCCAGCATCTTCAGGTGCCGGCCCGCGCCGCGCGGGTACGGCCCGGGCAGGTTCTCGCCCTCACCGACCCACTGCTGGGCCTCCGTCAGGTACTGCCCCAGGTCGCGCTCCATTACCGCTGATTCGTTGTGCAGGGGCTCGAACTGCGGCCAGTGGGGATCCAGCCGCCGCACCATCCCCAGACGCAGCAGCCGCTGCCGCAACTCCTGGTGCTGGCCCATCAGGTCGGCAGCCTGTTTGGAGAGGGCCTGCATGGCCTGCAGACGGCCCTTCTGGAGCTCCTGTCCCCGGCCCAGCACCCTGTTCACGGTGGTCAACTGCTGGGCAATGGCCTTGCCCCTGGTCATCAGGGCGCGAGCCTGATTGGCAATGCGCGTTCGCTCGCGTTGGGCCTTGGCCGGCGGCGCCCTGCGCCCGAGTCGGTCCAGTCCCTCCTGCTGTCGGCGCAGCTCTGCCAGGCTGTTGCCGACCTCAGTTATGCTCTGCTGGAGACCCAGAGCCCGCTCGCGCACGCGCTGGGCTGCCCCCAGGTCGGTAGCCAAGCTGGCCTGCAGGTCCAGAATGCCCTTCCGACACGCCAGTGCGGCCTCCAGCCGCTGGCGGGCCTGGGCCTTCAGGGCTATAAGTCGCTCCGTTACCAGCGGGTCGGTCCAGAACTCCCATGGCTGGCGCGTCTGTGCGTCGAAAGGGCCCATCGCACGCCCGGTTCGCCACACCGTGACCTGGCGTAGGGGCGGCACCATGAACCTCTGGCTGCCGGCCGCCACCTCGATCTCGCCCTCGTCCACTGCGAAGATGGCCTGGTCCGGGTGGTCGGCCAGCACCGTCGCCCGCAGCGTCGTTCCCCGCACGCCCGCCACGGCCGCCGGCGTCTCCACCTCAAACCTGGAGCGACCGAACAGCCTCTTGATATGAGCCCACAGCTTCCCCGCGAGCACCATCACCCCGCTCTTCTCGGGCGTCTGGTTCAGCTTGACCTCGGTGTTCTCGGCCAGCCGCAGCAGCGCCCCCTCCCCAAACTTGATCTCCACCTTGCCGTCCACCTTGGTGCGCACCACGTCGCCCGCGAACAGCTCCAGGTCGGGCCGCGCGGCCATCACGCTGCTATCGGCCGCCCGCACCACCTCCGCCGCCCCGCAAACCAGCGTCACCTCAGCCACCGGCTCAGCAGCCCAGCCGGTAGCCGACAGCGAGGCCAGAAACACCAACAGCAATGCGACGCGGGGAGGGGAAACGCGGCTCATGGGTGGGTGCTCCCGTCCCGGGCGACAGCCCTACGGGCTCTTCGGCTGCCCGACCTGGGGCGCCTTTTCCATGGCCTTCTTCAAAGCCTCGAGGTCTTCCTGCGCGATGCGCTGACCTAGGAGCGTGAACTCCACCGGGCCCTGCCGCCAGGTGTAGGCGCTCAGCGCCCGCAGCGCCTGGGCGTTCCGCGCCAAGTCCTGGGAGCGCAGGGCTTCTTGCCCCGGCCGCACCTGCCGCTGGAAGAGGCTGAACGTGTCCACGCCGCTGGTGAAGTGCAGCACCACCGCCTGCTGGTCCCCCGAAGGCAGCAAGGTCACGTTGCCGTGCATAACCCAGCCCTTAGGCAGGTCCTGGGCTCGCGGCAGTCGCACCCACCTCATCTGCGACCTCACTTGCTCGGGCAGCAGGGGCCAGAAGGGCTCTACGTTTTGCAGCCGCTGCTGCGCCAGGCTGCGGGGTGGCGGCGCCGCGAACTCCGACGGCGAGAACTGCGGGTCAAAGGCTATGCTCGTGAAGAACGTGCACGAGACCAGCTTCCCCCCCTCATCGAAGTACTGCGACTTCAGCTCCAGCCACCTGCTGCTGTCCACCCACAGGCGCCGCCGGGGCTGGTTGCTCACCCGGTTGCGCACCAGCACCACGTAGGCCTGCCGACCCGCCACTTCCTCGTCCGGCTCCCTCACCAGCTCGTTGTTCGCCAGCAGTTGCTGCATCTCAATCTTGCGCGCCTGGGAGGCTATGCCCGGCGGCGGGATCGCCGGCATCACCAGCAGGTTGCCGTCCGGCAGGTAATGCCAGCGCCGCATCCCATTGGTGATCAGCAGTTCGCCCTGGTCCCTGGCTGGATAGGTGCTCTCGATGCGCAGCTTCCCGCCCGCCTGCTGCTTGATGAGCTGCTTGGTCACCGCCTCCTGCCCGTCGCGGTACAGGATGCTCTTGCGCTCGCCCTCGAAGCTCACCTTGCCCTTGTTGGCAATCATGTTCTCCAGAATCTGATAGGCGCTCAGACCCCCCTGCGCCGCGACCTCCCGGCCCGGCAGGCAGGCCAGCAACCCCACGACTGCGCCGACGATGAGCCAGCGCCTCGTAGCTGCTTGTCCCCTTGGTTGTTTCATCTCTATCCTCGCCCCAGACCGCCTACGGCCTGCGCGCAGGCCCAATACCAGGCCTAGTCGTGAGCCAAGCAGATAGCGCTTTGCCCCTACGCGCTATCCGCCGGGCAAACGAAACCCCCACAGCGCCGCGCTCGGAGGCCTTCCGAACGCGGACCTGCTCACGCCGTATGCGCTCATCTATGCGGGCGCCACCACCCGCGAACCGTCGCGGCCGCCGCTAGTGCTTGCCGTTCTCCGCCGCCAGTAACAGGCCGTCCATGGCCAGCGGCTGCGCGGCGCTCTCGTAGGCGCGGTGCACCTCGACTGCCGCCGCCAGATAGTCGTCTGCGCTGCGCGCTGCCGCCGCCTCCCGCACCACCGCCGGCGCGCTGCCCTCCCCACCATGCGGCAGCACGCCGCAGTAGTTGAGGCCGATGGCCAGGATCACAGCCGTGCCCACGGCGACCGCCGGCCACCGCGCCTGGGAGGTGCGCAGCCATTCTCGCACCTGGGCTGATAGGGGCTCTCGCCAGCCTGACGCAGCCACAGCCCGCAGCCGCTGGCTGAGCTGGGCCTCGAACGACGGGCCGGTGCGCATCTCCGGCAGCGCGGATACCAGCCCCACCGTGTTGCGCAGCTCGCCCAGCAGTTCCGTGCAGCCGGCGCAACTTGCCACGTGCGACCGTACGCGCGCCTCTTCCTCAGCGGAGCAGGCCCCGTCTAGGTGTAGCGAAAGCAGTGGCTCGATGTCCCGGCATGTCATCGCGACTCACCCGACCCTTCCTGGCGGCTGGCTTCCAATCTGCCCTGCTTGATGTACTGCGCCAGGCGGGCCCGCAGCTGCATGCGAGCGTTGAACAACCGGCTCTTCACCGTGCCTAGCGGGCAGCCCAAAGCCTCCGCAATCTCCTCGTAAGTCAGCCCCTGTATGTCAAACATGATGACCACGGGCCGCAGTTTGTCCGACAGCGACTGTATGGCCCGCGCCACCTCTGCCTGAAGCTCCCTCACCTCAACCGTTTCGTGCGGCGTCTCATCGTCCGCGATCTCCCGCTCCACCTCTCCCTCCCCCGCCGCCATCGGCTCGTCCAGCGACAGCGGCACCCCCTCGCTGCGCCGGCGCTTGCGCAGGGCGTCCACCGCCATGTTGGTGGCGATGCGGTACAGCCAGGTCTGGAACGTGGCTGCGCCCCGGAAGCGCCGCACCGACACGAACGCCCGCACAAACACCTCTTGGCAAAGGTCCTCGGCCTCCGAGGCGTCGCCGCACATGCGACACAGGTAGCCAAAGATCCTGTCCTTGTAGCGCGCGGCTAAGCGCTCAAAGGCGCGGACGTCGCCTTGCTTGGCTCGTTCCACGAGGGCGACGTCCTGAGGCTCCATGCCCTCGGAATCCTTCCTGCGTCCTCATAGACGCTCGCCCGGCCCGGATGTTCACTCCAGGCCAGGCCTGCTGCCAGCGTCTGCAAGGCCAGATTGCCCCTCCCCGCCCGCCTCCTCACTGCTCACAGGCACCTCCAGCCCCCAGGCCCCACTGTACACGTACCGCTCCAGCAACCGCTGCCACTCCGACCACCGGCGGCCCGCCGCAGCAGCCTGGCCCGCGATCTGCGAGAATTGCCAGATCTTGGCGTCCAGGTTGTCCAGGTAATGCAGCGTGATGGCCTCCGGGGTCATGGGCACTATCGGCGCCCCCCACTCCCGCGCCCCGTGATGGCTCAACAGCGTGTGCGCCAGCACCTCTCTCAGCTCCACCGGGAAGCCCGGCAACTGCGCCAGCCGCTGGCTCACCATCCGATCGGTGAGGATGACGTGCCCCACCAGACGCCCGGTATCAGTGTAGTCTATCGTGGTGTCGAAGTGCAACTCCTCCAACTTGCCCACGTCGTGCAGCAGGGCCGCCGTCACCAGCAGGTCCCGGTCCAGTTGCGGGTGCAGCCGGCAGACCATCTCGCACATCTCCAACACCGAGACCACATGCTCCAGCAGCCCGCCCAGGTAGGCATGATGCAGGGACTTGGCCCCCGGCCCTTCTGCGAAGCGTCGCACGAACTCCGCATCGTCGAAGAACGCCCGCAGCAGCGCCGCCAGGTGCTCATTGCGCACGCTGGCGACGGCCTCTCGCACCCGCGCCAGCAGCGCCTCAACGTCCTTGGGCGTGCTGGGCAGATAGTCCAGCGCGTCAACCTCGTCGGGGTCGAGCTTCTTCACGCGCTGGACGATGATCTGAGCAGCCCCCTGGTACTCGTCCACCCGACCGCGCAGCCTGATGACCTCGCCCACCTCGAACCGCTCGGCCAGCTTCTCCGCCTCGTCCCAGGCGCGCGCGGGGATCTCCCCCGTCTTGTCGGCCAGCGTCAGCGCCAGGTAGCTGCCCGGCTTGTTGCGGAAAGGCTGGAGCGACTTGCTGCGCACGGCGAAGCTGCTGTCCACCGTGTCACCTGGCTTGAGGTCTGTGACGTAGCTCTTGGCCATCACACGCCCCTGTCCGCCGCGGATTTGCTCCCTCTGTTCCCGTCCTGCGCGCGCCTTTCCTGCCTACCGGCCGCAGGTGCATGGCTTCCCTGCTACCCCGGACAGAAATCGTACATGGGCTTCCCCAGCACGATGCTCATGACGCTCCAGAACGCCCCCACGCAGTACTCGCCCAGCACCACGCCGATCATGAAGGGGATGAGCTTGTGGTACGGCTTGTAGCCGCCCCAGCGCAGGATGGCCAGCTTCACCAGCCAGGCGATGAGGATGCACGTCCAGAAGTACTCGATGCCGAAGTTCATGCACAGCGCGTAACCCGCCGGGTGGAACGGCCACCACATGTAGCGCGTGCGCATGAACATCATGAGCACGCTCAGCAGAATGCCAAACCCCATGAAGCCCATGCGGTCGTAGCTGGGCCCCGACACATCCTGCACGCGGGCGGCCAGTTGGTTCCACTCGCCCCAGTTATGCATGGTCATGCCGTTATCGCCCACCTGGAAGCTCATGTAGATGGCCCACATATAGCTGGCGAAGCCGCCCAGCAGGAAGCCCAGCGCCATGACCCAGCCCAGGCGTTTGGAGTCCACGCCCGCCACCTCGGCCATCTTGAACGCCTCGAGCTGGTGGGGCATGGGCGTGCTGCGGTAGCCCCGCCCCGTGAACCAGTAGAACATAGCGAACATCACCAGGTTGTTCGTGCCCAGGGCCTTGGGGCCGGTGAAGTCAATGATGAGCTCGCCCGAGTTCATCCCTCCGGCCATCTCGTGCGCCGGCGGACCCAGCTCCGCCCGCATGCGGCTGATGGCGGTGGACAGCAGGAAGAAGAAGGCGAAGAAGGGGATGATGACCGCCAGCGACATGCCCGCCTTCAGGCAGAAGTAGCCGATGAACAGCATCCCCGCCCCCATGCCCAGGAAGGCTACCCGGTGGCTGACTAGCTCGCCGCTGGCGTCCGTCTCCAGCCGCCCGGACACCGCCCGCTTCACCAGGTCGGCAAAATAGCGCCGCCCCATCCAGATGGCATAGCCGAAATAGGCGATCCAGGCGCCAAACGACTGCTCATTGACGTAGGGCAGGTACTGCAGCCCCCGAATGGGGTAGGCAGAGGCCAGCACCTGCTGGAACTTGCGGAACAGATAGAAGAACCAGATGGAGAACGACAGGTCCAGCGGCAAGAAAAAGCCCAGGGCGATGATGAAGGGATACAGCGGAATCCAGATGTCCCCCATGGCGTTCCAGGGGGGGCCCCAGGGGCCGGTCTGAATCCAGCGCTCCGGCCGGTCGTGGCGCACGATGATCTCGGGCACCTTGGGGTACAACACGTGCAGGCCGTTGACGATGTCAAGGAGCGCGGCGGCCGCGAAGCCCATCCACAGCAGCCGGTTGCGCCAGATGGGCGCCGCGCCGCCCTTTTCGGTGATGGCCAGCGGAATCTGCACGATGGGGTAGCCCAGCTTCTCGTGTTCCGTCCACTGCCGCCGCACCAGCACGCAGATGCACACCAACACCAGGCCCAGCGCCAGGATGAACCCACACCACCAGGCCGTCGGCTCCACGAAATACTTCAGGTGCTCCCAGTCCAGCCGCGACGGGTCCCCCTCGTGGAACGCCGGCAGCACCTCCTCGCGCTGCAGCTTGGTGCTCCCCACCGTAAGCCAACTGGGCAGGTGCTTCCAGAACAGCGGCTCCCACCTGTTGGCGTCGGTGGCGAACCACCAGCCGAACGTGAGGCTGGGAATGCCCAACTGGAGGGTGTCGTGGCCGGCCAGCGCCGAGGCAATGGCCAGCAGCACGTAGATGGTGACGAACTCCCCCTGCGTCAGAGCCCACCGGGGCGACAGCCGCCGCAGCAGCGCGTTCACCACGATGAGCACCAGCAGGCTGAAGACCACGTTCCACATCAGCGAGATGGCCGTGGGGTGGCCCCGGTGCCAGATGCCCTCCACCTTTATGATCCAGTAGACGTTGGCGAAGATGAGGACCGATCCGAGGATGACGGCACGCGCGGAAACGCCGCGGGGGTCGCGCTGCTGTTGCGCCGCCATGCAACACACCTCAGACAGCGATCAGGGAGCACCGCAGGCCATACGCAGGCCACAAGCAGCGCCTAAGATTCGCTTCGGGGGGGAGGCCGACCTTCCGGCCAAAGCCAGCCGCGGGGGCGCCCTACACAATGCGGCGGCCGGTGGCCAGAATGTGCCCCACGAAGTTCGTGGGCCGCGCGTGCTGTAGCGCGCTTTCGGGGAAGAGGTGCAGTTCAACATCCATGTCGCAGTCGAGCTTGACGTCTCGGAACACCTCCGCGCGGTCCCAGAAGGACATGTGCTCGGCCTCCGGCGAGAAAACCGCCAGGTCAATGTCGTTGTACTCCTGCCCGCCACTGCGCAAGTAGGAACCAAAGACGTACGCAGCGCTGATAGTGAGGCGGCGGCGCAGGAATCCCAGGGCTCTCTGGATCCGACCATCTACCCGAGCTTGGTCTTCACCCATTGGACAAACTCCTTCGTCTGCTCAAAACAAGCGCGGACCTTCTCCAGGTGAGGGTGCTAGCTGAAACCTGACGGCCGATCGGGGTAGCGTGCCTGCGTGTAGTATACCGTCAGATCAGCCAGCAGAGTCGCAAGTGGCATTGGCAGCTCCAAGCCACTCTCCCGCGCCAGCGCCAGCAGGTCGTGGGTGCGCGGCGGAAGCTGGCCCTTCTGCCGGGTCAACAACGCCTTCAAAGCCTTCTCCATGGCCTGTTGGCACGCGAACAGGACCCATCCGGCCCGCCCGCCTGCTAACAAGTCCCCGGCGGCGGCCAAGTCGTCGTCAGCTATCGCCATCCACCCTTGCTCGTCTGGCTGCACTTGGTCTCAACCTCAGTTCGGTGCACGAGCAAGGCGCGCGGCGACTCAGCTCTCCGGCCGCCCCCTAATGACATCCTCCGCCACCCTCCTCGCCTCCTCGATCCTCCCTGCGGCAACCAGCTTCAAGGCCTCCGAGGCCAGCAGCTCCTGCCACACCGCTTGCCGCTCCGACTCCCGCTCAAACAGCGCCTGCACCTGCGGCCGCAGGTCCCCCAGCAAGTCCAACAACACCCCGTACTCGGGCCCGTAGCACTTCTCTAGGTCTTGCCGCAGCCTGCTGGCCAGCGCCGGGCTCTTGCCCGCGGTGCCGATGGAAATGGTGAGGTCACCCCTGGTGACGCTGGCCGGGACGAAGAAGCTACACAGGTGCGGCTGGTCTGCGATGTTGACCAGTAGGCCCCTATCCCTGGCGTCCCTGGCAACCTGCGCGTTCACCTCCGCATTGTCGGTGGCGCCAATCACCAGCAGCGCCCCTTCCAGGTCCCTCGCCTCGTAGTTGCCCCAGCGGTGCTGGCACTCGCCGACCGAGATGCGCCGTCGCAGCGCCGGGCAAACCTCCGGCGCCACCACCGTTACCTTGGCCCCGGCCTCCAGCAGCCCAGCCACCTTCCGCTCAGCCACGGAACCACCCCCGACCACGACCGCCTTCTGTCCCTCCACTTTCAGCGTAATCGGATACATGCGGCCTAACACCCCTCTCCCCGCAGCCAAGCCCATCCCCTATGCTGTGTGCTTGCTGGTTGCCAGCCGCCGGAATCTAAGCTACAATGCCGTTCGCGCCGCTTGCCGCCGGCCGAAACGACCGTAATGCCAAAAGCCAACGACCGACCCAGCCGCGAACCCGAGGGCTTCCTGGCGGGCCTGTGGAACTCGCTCAGTTCCATCAAGCTTGCCGTCACGCTGCTGCTGGCCGTAGCCGCAGCCTCGCTGCTGGGCTTTGTGGGGCTGCCTGGCGTCTATCATTCCCCCTGGTATGTCGCGCTCCTGCTTTTCCTGTCGCTCAACGCGTTCGCCTGCGGCTGCAAAGCCTGGCGCCGCGCCGTCCGCCGGCTGCGCATGCCCTCCGCCTCTACCACCGCCGACCAGGTCGGGGCCATGCGCTTCACCCAGCGCGCCAATTCGCCCCTCCCCCCAACGGCCGCCCTGGAGAACGCCTTCACCTCCCTGCGCGGCCTCGGCTATCAGGTGGTGCACAACGAAACCGAGGACGGCGCCCAGTGTATCCTGGGGCGCAAGCGCGCCTGGGCCGCCTGGGGATCGCCCCTGCTGCACTTCAGCCTGCTCCTGGTGGTCATCGGCGGCCTCGTCGGCTCCTGGCCCGGCCTCTCGTTCGATCAGATGCTGCTCCTGGGCGAGGGCGAGACCTCCGACGTGGGCAACTTCGATTTCCGCTTGCGCCTCGACGACTTCCGCATGGAGTACTACCCCGATGGCAGCATCAGCGAGTACGAAAGCGACCTGTCCGTGCTAGGCGACGGCCAGGTGCTGAAGCAGAAGACCATTCGCGTCAACGATCCGCTCCAGTTCGAGGGCGTGCGCTTCTTCCAGTCCGATTGGCGCTTGGTCGGGCTGAGGGTGCGGGTCACCGGGCCAGACGCCGCCGCAGAGATGGTCAGCTTTCCCTTGCAGGGCTCGCCCGAAACCGGCTGGGAGATACCCTTGCAGGACGAGGCCGGCGAGTGGGCGGCGGTGCAGAAGATGCCCTCCACCGGGTGGGGCCTCTTCGCCCACGACTTCTGGCAGGATTACGCGGTAGTTGACGCCAACGGGCGTGTGCTGAGCAACCGCCGACAGCCCCAGGGGCCCAACGAGTTCGCGGCGAACGTCAGTGCCTACCCGCGCAACCCCGCCGTGCAGCTATTCGTCTACCGCGACTTCGAGAAGAACAAGCAGGACTACCACAAGCTGGGGACGTTGACGGCCGGCCACAACCTAAAGTACCAGGGCTATCGGTTCCAGTTGGCCGGCCTCGAGGAATACAGCGGCCTGGAGGCCCGCAAGGACCCCGGCCGGCCCATTCTGTACGCCGGCTTTGTGTTGATCGTGGCCGCCTCGTTCCTCACGCTCTACCTGGCCCCACGCACGGTGCGCATGTACCTGGCCGCCGGCAAGCAGGGCACGGAGGCGATCATGGGCGCGGCCACGCGCTTGGGTGCCGGGTTCGAGCGGGAGTTCGCCGCCCTTGCCGCCGCCATGCAGGGGACAACCGACTAGCACCTTTGCAGCCCCAGGAGCAACCGCATGGAAGCTCTACACGCGCTTGAGCTGAAGTTCACGGCCATCGCCTTGGTGGCCTATGCCGTGGCCTGCTCCGTGTACTTCATCCACCTGGCCACTAAGAGCAGGGCCGTGGGCTTCGCCGCTGCCGGCACCGCCTGGCTAGGCGTCGCCCTGCACGCCACCGCCTTGATCATGCGTGGCCTGGCCGCCCATCGGGTGCCGTTCACCTCGGGCTACGAGTTCGCCTCCTGCTTTGCCTGGGGCATTGTCGTCAGCTACCTGGTAGTGGAGTTGGTCCTCAAGCGCCAGGCCCTGGGCGCCTTCGTGCTGCCCCTCGCTGTGGTCATCATGCTCTATGGCCGGCAGTTCGGCGCCGAAGTCCAGGCGCGCCCAGCCGCCCTCAAGAACGACCTTTGGCTCACCATTCACGTGGCTACCGCCATCATCGCCTACGGTGTGCTGGCCGTCTCCGCCGGGACTGCCATCGGCCAGCTCATTGCCCGCTACGCCAGGCCCTCCTGGCTGCCCGATGAGGACTGGCTGGAGAGCGCCACCTACAAGGTCATCGCCTTCGGTTTCCCCTTTCTTACCCTGGTCGTGATCACCGGCGCCATCTGGGCCGATATCGCCTGGGCACGCCCCTGGAGCTGGGACCCCAAGGAGACGGCCTCCCTCATCGCCTGGATCTTCTACGCCGTCTACCTGCACGTCCGGCTCATGGTCGGCTGGAAGGGCACCGGCACGGCTGTCTTCGCCTTGGTGGCCTTCCTGGCCGTCGTCTTTGCCTACGTGGGCCCCAACTATCTTCCGGGACTGCACTCCTACGGCAAGTAGCCGCTGCCTGCTGTTGCGGTCGGAGCCTTAGTCATGCACGTCGAGCTGGTAGGCCTGAGCCACAAGACCGCCCCCGTCGAGGTCCGCGAGCGCGTCAGCTTCTCCCGCAGCAACCTGCGCGAGTCGCTGCCCCTGCTGACCCAGCTCGACGGCGTGGCCGAGGGCATGATCATCTCCACCTGCAACCGCACCGAAATCTACGCCGCCGCCAGCGATGCCTGCCATCCCCACCAGGAGCTGCGCCAGTTCCTGTGCGCCCGCCACAACGTCCCTCCCGAGCAGCTCCTGCCGCATCTGTACAGCCTGGAGGATGCCGCCGCCGTGCGCCACCTGTACTGCGTGGCCGCCGGCGTGGACTCCCTGGTCGTGGGCGAGTCCGAGGTCTTGGGCCAACTGCGGGAGGCCGCCGCCATCGCCCAGCAGGAGGGCGCTCTACGCGGGCCTCTCCAGCGGCTGGTCGCCGAGGCCGTTCGCGTGGGCAAGCGCGTGCGCAGCGAGACAGGCGTCTCCCGCGGGGCCCTATCGGTGGCCTCCGTGGCGGTGAACCTGGCCAAGAGCATCTTCGCCGACCTGGCCAACAGCGCCGTGCTGGTGCTGGGGGCCGGAGAGACAGGCGAGCTGGTCGTGCGGCACCTGCTGGCCGAAGGCGTGCGCTCGGTTATCGTCTCCAACCGCACCCACGAGCGCGCCCTGGAGCTCGCCGCGGAGTTCGGCGGCGAGGCCCTCCGCTTCGACGACTTCCCCGCCCGCCTGGCCGACGCCGACATCGTCATCGGCTCCACCGCCGCCCCGCACGCGGTGCTGCGCCGCGACGCCGTAGCGCAGGCCATGCGCCACCGCCGGGGCAAGCCGCTGTTCCTGATAGACATTGCCGTCCCCCGCGACGTGGAGCCTGAGGTCGGCGAGCTGGACAGCGTCTACCTCTACGACATAGATGACCTGGAGGCAGTCGTGGCCCAGAACGTGGCCGAGCGCCAGCGCGAGGTAGCGCGGGCCGAGGAGATCATCGAAGAAGAGACAGCCGGCTTCCTGCGCTGGCTGCGGCAGCGCTCCATCACGCCCACCATCGCGGAACTCAAAAGGCACGTGGAGGGCATCCGCGAGGCCGAGCTGGAGCGCCTGCGCGGCAAGTTCAGCTCCGAGCGCGACCGCGAGCTGGCCAGCCGGCTCGCCGACGGCATCGTCAACAAGATCCTGGCCCGGCCCTTCGAACAGCTCAAGAGGTCCGCCCGCGCCAAGCACGGGCATAGCATAGCCGAGGCCGTGCGCCGCCTCTTCGGCCTGGACCTGCGCGAGAAATGACCATGGCCACCCTCGCCACCCTAGCCCTGGGCCTGGCCGCCGCCGTCTACTTCGCCGCCGGCCTGCTCTACCAGGGGCACTTCCTCGTCCGCTGGCGCCCGTATGCCCGATGGGCCCCCCTGGTGACCGCGACGGGCGCGGTCGTCCACACCCTGGCCCTGGTACTATACAGCCTGGCCGCCGGCCGCCTGCCCCTTACCTCCGTCTGGGAATCCCTCTCCTTCTTCGCCTGGCTGACCGTAGTAGTCTATCTGCTCCTGGAGTGGCGCCTACGCATGCACCTGGTCGGCGCCTTCGCCGTGCCTTTGGTCTTCCTGGCGGTCCTGTGCGCAACCCTCACCCTCCCCACAGGCCTGCCCGTGCCCCCGAACCGGAACGCCTGGTTCCTGGTCGTCCACGCCATCCCGGCGTTCCTCAGTTACGTGGCCTTCCTGCTGGCCTTCTGCGTCGCTCTGCTGTATCTGCTCCAAGCCTGGCTGCTCAAGGCCAAGCGCCTGGGTCGCCTACAGCAGGTCCTGCCCTCCCTGGAGCAGCTCGACTCGCTGGGCTACCGCCTCATCGCCCTGGGCTTCCCGCTGCTCACCTTGGGCATCGTCAGCGGCGCCATCTACTTCGGCGAGACCACCGGCGGCAATCACTGGGGCTGGCTCACCCAGGAGATGGGGCCCCTCATCACCTGGCTCGTCTACGCGGTCTATCTGCACGCCCGCCTGGTGGCCGGTTGGCAGCGCGCCCGCATCACCTGGCTGCTGATCGCCGGGTTCGTCATCGTCGTGCTCACCTACGTGGTGGCCCACCCCTCTCTGCCCGGCATGCACAGCTTCTCGACGCAGGCCACCACACTCCCCTCGCCGGGAGAATAGGAACCTCGGCATGGCTCGCGGCATCGTCTACCTGGTTGGCGCCGGCCCCGGCGACCCCGGCCTCATCACCCTCAAGGGCCTCCGCTGCCTCCAGCGCTCCGATGTCGTCGTGCTCGACCGCCTGGCCCCTCGCGAGCTGCTCGCTCACGCCCCGGCCCACGTTGAGGTCATCTTCGTCGGCAAGCAGGCCGACCGGCACACCATGCCCCAGGAGCAGATCAACCAACTGCTCATAGACCTGGCCCGACAGGGCAAGGTGGTCACCCGCCTCAAGGGCGGCGACCCCTTCGTCTTCGGCCGTGGCGGCGAGGAGGCCGAAGCTCTGGCCGAGGCCGGCGTGCCCTTCGAGGTCGTTCCCGGCGTGACCTCGCTGCTGGCGGCTCCAGCTTACGCGGGCATCCCCGTCACGCACCGCGAGTACGCTTCCAGCGTCGCCCTCGTCACCGGCCACGAGGACCCCGCCAAGGAAGCCAGCGCGCTCAACTGGCAGCATCTGGCCTGCGCCACCGACACCATCTGCTTTGCCATGGGCATGGGCAACCTGCCCGACATCGCCGCCAGGCTCATCGAGCACGGCCGCCCGCCGACCACCCCGGTGGCCCTGGTGCGCTGGGGCACCTGGCCCCGACAGGAAGTCCTGGAGGGCACGCTGGAGACCATCGCCCGACAGGCGCAGGAGGCCGACTTCCAGGCCCCTGCCATCATCCTCGTCGGTGAAGTGGCCAGGCTGCGCGGCAAGCTGCGCTGGTTCGACAACCGGCCGCTCTTCGGCAAGCGCATTGTCGTCACCCGTGCCCGCGAGCAGGCGAGTGAGCTTGTCGAACTCCTGCGCGAGCAGGGCGCCGAGGCCATCGAGTTCCCCGTCATCAGGATCGTCCCGCCGGCCAGCTACGACGACCTCGACGCCGCCCTTGCCCGCCTCGACAGCTACGACTGGCTCATCTTCACCAGCCCCAACGCCATCGAGATGCTGCTGCGGCGCTTGCGCGAGCTGGCCAGCGACATCCGCGCCCTGGGCCGGGCCAGCATCTGCGCCCTGGGGCCCGCTACGGCCCGCTCGCTGGAAGAGAAAGGCCTGCGGGTAGACCTCGTGCCCGAGGCCTACGTCGCGGAGGGGGTCGCCGAGGCCTTTGCCCAAGCGTCGGGCGACAATGCTCGACCCACGTACGACCTGCAAGGCAAGCGGGTCCTGCTGCCGCGAGCCAAGGTCGCCCGCGACGTGCTCCCCCAGCGACTGCGGGACCTGGGCGCCCTGGTAGACGTGGTGACGGCCTACGAGACGGTTCTGGAGGAGAGCGAAGCGGAGCCCATGCGCGAGCGCCTGCGGTCGGGGGAGGTAGACGCCATCACCTTCACCAGCTCCTCCACTGTGCACAACTTCGTCGCCCTCATCGGCCCCCACCAGGTTCAGGAGCTGACGAGAACCGTCCTCATCGCCTGCATCGGGCCCATCACGGCCCAGACCGCCGCCGATCACGGCCTCTCTGTCGGCCTCGTCGCCGAGCCACCGATGGCTGCGTTCGTCGAGGCGCTCGCGCAGCACTACCGAATGAAGGTGAGGTAGCCGAGGACGAGGAAACGAGCAGACACATGCGGCGCCTGGGGCTAGAGACATGCGGGCGACAGACTGAGCGGCAGAAGCAGCGCGACCGCGTCAACGCCCTGGCGGCGGACAGCATGAGAGGACATGGAGGACTCGACCATGGGACCACAAGGGCAAGGGAGCAACTCTCCGCATCAGCGAGACGAACAGTTCATGAGGCGCGCCAGGCGAATCGCCCAGGGTTTCACAGCCGAGGAAGAGGGGGGTGGCGTAAGCCGAACGCCTCTGGAGCTGCGCCACGAGGCGCTCCTGGTCTATGAGGACCCCGAGCGAGGGGTGCAAAAGGCCGCAATGTTCGGTTTCTTCCACGGACGAAATCCAGAGGCCGTGATCGTCGTTGAGCTCTACGACGACAGGACAAGCGTGGAGCTTGCTAGGCTTGCAGCGGCCCGAGTGGTAGTTGCGGGCCACGGCAAGAACTGGCAAAGCGAAGAGGGCGTTGGCGGGTCCGGCAGCTCCTACTGGGCGTTCTCGCTCCCGAAGGAGGCCGGGGCAGATTGAGGGCCAACACCGGCCTGATCAACGGGTGACCATGTCGAGCAGGTCGACCTACGTAACCGCGCAGCACACTCTTGGGCAGCCGCAGTTGGCGCTGCCTGGGCTCCCGCGCGGATATCCACTGGAACTCATATGCACCTTTGCGGATTGCAGGCGGGCCCCTATCCACCGTTGGTATCCGACGCTGGTTGGCTTCTCGTACGCGGGCATCCTTGCTGCGGTTGAGGCGTATGAACTGAGGCCCGACGACGTAATCCTGGACCCGTTTCTGGGCTCCGGAACGACTTGTGTTGTCGCGAAGGCTCTGGGCATACCGAGTATAGGGGTTGAGGCACACCCTTTCTTGGCACTCGTTAGCCGAGTCAAGACGACCTGGGACCTGAATGCCGACGCAGCCACAGTGGCGGAGGCTGTAGACGCAATTTGCGCGCGGGCTCAGGCGGTGGACGGGACGGCACAGGCCAGGCAGGGCCCCCTCTTCCTGCAGAAGCTCTTCCCCGACGGCTTCGCCCTGGCGGAGCTATATGCCTTGAAGACCGAGATCCTGACTGCCACCGAGGGGCAGAGCCCCCTAAGAGAGTTCCTTCTCCTGGCCCTAGTGGGGGCTGCGAGGGACGCAACACGCTCCAAAGTGGATGGGGTGTACGTTGCGCCCGAGACAAGGAAGGCGTCGGCCTTGCCCCCCGCAACCGCCTTCCGCAAGCGCATTGCTATGATGCTCGGCGATCTCTCGATCACCCGCGGCGTCGGTTCAACGTGCGACGCAAGGGTGTGCGAAGGAGACGCGCGGGCGCTGGACATGCTGAAGCCGGACAGGGTAAGCTTGGTGTTCACTTCCCCGCCATATCTCAACAATTTCGATTACGCCGAGATGACGAGGCTAGAGTTGTACCTCCTGGGCATGGCGTCCTCGTGGCACGAGATCACAGCTAAGGTCAGATCCAAGCTACTAGTAAGCTCCACCACACAGATAACGAGGGCGCAAGGGAGCGGGATCCAACCGGATCCAAGAATGCCGGGCCACGTACAAGAGAGGATAGCGGCCCTCGCCGACCAATTGCGTTCGAGGCGAAGGGTGAAGGCAGGACGAAAGGATTACGACATCACGATAGTGGCATACTTCAACGGCATGAGGGACGCGTTATCGGAGATGCTTCGGGTTCTGAGGCCCGGCGCTCGGGCCATCTTGACCGTAGGCGACTCGGGACTGTACGGGGTTCACGTGCCTACCGACGAGATACTCCGCGACATCGCTTTGGGCTTGGGGTTCTCACACGGAAACATAAAAGTGCTTCGGCAACGCGGGTACCGCTGGGTCCTCCCGCGGCGGGAGACCCTGCCGCTTAGGGAGAGCCACATCACATTATGGAAGTAACAGGCGTCTTCGGACCGGATACGCCCGAGGTTGTGCGCGGGGTGGCCCGATCAATGGAGCGTTGGCATTACGACTTGCCCATCCCCACGGCTGACACCAGGTGCCTGGGCTTCATCCTGGAGCAGTCGATCGCGTTGCACCTCCAGCGAGAGATGCCAGACTGCGGCGTGGCTCTCGGCGGGGCAATCACCTACCCAAACCTGCATGTCACGACACCGCGGGGTCTGTCGCTGGCATTCGAGGTCAAGGCCTCACCCAAGCTTGCTGGAATTGGCAATCGGGTGAAGTCGCCTGAGTCAACCCTCGCCTTCTATGATCGTTTCGACGGTCACTGGGTGCTCGCAATCTTCTACGATTTCAACGCCGACAAGACGGCCTTGCGGAGTTTCCGCATATGCGTCTTACAGTTGTGGCAATACGCTTCCGCGACCTTTAAGGATATGTCAGCGCTATCCTCCTTGGGGTCGCTTGATGCCATGTTGCGTAAGGTTCATACGGAGCGGGCGTTTAGGGACGAACCCGAGTTCCTAGAGTTCCTTCGCTACATGAGCCATCATCCAGGGACAACTGCGCAGAGGAACGCGCACGCGAGGCAGTGGATGGTTGAACGAAGGAAGACCAGTGAGGCCAAGCGACAGGCCGGCTAATGACCCTCGTTGACCTAGCCGATGGGCTCCCAGACCTCTTTCCGGCCCCGTTTCTTAACATCGTTACGCATTGTTTGCCTTCGATCGCAGCGACCAAATGGCAAGTAAGACTCACGTGGCAGCGCCGGCGGTGGTCACCGTCAAGCACGACCAAGGCAGCAAGCCAAAGAAGTAACGGCAGGCAACAACCAAGACACCCAGCGGCCGCCCCCCGGGGCGGCCGCTGTCTTTTGGCGCTTGCCCCCAGCCACCAAAAGCGCCCGCTTCCTCCGGCAACTGTTACAAATCGTTGATAGCAGAACGCGCCGGGCTGATGGTACGTAACCATTGTGGCACACCCATCGCACATACCGTTTACAGCTCCCCCGGCACCAGGCCACCCCGCCGGCGCAGCCGCGCGGTGTGGCAGTCGTCTGCCCCCAGCCGACGGCACCACCCCAGCCCGTCTGCGGAAAGGTGGAATCGCCATGGCCGCCCGTTACGCTATCCCCTTGGCGGCGCTGCTGCTTCTGACTGCTTGGCCAGGCCTCGCCGCCACCTTGCGTGTGCCCGAGGATTACCCGACCATCCAGGCTGCGCTCAACGCCGCGGCCAGTGGCGACACCGTGCAGGTCGGCCCAGGAACCTACCACGAGTACCTGACCTGGACGACCAAGTCCCTCTTGCTCCTCGGCGCGGGCACAGACGCGACGACCGTTGACGCCGGGGGCTCCGGCCGCTGCCTCTACATGCAGGGCGTCCCCAACTCCGCGAAGATCGAGGGCTTCACCTTCACCGGGGGCTCGGCAAGCTCCGGTGGCGGGTTGTTCCTCGACCGTTCCTCCCCGACCCTGACCGGCAACACCATCAGAGGCAACTCCGCCACCTCCGGCGGCGGCGTGTTCGTCCAGTCTGCCTCCCCCAGGCTGATGAGTAACGTCATCACGGGCAACTCCAGCGGCTCCGACGGCGGCGGCGTGTTCGTGCAGTCCTCCTTCCCGGTGTTTGCCGGCAACACCATAGCGGCCAACTCCGCCGCTCGCTCGGGCGGCGGCCTGGCGCTCATCTCCTCCTGGGGCCTGCTGAAAGACAACACCGTCACCGGCAACTCCGCCGGCTCAGCCGGCGGCGGGCTCTACCTGCGATCCTCGCCGCTGACCTTGGCAGACACCACCATCAGCGGCAACTCGGCCCACACGGCTGGTGGCGGGCTCGCCGTCGAGTCCTCGTCCCCCACGCTCGTCAACAACGTCGTCGCGGGCAACTCGGCCCCCAACGGCGGCGGGCTGTGGGTTTACTACGCCTCCTCCCCGCGCCTGACCAACAACACCATTACTGCCAACACCGGCGGCGGGCTCTGCAACGACCTCAACTACTCGTCGCCCGGCAGCCCCCTCATCGCTAACTGCATCCTGTGGGGCAACACCGGGCAGCCCGATCTCACGGGCATCTCAGCGACCTACTCCGACATTGGCAGCGGTGAACTGGCCGGCGTGGGCAACATACCCGCCGACCCCAGCTTCGTCGGCGGCGGCGACTGCCACTTGCGCGACGGTTCGCCCTGTATTGACGCCGGCAGCAACTCCGCCCCCAGCCTCCCCACCACTGACAAGGACGGCAAGTCCCGCGTGGTAGGGGCGGCGGTGGACATGGGCGCCTACGAATGGCAGGGCGCGAGCAACCGCGCCCCCGTCGCCAACGCCGGCCCCGACCAGACGGTGGAGCAAGCCAGCCGCGACGGCGCGCAGGTCACTCTCGACGGGACCGAGAGTTCGGACCCGGATGGTGACGAGCTGACCCACGAGTGGGACACTGACGCGGATGGCCAGTACGATGATGCCACTGGCCCGACCCCACAGGTCGTGCTGAACCTGGGCCAGCACCAGATCGCCCTTCGCGTGACCGACCCAGGCGGCCTGAGCAGCACTGACAGCGTAGTCGTGACCGTCGTGGACACCAGCCCGCCGCAGATCACTGCGCCGCCTGACATCACCGCAGAGCAGGCCAGCCGTGACGGCACCCCGGTGGACCTCGGCTCTCCGACCGTGAGCGATGTCTGCGACGCCGATCCCGAAGTCATCAACGATGCGCCCGCCGTCTTCCCGCTGGGCCAGACGGTCGTCACCTGGACCGTCACCGACGACGCCGGAAACTCAGCCACGGCCACCCAGACCGTCACCGCGGTGGACACCACTGCCCCGCAGATGACCTTCACGCTGCTCAAAGACAAGCTCTGGCCCGTCAACCACAAGCTCTACCTCTGCGCCACCCTCAGCAACGTCTACGACATCTGCGATGCCGACCCGCTGGTGGACATCCAGGTCGCCAGCAACCAGCCCATCAATGGCCCCGGCGACGGCAACACCGAACCGGATTGGCAGGTCGTGCAGAACGGCGACGTGTGGGAGGTCTGGCTGCGCGCGGAGCGGGCCGGCGTAGGCTCCGACCGCCAGTACACCATCACCGCCACCGTTACCGACTTCTCCGGCAACCAAACGAGCGCCTCAGCCACCGTCAAAGTCCCGCACGACCAGGGGAACAACAAGCCGAAGAAATGACCGCAGCAGCAGACGCACCCGCAACCCAGCGGCCGCCCCCTCGGGCGGCCGCTGTCATTGGTGGGGCTTGGCCGTGGCGCCGTTTCGGACCAGCACGTTGTCGAAGAACACCTCGCGCAGCCGGTAGTTGCTGTGGCTGGAGTGCTGGAGGTAGAGGTACGCCCTGTCGAAATCCAGGTGCAGGTCACTGGCGTCGAGGATCTTCGTCCCGTTCTCCAGAACGACGATGCTTTCTCGAGACAGCGTGATCTGAATCCGCTGAAGCCCAATCTCCCGCCCCGTGCGCTGCTGCGGCCAACCCTCGGTCAGCAGCAGCTTCTCCTGCCCCGCCACCTTGGCCGAGACCTGGCAGCGCGCGTTGCGCCCCGGCGGCACGCCGAGGTATAGAAGCCTCACCCACGACCTCTGCTCGCGGGGATTCTGCGCAGCCACCGGGCACACATAGGCCCCCGCCGTCATGTAGCAGCCGTTGGCCTGCTTGTTCCAGTCCAGCTCGAAGCTGATCTCCGCCCGCGCGCTGAGATCAACCACGGGCTCCTTGCTGCGCACCCCATGGAACTTGACCGTGCGGTCGTCGGTGCCCACCGTGGACGCTGCCAGGCGCAGCCTCCCGTCCACCACGTCAACCGCTTCGGTCTTGAAGTCATTGCAGCGCGTGCGCTCCCACTTGGACTCGACAAGCTGCCCCTGGGAGAAGTCGTCTCGCAGCACCACGGCCCCCTCGCCCTGGCCCTGCGCCGGCAACCTCACGCACACCAAGCCTGCCAGAAGCCCCAAGCAGACCAGGGCCAGCACGCGGCCGGCTGTTCTCACTGTCCTATCCGAAGCCGTTGAGCCAGGCATGAGCGCAACCCTCCGAATACGGCCCTCTGGCCGTGGCCTGCCGCACGCTCAGTCGCTCGTCTTCTCTTTCCCGCCCAGCGCTGCCTTCAGCTTCGCGGCGTCCGTGATGGCCGTGCACGTTCGCCCCACGCAGACGTATGCGGCCGACTTGTCCTCACTGGGCAACCGCAGGTCGGCGAGGCGAGCGCGGTCGCGTTCAGGCTCCAGCAGTTGTACCACCTTCCACGGCACGTAAGCGCTGTTCGCCGCGCGATGCAGCTCCCCGGCCGCCTGCCCATCGTCGCCAGCGACGATTACCACGCGCGTCGGCTCCCGCAGAAAGCAGTCAACGGCGTTGGCGTACCCCGCCGCGAAGATGCCCATATGCTCATATTCACCCGCGAAGTGCTCCAGCGTCCGCCGGGCCGCCTGCTCGTATTGCTGCTCACCCGTCAGGTGGTGCAGCCGCAGCAGTGCCTCCGCCGCCACCGCGTTGTCGGTCAAGGGTTTCGTGCGCTGCGCCAGGGCTCCGTAGCGATCCGCCCCCTCCGCCGGCTGGTCATAGTAGCCGCCGCGGTCCCCGTCGGCCAGCGACTCCTGCATGAAGGCCACAACCTCCCGCGCCCGTTCCAGGTACTCCAGTTCGCCCAGGATTTCGTACGCATCCAGCAGCGCCCGCAGCATGAGCGCCTGGTCCGCCAGCAGGCCGTACACCTTCGGCCCGTCCGCATCCAGGTAGTGGTAGACGCCGCCGCCGGGCCGGTGCAGGGCCGCCCACGTGTTATCGAGCGCCTGCCGGCCCAGCGCGGCCCACTTGCCCTCGGCCGTCACCGCGTAAGCCCGCAGCAGGGCGCTGGCCAGCATGGCATTCGCGTCTGCGTACATGGTGCGGTCTATGTATGGCTCCGGGTAGTTGCCTCGCCCCTCGGCGTCCAGCTTGAAGTACGCCTCGCCCGGCACATACTGCACCGTTGGGTCGTGGCTCCCTACGTCGGCATCCTGGCTCGCGCCAAAACACCCTTCCTCCTCCTGGAAAAGCCGTTCGCCCAGGTAGCCAATGATGCCCGCCACCACCTCAAGGCACTTGTCCTCGCCCGTCGCCTGGTAAAGCTGAACGTAGTTCTCAATGGCGCCCGCGTTGACATCGGCCCTCTTCTCGTAGTGCGGCTGGCTCCACTGCCGGTTCACCGCATAGCGGTAGAGGCCGCCGTGCACCTGGTCGTACAGGCCCAGCATCCCGTCGAGGGTCTTGCGGGCCATCTCCAGCAGCTTCCCATCCCGCCGCACCGCCGCCTGCTCCAGCAGCAGCCGCACGGCCTCGGCCTGCGGGAACTTGGGCTCCAGGCCGAAGCCGCCGTATTGGCCATCGAAGTCGCTGCGCAGCGCTCCCAACACCTCCTCCACAATGCGCGGCTCCAGCCGCTGACCAGGACGCCCCTCCTCGCCAGGCCTCCGGCGCTGTCGCAGCGCGGCCAGGCGCTGCCTGATGTTGCCGGCATTGGCCTGCCAGTGCTCGTGCACCTGGCGCAGCACCCGCACCATGCCCTCCGGCGGTAGATACGTGAAGCCCACCAGCAGCTCCCCCATCGGCGCCAGAAACGCCGTCGTCGGCCACCCGCCCTGATTGTAGCGCGAGTTGATGTCCGGGCGCCGGTCGGTGTCCACCTTGATGGGCACGAAGTGGTCCTTGATCAAGGCGATGACCTCGGGGTCCGAGTACGTGGTCTGATCCATCACGTGACACCAGTGGCACCAGACGGCCCCGAGGTCCAGCACGATGGGCCTGTTCTGCTCCTGGGCCAGCTTGAAGGCTGCCGGCCCCCAGGCCTGCCACGGGACTTGCTCCGCCGCCGTCATAACCGCGACGCTCCTGCGCGCCTGGGCTGGCAACCGCCCGCTGCTGGGTCTGCCCAGCAGCAGCCAACTGCCTGCCAACAGCGCCACGCCCATGGAGAAGGCAACGGCCAAGCCGGGCCGAACCATCAGCGCGCTCTCCAGCGCCGTGCGGGCCTTCTGACCCGACGGTGACTCGCCTCGGCGCGCATTTCCCCAAACAGAAGGCGACGCCCTGTCCTTGTTGCCTCACGGCAGTCAGGTCGGCGGGCGTCGCCCTAAGAAGCCTCAGCAGCAGGCATCCCGGTCAGATGCCCACATCAACTGTCGGGACCATCTCGCGGGCCATGCCGATCAAGTCAGGCACGCTGACCTGGCCGGCCAAAGCCATGACCAGCTCCCCATAGCGCCAGGCCACAACGTTGCAGCCTCCCGCAGAGAACACGTAGAACAGCCGCCCGGCCTCGGCATCCTCGATGGCCTCGCGCGGCAGCTTCACGTTCTCCCCCCCCATTTGGTAGAGCGTCACAATCCCGTAGCTCGTGGCGTAAACCTGCGCCACCGCCGGCACCCCAGACCAGGTGCACAGCCGCCCGCCCTGTAGCGACGCCTCCGCCCGCGGGAAATCGGCCATGACCACCGGCCGGCCGCCCAGTTGCCCGGAGAACGCCGACTGGATGGCCCCCGGCTCGGCATCGTAGCGCGGCGCGCTCATGACCTCGTGTTGCACGAAGTCCTGGGCCACAGCAGCTAGCTCAATGCTCGGTTTGGTGGGAGTCATCCACAGCCCAATGGCCGTGGCCAGGGCCAGCACCACCGCCGCCGCGCCCACCACCGGCAGCGGCCGCACCACCCACCGCCGCGGCGCCGCCGCGCGCCCATCCACCTCGTCCAGCCGTCGGGCCACGCCCCGCCAGAACCCACGCGGCACCCGCGCCGACTCAGCCACCCGCACCGCGGCCCGCTTGACGCCCTCCAGGCTCGCCACCTCCGCCGAGCACGCCGCGCACCCCGCCACGTGAGCCCGCAGCTCAGCTTCCTCCTCGGGGGCTAGCTCCCCGTCCAGAAGCGCAGAGATTCGCTCCGAGTTTGTGCCGCATTCCATAACTGGCTCACCTGATCGCTAGGTGCGTATGCCTTACGCGCCCCAAGGCCTCAGGGAATAACGCGCCGGGCGCGGGCGTATTCATGCAGGCTTTCCCGCAGCAGGCGCCGGGCCCGGAACAGCCGCGAGCGCACCGTGCCTATGGGCACCCCCACCATGCTGGCGATCTCCTCGTAGGAGAACTGCTGCAAGTCGCACAGAACCACCACCGTGCGGAAGACGTCGGGCAGAGCGTCCAGCGCCGCCTGCACCTCCTCATCCGGCACCTCATCGAGCACCTCGCGCTCCGGCTCCGATCCCCGCGGCTGCTCCCTCTCCGGCCCCATCGCCCGCTCCACCGCCTCCTCTTCCAACCCGATCATCTCCGGCAGCCGCTGCCGCCGCCGATACTCGTTGATATATGTGTTCGTCAGAATCCGATAGAACCAGGCCCTGAAGTTGGTGCCCGGCTCGAATTGATGAAAGCAGCTATAGGCCTTGACCAGCGCCTCCTGAGCCAGATCGGCCGCATCCTCCGCATTGCGCGTCAGCCGCAGCGCGCTGTTGTAGATGCCGCGCTCCAGCCCGCGGGCGAGCGCCTCGAACTCCGCTCGCCGCCCGGCCTGGCCCCCAGGCCGGCCTGCCGTCGGCTCTCGGACTCTTCGCAGAAAAGCCACGGGGCTCCCGCCATGACTGGGGGCGCTTCCCCCGCCCACGCCCTCGAGGCCCGCCTGCGTAGCTCCACCAGCTACAACGCAAGCCTCCGAGGCGCAAGTTCCGGCCTACCTCACGCCGGCCGGCTTGACCCCACTCCGGCCCGGCGTAGGCTTGGCCGGCGGGCCCGTCTCCCTCGTCCCTCCACCTGGCCGCGCTGGGGCAGGCCCCTCCCTGACCACCGCCTCCGGCGCCACCGGCTTGGGCGCAGGGCTCTCCGACGCGGTCGGCGCCGGTTCCAGTGCGCTCCCCGCCCCCGCCTGCGCCTGCTGGTCGGCCGCCAGGCCCAGGCAGCGGTCTGCATCCTCGGCGCTGCCCGACCGGCGGTATAGCTTGGCGGCGGCGCGCAGGTAATGCGCGGCTCGGCTGTACTCCGGCGGGTCCAGACCCACGCTGCAATAGGCCATGTGCTCGTACAGCGGGGCGCTGCCTATGAAGTTCGGCTCGCGCGTCAGGATGTACCCGAACGCCCGCCGCGCCGCGTCATACTGCCCTGCCTGCTCCAGCCGCGCCGCCAGGTTCCACTGCCCCTGCACCCACTGGTCCGTAGCCGACGCCTGCGGCCCAGGTGCCGGCGCGCCCACCGGCTGGCCGGCCAACACCGCCCACGGATTGGGCTTCGGCCCCTGCCGCAGCGCCTCTATCTGCCGCCTGGCCGTGTCCGCGTGAGGACCGTCAGGCAGCAGCGCGACGTACCGCTGCAACTCCCCCAGCGCCTCCACTGCCCGGTTCTGGCGCCGGTACACCTGCGCCCTGGCCCAGTGCGGCGCGGCGGCCTCGGGCTCCGCCTTCTGCGCCTTCTCATATTCCCTCAGAGCGTCGTCCAGCCGTCCCTGTGCCTCCAGCGCCGCCCCCGCCGCCAGGTGCTCACCCACCGGATCGCCCCGGCACCCGGCCAGTAGCAGGACCACCGCCGCAGCGCCGACCGGCAGGACTGCCCCGGCCAGCCAAAGCCGCCTAGCCACGCCGCCGCAGTACCGCCGTAAACGCGCCCAGCACGCCGGTGCGGCGGTTGGTGTGCCAGAGCAGCGGGAGGGTGAGGATGATGAAGGCAACTGCCTCAGGTACATTGCACCAGATCCCCAAACGCGCCCCGAGGGCCGCACTCACCACGTGGTGCGACAGCCACGCAGCGCCCACGCAGTAGGCAATCGGCAGGTGAAACCCCAGCACCTGACGCCCCACGCTCCAGGCGCTGCGTTCGTAGTGGGCCAGAACGTCCACCAGCACCAGCACGCCGCTGACCAGGTAGCCGATGCAGGCGCCCACTGCCACCCGCAGCAGCAACTCCTCCACACTGTGCCCCGTGCGCACAGCCAGCACCGTCGCCCCCGCCACCAGCCCCGCTCCCAGCAGGGTGTAGCCAATCAGCCGCCTTTCCTTTTCCACGGCAACCAGGAAGTTGCCTCCTGCCACTGGCAGCGCCAGCAGCGTCGCTCCCAGCAGCAGCACCCTCATGGTGGGCACTCCCACCAGGTACTCGGGCCGCAGCACCTTGGCCACGAGCAGCGGCATCAGCAGCACCCCTACCCCAGCCAGGATGGGCACCAGGCCCGCCAAAGCTGCCGTAGGTAGGGCAAACTGCCGCCGGATGGACTCGTGCGTGCCGCGTTCCCCGTACACTTGCAGTATGCGCGGGAAAAGCACATACCCCACCGCCGCCGGCAGGTTGTACAACGCCGCCGCCATCAGCGCGCCTACTCGGTAGACGCCGAAGTCGGTGGCGTGCCGCAGGTGCAGCACCAGCACCTGATCCACTGTGCGCAGCAACTGGTTGGCGAACACCAGCACCAACAGCGGGAACCCCGCCCGCAGCAGCAGCCGCATCTCCCTCCCTCGCAGCCGCAGCGACAGCCTGAGGCCCGACCGCCACACCAAGTACCAATACACTCCGGCCGTCGCCGCCAGCAGGCCTGCCAGCGCCCCGATGGCCCCGAAGAGCTTGCCCAGCCCGATGAGCAGGACGAACTCGAACACGGCGCTCAGCAGAACCTGCTTGCCGATCAGCCCAAAGCGGTCAAACGTCCGCAGCAAGGAGGTGTACAGCGTGATCCCCTGCATCGCGATGAGGGTGGCGGCGATCAGGGCCAGCCCCAGCCGCGTCTCCAAATCGTAGCGGCCCACGGCGAGCACAGCGAAGAGGAGCAGCCCCAGCGCGGAAAGGCCAGTGAGTGCCACCGAGGCACAGAAGCCCGTGTCCTGGAGGTGCTCAGCCTGCTCCCGGTCTCCCGCCCCCAGGCGCAAGGGCATCAGCCGGTTCATCCCGTGCAGCACGCCCAGGTGGGCGTTGGATAGGTAGCTGGCGACCAGCCGGGTGCCGCTGAAAATGCCCCAGCCCGTGGGGCCCAGTATGCGCGCCATCACCAGCCCGCGCACCACCCCCAGGCCCATAGCCAGGTACTGGGCCGAGGAGACAGTCGCCACGCCGGCGGCGACGCTCCCACGCTTGGCAGATGGTAAACGCGATTCCGGTGGCAAGATGGCAACGCCCCGAGGGCTATGGTGCGATCATGATGAGGAGACCACCAAGCACGCCTCCAGGGGGCGCCCGCGCCGAGTTCGCCACACGCTGTGCGACTGCTAGGCAGTCGCAAGAATGCGCCCCGGCCGGAATGCGCCCCGGCCGGTCAGTGGCGGATTATAGAGGCGCGCAGCCGCCTCTGTCAACGCCGCCCGCCCACCCGCCACCGTGCTTCGATCCTCGCTACGCCCTCGTGGCACGTACACCGTCACTGGCCCCCACGCAAAGCCAGGGAATGTCCTAACAGGCCGGTATTCCTCCTCCAGCGCCGCCAGAACACTCGCCGGAATCGCCAGCAGGTACACGTCCTTCTCGGCCAGCAGCACCGCACCAGCCTCCCGCTGGCGGAAGCACTCCTCCAGCATGCTCGGGTTGACCATATGGTAGCGCCGCGCCCGCTCGGCCGGCCAATCTAGCCACACCGACGACGTGCCCATTTCCAGGCCGGGCCACAGCTCCAGCCTCCCCTCCATCACGCACGGCAGCGCCGATAGCGCCACCACAGGCCGGCCCGACGGCACCTGTCCGTGCACGTAGCTACCGATCGCTTGAGCGTCTCGAATGCGGCTGTGAGAAGGGAGGTGTATGGACTGAAGCTGGTCGCACTGGGCGATGAGCGTTACCGCTGCGACGGCGCCCACAACCACGAGGCTCGGGACCCGACAGGCTCTCGCCAGGGCCGTCAAGCCATACGCCGCCAGTGCCAGCGCAAACGGCGCCAGCCACGCGTAGTAGATTCGATAGCCCGGCAGCAGAGCCCACGTAACCACGGCGGGCACGGCGCCGGCTGCTGCCACCAGCAAATGGCGGCGATACAGCCGCGCCATCTCCGCCCGCCCCTCCCTACCGCACATGGCCCTGGCGACCACTCCGCCAGCCAGCACAGCGACGACGGCCAGCGCGATTGGCGCGGCTGCTGCAATCATCGGCACCAGCCGCAGTTGGCCCCGCAAATTCACAATGTGGCTCCATTGCGGCGCAACACTGGGGCGGTAAAGCCGTTCCAGATGAAAGCACAGCCAGAACCACGGCGCCTTCTCAGGCGCTAGCAGCACGAACGGGCCGAACAGCACCAACAGGCTCAGCAGCACGAATCCCCCGTAGAGGGCCGCACGCCTCAACCGATTGGCCGGGCCGACCGGGTCCCAGAAGACCGCGTAAGCCCAGAGCAGGGGCACGACCAACCCGCCCGAAATCTTGGCCGCCCCCGCAGCGGTGCCCAGGAACAGCGCCAACGCCCAACGTGGCCTGGGCGCCAACTCCGAGGTCGCCGCCGCCACGCTGGCGCAAGCCAGCAGCGCCACCAACACGCTCTTGCTGTCCACCAACACGTACACTTCCAGCACTTGCAGATGGGCAATCAGCAGCGCGCCTGCCGCCAGGCCGGTCTCCCAGCCGCCGAGCTGTCGCCCCAGCAGAATAAGCGTCAGTATCAGCAGACCAATGAGACCGACCGAGGTGAACCGCGCGTGCAGGAGGCTCGGCCCGCCAAGCTGACTCGCCGCGTAGACCAACGGCAGCAGGGGCGGCTGGTTATACGCGAAATCCCGGTACGGCAACTGCCCCTGCACAACGCGGTTGCTCACCGTCAGGTAGATGCCCTCGTCGGTGTTCACGTCGCCGTAGTGCGCCATGGCCGCCGACAGCACCACGCCACACGCCAACAACAGCGCCACCGCCGCTGCCGTGCAGCCGCGGCTCCACCCACCGGGCGACTCCTCAACCTCGGCTTCGTTGCTGCACCCGCTCCGCATGGAACACCCTCCGCCGTTATGCCGCGCTCCTATTCGAGGGCCGCCCGCCCGACTCCTGCCCGCGCACCCACGCCGCAGCCTGCCCCTCAACGCGTGCCGCGCCAAACGAAGGTTTTCGGCCCCGCCGGCCGATTGGTATCAGGGGCGCGCAGGAAGGGCAAGGGCGCAGGTTCGGCGAATACCCTCCCCACGGAGCGAAGACGCCCACTAAGACCCAGCCGGCCCGCGCGCCGAAGTCGCGACCGCGGGCTTGCGTTGGCTTCAAGGAGCGGTGCTGGCGCATGAAGGTTCTGGCCATCATCCCGGCCCGGGGCCAGTCCAAGGGCGTGGTGCTCAAGAACCTACAGCCGTTGCTGGGTCGCCCCATCGTCGCCTACGTCATTGAGGCCGCCAAAGCCTCCCCCGGTGTGCACACCGTGCTGCTGTCCACCGACAGCGAGCGCATCGCCGAAGTCGGCAAGCAGTGGGGCGCAGTAGTGCCCTTTCTCCGGCCCCCCGCACTCTCGGGCGACGACGTCACCCTCGATCCGGTGGTATACCACGCTCTCCAGCAGGCGGAAAGCCTGCTTGGCGAGAGCTACGAGGCCGTCGCCTGCATACAACCCACCTGCCCCCTGGTCACCTCGGCCACCATCACCGCAGTCCTCCAGCACCTGGACCGCGAGCAGCTCGACACCGCCATCACCGTAACCGAAGAGCGCCACCTCATGTGGACGCCCCTGCCCGACGGAACCTACTACCAGCAGGAGCGCCTCAATCGGCAATGGCTACCGCCCGCCTATCGCGAGGTTGGCGCCGTCATTGCCTCCAGGAAGCAGGTCATCACGCCGCACTCGCGCATTGGCGGCAAAATCGGCCTCGTGCTCATTGATCGCACCGAGGCCCTTGACATTGACGAACACCTGGGCCTGTGGCAGGCGGAGTTGATCCTGCGCGGCCGCCAGTCGGTGCGCCAGCCAGCCCCGGTTCCCCTGGTGGCCACCATGGAACGACCGCTGCCAACACGGGAGCCCTGAACGCGCTCCCCTGCTGCCAGCCCAGAGAGCAAGTAAGGAGACACCACTCATGCGGCAATTCTCGGTAGATGCCCGCCCGGTTGGCGAGGGCTGCCCCTGCTACATCATCGCCGAGGCAGGCGTGAACCACAAGTGCGACCTGCGCACCGCGCTGGCCATGGTGGAAAAGGCCAAGCGCGCCGGCGCCGACGCCATCAAGTTCCAGACCTACAAGGCCGACACGCTCGTCACCCGCTGGGCCCCGCGCTACTGGCAGGACCCCGAGCCCTCCGGCAGCCAGTACGCCATTTTCCGCCAGTCCGATCACTTCGGCCCCGAGGAGTACCGCAAGCTGGCTGAGGCCTGCCTCGAGCACGACATCCACTTCATCTCCACCCCCTTCGACTTGCCCAGCGTGGACCTGCTGGACAGCCTGGGCGTCCCCGCCTTCAAAATCGCCTCCGCCGACATCACCAATCGCCCCCTGGTAGAGAAGATCGGCCGCCTCGGCAAGCCCGTATTCGTCTCCACCGGTGCGGCGAACCTGGCCGAGATTGCGGGCGCCCTCGGCTGGCTGCGCGCTGTCGGCAACGAGCGCGTCATGCTGCTCCACTGCGTACTTAGCTACCCGACGCCCATCGAGCACGCCGGCCTGGCGCGTATCCCCATGCTCCAGCAGCGCTTTCCCGACTATTGCATCGGGCTTTCCGACCACACCATCCCCGACGATTGCGTCACGGTCACCACTGCGGCCGTGGCTCTGGGAGCCAAGGCCCTGGAGAAGCACTTCACCCTGGGCCGCGACCTGCCCGGCGACGACCACTACCTCTCGCTTGATCCCACGCTGCTCGCGCGCACCGTCGAGAAAGTGCGCCTGGTCGAGCAAGCTCTGGGAGCGCCCTACGACGAGCCCCTGGAGTGCGAGCTGCCCGCGCGCCTCAACGCCCGCCGCAGCATCGTGGCCGCCCTGGACATCCCTGCCGGCACCAGGCTGGAGCCGGAGCACCTCATCATGAAGCGCCCCGGCACGGGCATCTCGCCGGCCGAGTCCGGCCAAGTCCTGGGCAAGGTCACCACCAGACCCTTCGCTGCCGACTCCCTCATCGAGTGGGAAAGCCTCAAGGATGACTGATGCTGCCTCTGGAGCCGACTCGCTCGTCCTCGTTGTGGTTCGCGACCGCCCCGAGGCTCAGGCTCTTCCAGCGGCTGGAGCCATGCCGCGTGGTGCCGTCATTGTGCCCGAGACCAGGGCGGCTTACGAGTGCCGGACCGCCAAGGGGTTCGAGTGCCTACCCCCGCAGGCTGTTGGCCTCGGCCCCCATATCCGCACTCAGGCCCGTGAGCAGATCCGCCACCTCGCCCAGCGCCTGCTGGAGGCCCGCGCGCTTGACACCGACGACGTGCCCCTCACCCGCCTGCTATGGGACCCCCTGTTCCGCGCCCTGACGCCCCTGATGACGGCGCTGTACACCGCCGACCTGGTCCTCACGCAGCAGCACCCCGCTGAGTTGCTCGTCCCCATCGCGCCCTCCCGCCCCGTCCTCATGCAATCCCTGGACCACCTCGATGGCCTGACGGTTGCGGCCCAGGCCTTGGGCCTGCCCTGCCAAGCCCTTTGGCCACCCGATATGGGACTGGGCCGGCTCCTGCCCAGGCTCTGGCGTCTCTGGCGTCTCCTGGCCGGCTCGCGCCTGCTCATCCGCGGCTTCCTGTGCCCGCGCTTCAGCCCACAGCCCCGCCCGGCCTCCGCTGACTTCGTTCTCAGCCCCTGGTCCGCCGCCGAACTCGCCTCCCTGCGCCCCGTGGCGGCCGCCCTCCTGGAGGCGGGCAGCACAGTGGCCGCCGTGGAGTCGCCCTTCTACTACGCGGCCTCTCGCATCGCCCGCCCGGAGGCCATGCTGCCTCGCTACCTCCTGGGCCGCTTCTCGCGCGCTGCCGACTGGTGGCCAGCCCGACGGACGGCAAGGGCCGTGGCAAAGGCCGTCAAAGCCCTCATCGCCAACGGGACGATCCCGCAGCTCCTCGACCCAGGGCGCGCGCACTTGCTGCCCCAGACGGGCGCCCTGCGCCGCCTCCCCATCGTCCTGGCCTGGGAGGCAGCCTACGCGCGCCTGGCCTATGCTGCCGCCCGACGCTGTCTCACTCACCTCCGGACGCGGGCCGTCGTGGCCGCCAAGTGCCAAGGGGTGGAGATGTCGTCCTTGCTGGCTGCCGCGGGTGACCTCGGCCTGCCCTCCGTCTTCCTGCCACACGGCCTGTACGCCGACGACCCCAGTTGGCACCGCATCCCGGCTACGCTCGTGCTCGCTGACGGGCCCTACCTGGCTGAGATTCTCGCCTCGCGCGGACATCCGCCTGAGGCCCTGGCCATCGTGGGCCCCCCCAAGTATGACTCGGCCCTCAGCGCCAGGCAGGCAGGCCGCGAGCCCCTCTGCCGGCAACTGGGGCTGGACCCCGCGCATCGCTTCGTCTGCGTGGCCGCCACCGGCGAGTGCCAGTTCGCTCTCGCGGCCTGTGCGGCGCTGGTGCAGGAGGCCCCCGCGCGCGGCTGGCGCCTTCTGGTCAAGCTCCACCCACGCTTCTCGGGGCCCCACGCTCGCCGCGACCTCCAACAGGCAGCCGGACCCCAGGCGCAGCTGTTCTCCGACGTGGACCCGCTGCTGCTGTACGCTGTCAGCGACCTGGTGGTGACCGGAGTGTCAACCAGCGCCTTCGAGGCCATGCTGGTCGGTACGCCGGTCGTGTACATGGGCAATGCTGAGGAGGAGGTCTACGGCTACGTCACCAGCGGAGCGGCTGCGCACGCCCCCGACGCCGCGCGACTCCCCCAGGTCGTGGCCGAGGTGCTTGAGTCGCCTGCCCGCCCGTCCGATCTCATCGCCCGGGGGTGCCAGTTCGTCGCCAGCCACTTGGCGCCCCTGGATGGGGGCGCCGCCGAACGCTGCGCCCGCACCGCCCGCGCCCTCGCCGACGGGGCCACCATTGCCCAGGTCCTTGCCGACCTCGCCAGGGCCAGTGGAACCCGCTGACCGCCGCCCCGCCACTTCCTGCCTGGCTTGACAAACCCCGCCACAGGCCCTATCGTACCAGTCGGCAGCCGCCCAACGGAGCGGCCCGTCTCAGACTGGCGCCCTTGGCACGAGCGCACGGAGGCAAGGCGATGGGCTTTCCCACCATGCGCCCCCGACGCCTGCGCAGCAGCCCCACGCTGCGCCGCCTGGTGGCCGAGACCACGCTCAGTCCCGGTGATTTCGTCTACCCACTCTTCGCCGTCCCAGGCAGGCAGGTGCACAGGGAAATCTCCAGCCTCCCCGGCAACTTCCACCTCTCCATTGACCTGCTGGGCGACGAGGCCAGAGCCGTGGCCGACCTGGGCCTCCCCGCCGTCCTGCTCTTCGGCATCCCCGAGGCCAAGGACGAACTCGGCTCCGGCGCCTACGCTGCCGACGGCATCGTGCAGCGCGCCGTAACGGCCATCCGGCAGGCTGCCCCCGACCTGCTGGTCATCTGCGACGTCTGCCTCTGCGAGTACACCAGCCACGGCCACTGCGGGCAGGTCGTGGACGGCCGCGTGGACAACGACTTGACGTTGGACCTGCTGGCCAAGACTGCCCTGTCTCAGGCCGAGGCCGGCGCTCACATCGTGGCCCCCTCAGACATGATGGACGGCCGCGTCGCCGCCATTCGCCGCCTCTTGGACGAGCACGGCCACCAGCAGGTGGCCATCATGTCCTACGCTGCGAAGTATGCCTCGGCCTTCTACGGCCCCTTCCGCGAGGCGGTGGGCTCGGCCCCGCAGTTCGGCGACCGCCGGGGCTATCAGATGGACCCTCCCAATGCTCGCGAGGCCCTCAAAGAGATAGCCCTCGACATCGAGGAGGGCGCTGACATCGTTATGGTCAAGCCGGCCCTGGCCTGCCTCGATGTTATCGCCAGAGCACGAGAGCGCTTCGACGTGCCCTTGGCCTGCTACAGCGTCAGCGGCGAGTACGCCATGATCAAGGCGGCCGCCGCCGCGGGCTGGATTGACGAGCGCACGGTCGCACTGGAAGCCCTCACTGCCATGAAGCGCGCCGGGGCCGACATCATCATCACCTACTACGCCAAAGACGCGGTGCGCTGGCTCTCCGCAGCCTCCTAGCGCCGCCGGCGGCCTCCTGTGGACCATCTCGACAAAGCTCTCCTTGAACTGGCGCAGGCCGACTTCCCCCTGGAGCCGCGCCCCTTTGCCCTCCTGGGCGAGAAGCTGGGGCTCAGCGAAAGCCAGGCCCTGGAGCGCGTCGCCCGCCTGAAGCAGATAGGGGTGATCCGCCGCCTCGGAGCCAGCTTCGACCCACGCGCCTTGGGCTACGTCAGCACCCTGGTCGCTTGCGTCGTTCCCCAACGGCAGGTCGAGGACTTCGCCCGCGTGGTCAATGCCTACCCGGAAGTCACGCACCACTACCAGCGCGACCACCACTACAACCTGTGGTTCACCCTCATCGCCCCCTCCCGCGCCGACCTCGCGCGCATCCTGAGCGAAATCCAGGCCCGCACCGGCGTGGGCGAGCTTCGCAGCCTGGAAGCCGAGCGCCTGTTCAAGATTGACGTCCGCTTCGATCTGAGTCCGTGAGACGAGAGATGAAGCTGACAGAACGCGACCTTGCCCTCATACGGGCCTTTCAGGGCGACTTGCCGCTGGCGGAGCGACCCTTTGCCGCCGTCGCAACTGGCTTGGGGCTGGGCGAAGACGAGGTCCTGGCCTGGCTGCGTCAGATGAAGCAGGCCAGGGTCATCCGCCGCTTCGGTGCCCTGCTCCGCCATCGCCAGGCCGGTGTGCGCGGCAATGCTCTGGTCGCCTGGCGAGTGCCGGCCGAGCGCGCAGCAGAGCTGGGGGAAGCTCTGGCCCGCTTCCCCCAGGTCACCCACTGCTACCAGCGCCCGCCGCTGCCCGACTTCCCCTATACCCACTACACGATGGTACACGCGCAGACGCCCGCGCAGTGCCGGGCCCTGGTTGCACGCATGGCGCAAGAGCTGGGCCTGGACGACTACCAGATGCTCTTCACGCTCCGCGAGCTGAAGCGCACCAGCCCGGTCTACTTCCCGCCGTCACAGCAGTGCGTATAGTGACCCCAGGCGGCGCTAACGGCGCCACAGCGGGCTGCCATTCAGGGCAAAGGTGCTCGCCAACCGTGCGGCAATGGCCGTCGCGCTGGGCTGGTAGGCCCCCGTCGCCAGGGCTGCCCGGATGGCCTCCACCCGATCTGTGCGGAGGTCCGGCAACTGCGCGATGGCGTCCAGCGCTGCCCTCACCAGGCGCTCCCGTCTGGACGCCGTCGTCTCCTCCACAGCCTTCCTGGGCGTGGTGGTCTGCCGTGTTCCTCCCTCCCTGTTGCCCCGCTCCCCGGCGGGGCCCGGGCCTACTGCCCTCCGTACAGCTTGTGCAGGCGGTTTCATCGGCACCCTCTCCCCTGCTGCGGCCGCCCCTACTACAGGCTCCCCCGCCACAGCCTGATCTGGCGACTTGTACAGACCTGGCCTCCGTCGCCCGAGGCTGCTCCTCTCTCCATACTTCATCGGCTTCTGTTCAGCCTACTTTAGCCACTCATAGCCCTCGTTTACACTACTGTGCCTCCCCTTACGGCACGTCGAGCCCATTTCTGTAGAGCTTTCGGCCCGATTCTTGTACAGCAGCGGCAGGCCACCGTAAGCGGCGCACCCCCAGAGCCGGCCTGCGTGCCGACAGCGGGGAGGTAGCTCACTCGGTGGTTCGACCCTTCGAGAGCCTCAGGGTCGCCCTGAGCGGAGCCTGCCCTGAGCGCAGTCGAAGGGTCGAAGGGCGACAGGCTCACCACCCTGACCCTTCGACAGGCTCAGGGCCATCCTGAGCGGAGTCGAAGGATGAGCAACGTCGAAGGGGGGACGTCAGCAGGCCCACAAGCTCAGCCGGTAGGAGGTCCCGGTTGGCGCGGGTCACGGGCACCAGCCGGACGTCGGCGCGGCCGCGAATCCGGTCCAGAAAGGGGTCGGAACGCTCCTGGATCGTCCCCAGGAGGGGCTTGGGGGAGTCCAGGCACCGCTGAACTACCTCGGGGAACTCCGCACAGAACAGCTCCATGCGGGCAATCTCGTCCACCACGATCAACTCGCACTCTCCCAGGGCCCTTTCCAGCGCGGCGACCCCCACCCGCCGGATGTCAGCTAGGTTCACCCCGTAGCGCGAGACCCGGTGGGCGCTGTCACAGTCCACGTGGGCCAGAATGCCGCTCTCGCCATCCAGCGAGTTGATGCGGAAGCCCACCCGCCGCCGTCCCTCCCGAATCTCCTCCGTGCAGAAGCCGCCGGCGTGCACCGACAGACGCTCCAAAGCCCGCATGATGACGGTGGTCTTGCCGCAGCCCGGCGCGCCCGTCAGCAGGACGTTACTGGCCCCGCGCTGCTTGCCGCTTGCGCAGTTGGTTGCGATGGTGGTTCACCGTGCGCCGGCTGATCTGGCAGCCGTACCTCTCCGCCAGCAGCCGCTGCATCTCCCGGTCCGGCACCCCCGGATGCGCGCTGACCAGCCGGGCGATCACGTCGGCCTTCCTCTGGCAGAGGAATCGCAGCTCGAACCTGCCGTGCGGCGACGCCACGTACTTGTCCCGGATCGCGCGGCTGACGGTGGACTGGTGCTCCCCTAGCTGGCGCGCTACCTCCGCCTGGCTGATAGGCTTGAGGTCCAGGTAAGAGCCGCTGCGGAGGAACTCGCTCTGAAAGCTGCACAGAAACGCGGCCAGCCGACACACCAGCGAGCGGCGCTGGTTGATCCAGCGCAGCTGTGCCAGCAGCTCCTCCACTTGCCCAGCCGGCGCCCCCAGCTCGGCCCGTCGAATGGCTTGCGGGTCAATCCGATAGTGCAAGCCATAGCCGCCCTGCTCGTTGAAGGCCAGGCTGGGCTCACCGTCCTCCGGCACCACCACCTCGCCAATGATGCGCGGGGCCTCGTCAACCGCCCCGGCCCGGGCTCCAGCCCCCGTTACCACGACGGCCTCCGCCGCCGCACTGTCCGCAATCTGGACCTGGTCAATGGCCGCCAGCAGCCGCTGCACGTCGGCCAACGGGGCCCCGTAGCGCTCGGCCAGGACCTCGGCGCCCTCGTCGCCGTGCATGAAATCGCGGATGAAGTCGCTCTGCGTCAGCCCAAAGCAGGCCACGAAGTCCTGGGCAATGCCGGCGGCGTCCGACACATCCACCTCCTGAGGCCCAGCAGCGTACTCGCTGATGTCTGCCGGCGCCTCCTCCGACGCCGCCGGAGCGCCGGACAGCCGCGCCCGAGGGGAGGAGATCGCGCGCAGATACCGCACATGCCGCGCCACAGTCGCCGGCGGGCAACCGTACTTCTCCGCCAGCGAGCCGAGCCTGCTCAGCGCGTCGGGGTGCAGGAAGTCCTCGCGCCAATGGGGGTGACGATCCAGGTTGTACTCCCGCACGAACTCGATGAGCTGGCGGTCCATGTACTCCTCGTAGGCCCCTTGCGGGATGCGCCCGCGCAGCCCCCGGCGTGCGACAGCCCCTTGCCTCACCAGGGCCCTGAAGAGTTCGCCCTGCTCCAGCTCCCGTATGTGCTCTCGCAGCTCTGCCTCGGAGCGGCACAACGTCGCCACGTACTGCGGCGGCGGCCGCCGCGCCCGCACCGTGGGCCGCACCGTCGGCCGTACCCGGATTGTCGCCCTTGGTCGAAGCATGATGGCATCCACGCGCTCTACCGCGGCGCGGGCCCCTCCGGCTTCGGCGGCAGCGCCACGGGCACCCCCTGCGCCGCCATATCCCGCAGCGCATCCTCCGGCAGCTTGCGCCCCGTCAGCACCTCGTAGATGAGCTGCAAAATGGGCCCCCTCGCCTCCGGCCAGATGGCCATCGGCTTCCCCCGGGCCGCCTTCAGCCCCGCCAGGAACGGCCGCATTCTGGGCGAGGCGCTGTGCTCGGCCGCCGCCCGCTTGCCCGGAAGGCCTCCTGCTTCTCCCAGCGCCGACAGGAAGCTGTCTCGCGTCAGGTGCCGCAGCAGCGCCACGGCCAGGTCCTGCCGACGCGACCCCGCCGAGATGGCCAGCATGTCCGCCGACACCTGCGTGATGGCCTGCTCGCCGCCGGGCAGCGGCGCGATGCCGTACTGCAAGCTGCGGAACTGGGTGTTCCTGTCCAGGAAGTCGGCCAGGCTGTGATCCGAGATTACCATGCCCAGCCGGCCAATGGCGAACAGCGCCTGCAAGTCCCCCTGGAACCAGGTGGTGGTCTCAGGCTGCGTGGCGTGACCCACGTTAGCCAATCGCGAGTAAAGCTCCAGCGTACGCACGACCTCGGGGCCCATCTCCCACTTGCCGTTGGGCCGCACCAGATCCCCGCCCTGAGCCCACAGCAGCAACAGGAACAGCTCCGCCGATTCCTCCGACTCCGCCGCCGGCAGCCCGAAGCCGTAGAGGCGCGGCGGCGAGGCGACCTTCTCCGCCGCCGCTATCAACTCGTCCCACGTCTGCGGAGGCTTGAGGCCCGCCTCGCGAAACAGGTCAGCGCGATAGTAGAGCGCCTTGGTGCGCGCCGTCCACGGCAGGCCGTAGGTCTGACCCCCGTAGCGGCAGCGGTCCAGCGCGCACGAGTAGTAGCTGTCGAACTCGTCCTTGGCCAGAACGTCTTCCAGCGGCACCAGCGCCGGCGCGAACTCCGGCAGCCACTCGTCCCGCAGCAGGATAACGTAAGCCGCCTCCTCGGTCTGTCGCAGCCAGTTGCGCGTGCCCGCATACGCGTTGGTCCACGCATCGTAGGAGAGCCGCGCCTCCGCCTCCGCGTGCTTGCGGTTGAAGCTGGCCAGCGCGTCCTGGTAAAGCTCCATCTCGCCCGGAAACCCATAGCCCCACAACACCACCCGCACGATGGCCTTCTCGCCCGGCGGTTCTCCCGGCCGCTCGCCGCCCGCCTGCCCCCAGCAGGCGCCAGCCGCCAGCGCCGCAATGAGCGCCAGGTGCACCAACCCGCAGCCTGCCAGCCATTTGCCCATGACTCGCCTCTGGGACCCGCAGACTCCCGGCAGCACGTCGAGTTCCAGCCTAGCCCATCTCCAGCAGGAACGTCTTGATCTCGAATGGAGCCAGATGCGTCTCCAGGCGATTGCCGGTGGAGTATACTTTGCCCGACTGAGGCTTTCCTACCAGGTTCGCGGCCGTGGCCCTGTGCAGAGGCCGGTGCAGCTCCAGCACGGCCTTGGTGCGCTCGCCCTCTGCCTCATATATGCGCACCAGTATGCCTTTCCCGGCCCGCTTGACCGCCGACACCACCACATTCGCCGGCTCAGCCCGCAGCAGCGACTGCCGAGCAGGCAGGGCCGCGGCGCGCGACCGCCCGGCGCCCGTCTGCGCCACCTTCACCACCCGCAGCGGGTTGTTGAACTCCAGGCCCGCGCGGTAGACCTTGGCTACCCGCCAATCGCCCGCGTGTGGCAGCAGCGCATACTCCAGCGTATGCGTCTGGTTCATCTCCATGGCCCCGTCGGCGTCCGGCCGCCGCAGCGTGGTGCACTTCAGCAAAGAGACCATCAGCACCCCGTCGGTCGCGTTGTTGCCCGGCAGCCCGCGGTTGAGTAGCGCCAGGCCGCAATCCCCCGGCGACAGGTCAAGCCAGTTCTGCGCCGGATACTCCCCCTCCGGCTGCTCGATGGCCCCGAACGGTATCTCTCGCGTGATGGTCCCGCCAGCCAGTGTCGTGGGAAAGGCCGCCCGGTAGCGCACCCACTCATCCCGGTTAGTTATGGTGGTGGCGAACTCTATGCGCCGCAGCCCACGGTACAGCCGCACCCGCTGCCAGCGCTCTCCCGCGCCGAACGGCGAGCCCACCGTCAGCTCCGCCATCACCGGCCCACAGGTGGGCAAAGCCGTGCCGCCGTAGTTGTGCGAGAAGTCGGCCTCGTGCGCCTGCGGGAAAGGCATGGGGTGGTGCGTGGGCGCGGTGGCCCCGCCCTTGCAGGGGCCATTGTACTCCCACGGGTCACCGTGGTCCGGCTCCTTGGTGATGGTGTTTCCCCAGGGCCGAGCCGGGTCAATGAACTGCCGCCCGCTGGCCAGGTCGGTGAGCGAGGTAAGGCACCCCGTCCAGCCGTCAAACGTCAGGTCGAACAGGTCGCTTCTCATGCCCACCTGGTGGATGTGGTGGATGATGGGCCCCACTGCCTCCCCCACGCACGAGAGCGGCGCATCGAACGCCGGCGTCGGTTCGTGGGTCACCGCGTAGCTGCGGTAGCCCATGCCCGGCACCCCTTCGGCCAGAAAGACGATCTCCGCCCTCTTGATGCCGCCGTCGGGATACCGCTCCAGCTCCAGGAACTGGAACGGCACCGCCTCGCCCGCCTCATCGCGCAGGCAGATCTCGTGCACCCCGGGCTCACTGACGCTCACCGCCGCCTGGGCAACGTCGGTGCGCTCCCAGGACAGCGGGTTGAACACCACCAGCGACAGCGGCGCCTCCGGCGCGCCGACGCGGGCGGCGATGGCTTCAGTCGCCGCGTTGGTCTGGCGCTCGGCCACCGCGATGGCGCTGTTCAGGTCCGCCACCGCCTCCTCGTAAACCGCGTTGCTGTGACACCCGCAGATCACGTCGTGAAACTGGGCCAACAGCGTCCGCTCCCAGGCGCGCCCCAGCTCGTCTGCCGCTCCGGCCTCGGGCGCAATGCCCAGCGTCTCGGCCAGGGCCCCGAACCGTTCGGCATTCAGCAGCGCAACCTCGGCCCGGCGGTTGAGCTGCTTCACCTTGATGCGCGAGCAGTAGCAGCCCTGGAAGATGGCGTTGAAGTCGCCCTCCACAGTCTCCAGCTCCCCCTCCGCCACCGCTGCAAAGAACGCCGACGGCACGGCCAGCTCGAGGTCCAGGTCCTCCCGTCGTTGGTTGAGGGCCTTGGTCAGAGGCGAGAGGTGCCGCTGCGGCGCCGCGAAGTCCATGCCGCTCAGCATCAGCAGGTTCTCGCCCACCGCGTGCGGAGCCAGCGCCCGGACCCGCTCCTCCACGAAGCGCTCGAACTCGTAATCGTTGCCCGGCGCCGGGTACAGCACCACGTAGTGCAGCGGCATCCAGTGACATGCCAGCTTGCTGCCGTCCAACCCCTGCCACAGGAACTCCGACGGGCTGCCGGGAGGCCGACAGCGGCCAAACACGTAGCTGTCAAAACCCGCCTTGAGCATGAGCTGCGGTATCTGTGGGTGGTTCCCGAACACGTCCAGCATCCAGCCCACCCTCACCTCGGTCTCCAGCTCCGCCTCACACCAGCCCTGGCCCACCTCAATCTGTCTCAGGAACGATTCGCCCGAGGGCATGTTGGCGTCGGGCATGACGTACATCCCGCACACGATCTCCAGCCGCCCCTCGGCCACAAGCTGCTTGAAGAACGCCTTTTGCTCCGGGTAGCGCTCCAGGAACGGCCGGACCAGTGCCACCTGATCCAGCACAAACCGGTAGTCCGGGGCCGACCGCATGAGGTTGAGCACATCCAGGATGTGCCGGTGGCACAGCCGCAGGTAGCCTTCGTAGGTATCCAGCCACGCCGCGTCGTAGTGGAAGTGGGGCACGACGAAGATTCGCTTCGCCACTGGGCGCGCTCCCTATGCAGGATGATCTGCCGGCCTCCGGCCCGGCCAAAACGAAACGCCAAGGCTGCTGTCCATGACCGGCGCAGGCGCCTTGGCGTATCTCACAACATAACCACGGCTGCTCTAGTCCCGGGCCTCCACTATCACGTGCACCTCGTAGGTGCGGTCAATCTTGATCTCCGGCTTCATCCTGCCGCCCATGCCCCCGTACCCGCCGCCATAGGCCCCAGGCATGGAGCCACCGTACATGCCGCTCCCGTAGCTGCCGTAGCTGCCGTAGCCCGGACGCGCGGCATACCCCATGGGCCCGGCAGGGCCGGTGGCTTCGGTGTCGTAGGCCCCACGAGCCGGCAGCCGCGGACGGTATCCCGCCGCCACCTCACCAGCGGGGCCCACATTGGGCATGACTGGGCCAAACATGCCCATCGCCAGTTGGTCTCCCCCGCGCGGATAGCCCGTCGGCGGGCGTGGCAGCCCCGGCGTTGCGCTCCGCCCCGTGGGCTGAGGCGGCTGCGAACCCCCGTAGCCGCCGTAGCCGCTGGTACCCGGATAGCCGCCGTAACCGCCGGCACCCGGGTACCCGCCATAGCCGCCGTACCCTCCGCCCTCACCGTACCCGCCGTAGCCCCCCATTGCCTGAGGGCCAGACGTCAGGTTGCCGACGTCCATCTTCAGCTTGTGCTTATTGGTCTCCTCAATGCGCTCGATGCGACCCAGCTCGAAGGCGAAGTGCGTGGTCTGCTCGCCGGTCATCTCAGTGGTGCACTTGACGATGCGCGGGTCAACCTGCTGCTGCCCCATCATGCCGCCCGTGCCGGGCAGGCCGTAGCCGCCGTACCCGGCATAGGCGCCCATGCCGTACCCGCCGCCCCCCCCGCCCACAGGGACCGACATCGCTACATTATGCGCCGCTTCCGCCATTTCCAAATCTGTCACACCAGCGCCCATCTCTTGTGCGCGCCCCATGGCAAAGAACTGGCGGGCAGACGCATCGTACGCGCCCCACGAACCGCCACCCGACGACCCCCCGGCAGCCGGCGAATAGCCAGCGCTGCCATAGCCCGCCGAGCCGCCGTAACCGGCCATCATCCCGCCACCGCCGCTCTGCGCCGTCCAGTCCGCCAGCTTCAGCTCCATGTCGCCCTTGTACTCGTAGGTGCTGTGGATGCGCACGCATTTGCGCCCGTGCACCCACTCCACCGCCTGGATCTCGTGCTGCCCGGTAACCTTCTTAACCTGCCGCTTGGTGAAGTCGGGCACCACCGTCATCGCGCTGGACCAGCTATCGCCCACGTTATACGTGCGGCCCTGTGGGATCTCCACGTACAGCTCGCCGAAGCCATAGTGCTCGCCGGCGATGCGCTTCGGGCCAATCTCGCCGTTCACCTCGGCGATCATGGTGAAGTAGTCGCCCGTCCCCTCCAGGTTGCGAGCCTCGTCCTTACGCATGGAGCAGTAGCCCACATCCACGAAATCCCGCACGATGCCGCCCAACTCGGTGGGCCGGTTCTCGGGAACGTAGATGCCCATCACCCGCGCGCGGAAGAAACCCTTGGCCGTCCCGCTCAACGTGGCCAACAGGTCGCCCAGGGTCAACTGGGGCGCCATGCCCATGCCGCCCATCGTGCCCATGGCGCCGCCGCTGTACCCCCCGTAGCTCGACCCGCCCATCATGCCCATGCTACCCGGTGCCCCATAGCCCCCGTACGCTGCCGATGAGGACATCCCGGAGCCGCCGTAGCCGCCGTAGCCCGACGCTCCCGACATGCCATAGCCGCCACCACCCTCGCTGCCGTACCCGCCGCCACCGCCGGCCCCTGCGGGCCACGAGTCCTCGTCCCCGGAGCTGAGCTTGGCGCTGGCAACCACGTCGTAGGGCACTTCGCGGTTCTTGGGGTACAGGTAAAGCAACTGCATGCCCGGCCCGCCGCGACCGCCCAGGCCGTTCTGAATGGTGATCTTGATGGATTGCTGCCCCAGCGACTCCCCGGTCGGGCCGCTCGCCATCATGGTCAGCGTGTAAGTGTCGTCGGCGAACCGCCGCTTGCCGTCCACAGTCTCGGCGGTGTCCCAGCGGTGCTCGAAGAGCGTACGGCCGCCCCCCGGCGGGGCCACCGCCGCCACCAGTTCCGGCCGCGCCAGGCTGCCGCCGCTGAGCAGGAAGCTCACCCACCCCGACGCCGGATCGGGCTTGGTCGCCTGGACAAGCACCGTCGCCCGCACCACGTCGCCGTCCCGGGGCTGGATCAGCGTTACCTCCTGCCCCAAGGCAGCAGTGGCTCCCGCCAGAAGCACAGCAACGATGAGCGCAGCAACATACGACTTAGACTGGCCTTGCATGGCCGCTCCCCTCCAGGCCCAGCACGCAACTGGGCCGGTAGCTCACTCGGCTTTCAAGGCTGCCACCAGCAGCTCATACGCCTCTCGCAGCGACTGCGAGATCACCCGCGTCTCGCCCACCACCGGCATGAAATTCGTGTCCCCGTCCCAGCGGGGCACGATGTGTATGTGCAGATGGTCCTCGATGCCTGCCCCCGCCACTCGCCCCAGGTTCAGGCCGATGTTGAACCCGTGCGGCGCCAGCGCCTTTTCCAGCCCCTGCACCACTCTTCGGGTCAGGCCGAAAAGCTCCGCCCCCTGCTCTACTGATAGACGCTCCAGGTCGCCCGTATGTTCATAGGGGGCGACCATCACGTGCCCGTTGTTGTACGGGAACGTGTTCAGCAGAGCAAAGCACAGCTCGCCGCGGGCAACCACCAGGTTATGGGCGTCGTCGCCCGTTTGCTTCTCGCAGAAGACACAGCCGGGCCCCCGCTCAGCGCGCACGTAACCTACGCGCCACGGCGCCCACAGTCTATCCACGGCGGCTCTCTGATCCTTTTCCCGCGTCCCCCAGATTATACCCCCGCCCCTTCCCGCTGTCAACTGCCGGCACCTGCCCGCCGCCGGCCTCCCGGCTCCCCGGCGTGCTCCAGCATGTGGTTGGACCCAATCGGCGCCTAATCGGGGGACACCATACTCATTTCGCATATTACCCGTGCTCTCGCGCTACGCCAGGAAACAGGTATGGTGTCCCCTGATTTCCCACGTGGTCCACCCGCCCCACCACATCATACCCGTAGGTGGTGCTCCCCGACGCATCCTGCATCAGCGTCGGCCGCCCCAGCGCATCGTACGTGAACGTCGCCCGGCTGCCGTCCTGGAGCGAGGCAGCAGCAGCTCATACAGGGCGCTGACCCACAAGACTGCGGAGACGAAGTAGATTCTCACAGGCGCCCCCCTGACAAGCTTAGCTAGGCCCTGCGGCGGGCGGTAGACAAGGCCCTGGCGAAACATACACGCACACCACACCAGGGTAATTCTGGGGACACGATACTTAATTACTGCGGTGGTGCTCCCATGGGCCCTTGCTACTACTTGCTGACTTGCTAATCGGCCGACACCATACTCATTCCGCATATCAGCCGTGCTCTCGCGCTACGCCAGGAAACAGGTATGCTGTCCCCCGGTTGGCGGTGCCTCAGAACCGATAGACACGCACCTCGTGGGGCAGGAAGCGGTCAGTCACCTCGGCACCGGCCACCTGCTGCGGCTCGCGCTCGGTGAACAGCGCCGTAAGTGCCCGTGAGGGCACTTGGGGCAGTGTGATGACCGCCGACGACACTTCCGGGCTGGCATTGACCGCGATGACGTAGCTCCAGCCACCCCCCTCGAAGCTCGCCGCCTGCACCTGCTCCTGGCTGGTTTTGACTGGCCCGGTCGGCCCATTCAACAGGGCCGGCTCCAGCGCGCGCAGTTGCTTGGCCACCGCGCACACGCCTGCCCAGAGGGTGGGGGCGTCCTGAGGGAGCAGGAACGCAGCCCGCCGCGCGTCCTGAAGCATCTCGTAGGTGCTGTAGACGATGCCCTGAGCGCCGTGCACCAGCGCCAGGTAGGTCATGCACCGCATCTCCTCCGCAGTGGGCG
>Ga0315282_10000880_pt1 | contig 58656 bp, 58 predicted proteins | sample YL17G07_20_MG_FD_203693 | JGI IMG/M metagenome (GOLD analysis project Ga0315282, IMG submission 203693) | Sediment microbial communities from Yellowstone Lake, YNP, Wyoming, USA - YL17G07_20 | ecosystem: Environmental > Aquatic > Freshwater > Lake > Sediment | place: USA: Wyoming | collected...
TGCACGTTATGGTATGCGTTCCGTCAGGCTCTATTTGGGCCACAATATATGAACCGTCATCGAAATGAGCGGAGCAACTGGACATGGCTGTTGAAGGAGTGTGAGTATTCCTTACGCTCCTTTCAAGTCGCCGGCCGCTATATTCGTGGGTTAAGTGGCGAATTTTACCATTTTCGATGATGTATTCTAAGGCATCTACGAATGATGATTTACCGGAGGCGGTTGGCCCGTACACGACGACGTTTTTAGAGCTCAGATCAAGGGAGGCGCTATCTGAAGCCCCTCGGAACCAAGAAAGCTCAATCTTATCGAGTCGTATCCTGATTACCCCCTTCATTAATCCTCTTGAGTAGCTCCGCTGCCCATCGCTCAACGGAACCCTTGGTTTGTTCTCGCTCGAGTTTGCCTTCTTTTGCCAAGGAGATAAGATAATCCCTGGCCTGGTGACTAAGACAAGCCAATTCAGATGACGCTGATTCTATTAAGCGAACAAGGTTCTTATGCGCGTCTTGAGAAGCTTGTTCAGCCATGTTTATCAAAACACATGCTCAAGCTATATTTCTTCCTATAAGTAAGTGCCCTATAACCGTGCCCTGCCTGGCCAGCCATCCCCTGATCTTGTCGGGACCCCACCAGAAGAGCAATCTCAGAACGATGATCTCCATCACCAAAAACAAGCTCGTCCTCCTCGCGTGCTTGGGCTTCCTCGGGAGGCCCTCTAACGTCCTGCCTTCCTCGGCCCAGCGTATCCACCTGTGGCAAGTGCTTCTGGGCACCTGAGCGTGGCTTGCTATCGCATCTAAACTCCAGCCCTGGGCGTGCTTCCTTGCGACCCACTCGCGAAGCTTGACCTTGTCTTTCTCCAACTCATAGTCCTTCTGAACTCCTTCGAGCTGTCATCGGTCAGTCCCATATGTTATAAATATGTTATAACATAGGACACTCTGGCATGGTTTAGGACTGGTACTCTTGATGTAATTTCTTGATCTCGTTCACTATGTACGAAACAGCTTCGTGGTATGTAGATACATCAACCCCAAACATGGCTAAGCCGTTCAATTCCTTTCCTGTCAGGTACACATGGTAGGCCTGGTCTGTGGGGTAGAACGCATAGCCGACTCTGCTCCCTCTGAATCGCTTCATTCTTACCCAAATCTCAACCGGCAACCCATTTTTCTTCATTAGCTTATGAAGACTCAGAATTTTCTCAACCATCATTCTTATATACTCTTTCCAAGCTTAAATATAGATGAGTCACAAGATGCCCAGCCTAAAGAACGAGTTCATAGCAGCCTACAAGAAGCAGATACTACCGTTGCTGAACAAACGGTTTGAAAAAGTTACAGCACATGTCAACCGCGTTGAGCGGAAGGTTGACGCCGTGACAGCCGATGTCATATTCATCAAGAAGGATGTTACCAGCCTCTCCAGTATCGTCCACGCGATATCTGGCGTTGTTGAAACTGCTCCCACAAGAGTTGAGAAGGTGGCCCCGCGCCGATTCGTTCGCGGCTCTAAGTTCAAGGCAAGGAAGAGCAAATCTGCAAGACACTTACAGGTAGCCTAGCCCACTCGTTTGTGTAATTTCTTCATTTCTTCAATCAGTTCTTCTACTGTTCCCTTGATTGATGCATAGACCAACTTCACGAGGTTGCTCGTTATCATGATGAATAACGAAACCGAGAGCAGGAGAAGAGAGAGCAAGAAGACTCCCAGAAGAACCGCCAGTCCAATTTGTTCTGGGACAAGACAGATAGAAAAACTCAGGTATGGCATCGTAACCCAAGACATTGATGCAGTCGTGACGGTGAACAACATCACTGAGGCTATAGCAGCCAGCATCATCGGCCAGAACATTTCGCCGAGTTCAAAACCGGCTAAACTAAATTTCTTTGCTTCTGTTATTTGAAGCTCCTTGAGCATTGTATAAGTGAAAAAGAGCATTGCTGTGCTAATCGAAGCTATTGTCGCTGAAATACTAGCAAGATTGACAAGGAATTCCTCTATCAATAGTCATCAAGTCTTTGGTATTCGATGGCATCAAATTTAAGAGTTTCTACGACCTTTCCGGCTTTGGGACAAAAGTTCCTTAAATTGCCAACTATACATTTATAATTTATTCTTTCTGGATCGGACGTTGACCCAATAGATATTGCAGGAGACGGTAGCGTAACCATTGGCTATCAATGAAACCCCGCTATATCCCCATGGGAACTCCCTCAAGAAGCGCAAATCATACTGCGGCAACTCTTTAAACATCATAAGCAGAAATGGCCTTCTGCGCCTTTCAAAACTCAAGCTGACTTTGATAACATTAAGAAGGCTCTAGAAATCTTGGCTGATTACTCGAAGCGTTCTGACATAATAAGGCCATAAGACCGTAAAATGTTATGGTCTAAAGGAGAGAGACCCGCTACAAATTTGATACGGGTCCTGCCCGACCCACTACCCATTGTGTGCATCTGTACTATATACTGTCGATTGTGCGATTGACGACTTTACGTTTATACAAGCTTTGGGGTCATTTGTGGTTTGCAAGGGGTCTCTTCGCTTAGGCAGCAAACCTGACGAACCAGCTTCAAAAAGCAACTCCAAAATCTCGGTCAACCATATCCGCACAAGTTAAACGTTCGATGAGTGACTGCTCAAAATTGAATGACCCCTTACGAAATGGTAAAAAAGATAGAAGAAGCCAAAAAAGAAGAAAACCAAGCTGAACTCAGAGTCTGCGCAGAAGAGAAAATATGATTGAAATTATTATTATAACAATTGTCATCAGAGTATCCATGTCAGTCGAAGTTGAGGTTGTTGAAGTTGGTTCACCAACAAATTGCAAATTACCTATACCGTACGCGGTCCATCCGCCGTTTTCGAAATCTGGCGGGGTCCAACCTAGAGGGTTAGAGCTGCCAGTAGCTTCAACCCATATCCATCCAGCGTCTCTGCCGTCATTCGTAAGGTCCCAATAGACATTTGCGTTTGAGAACTCAGGAAGCCAAATCAACAGAGCACAATGGTCAGTTGCATCAATGATTGCAGCGTCGAAACCTGCACCCACATAGATTGTGCCACATAAGAAAGCCATGTCTTCACAGTCTCCGATGGCCTTAACGCCCGTGTTTTCGTTAAAGGCGTGTGCCATCTCATCAGCGTTCCATGCCCATTCTTCTTGAGGGACGCCATCTCTAACGACGTTATCACCATCATATCCGTACTCCGTCCACTTTTGCACATACTTCAAGATAGCAACTGCCCTCTCTGTTTCATCTGGATAGTCAGCTTTAAACCTCTGGCCAATGCTATAAGCTAGCTCTTTGTTTTCATTGAGCGTTTCAGTCGCAAGGTTGGGTATGTAGCCGTTAGGTCCCTCGGCATAGTTTCTGTCTATTCTCCAATTGTCGTACCAATCTCCTCCCTCCATAGTGAAGCTTGACGCTGGAAGTCCGTTGGCAGTTTGGCTCTTCGCAACAAATAAAACACAGAGAAAGGAGAACAAAATTAGGAACCGCATGGAAGTCATTTACTAACCTCAACTATCCCATGGGAAGGGTCAAGCTTGCTAACACGATGAGTCCCAGGAACACCTCATAGCTGAACAGGAAAATTCCAATGGCTATGGAGTGCTTGTTGATGTCGTCTAGTTCAACTCCGAAAGGTCTGATCTTGGAAAAAATCAGATAGAACATGCCGCCGAACAACAGACTTACAAAGAAACTGATAATCACTACGAGGAGTCTCTGCAAGTTGAAGTATGCGCCAACAGTCACTGACTGAGAAAGGAAGAAAGGATTGACCATCGAACCATAGACAACCAAGCCAGCGTAAATAAAAAAGCCACCAACAAAAAGGCCAGTCGCTATAGCATTGCCCTTGATACTTTCGAACTCTTTGATCTTCGTCGTCATAAGAGTAATGCTTCTAATTCCAACCCATCCAATCAACAGACAAACAAGGCTCGAAACGAAAGCTCGGACAAACCACAAGCCCAACGATACTAAAAACTCTGAACCAGCCAACCCTATTCTCTTCGCGAAAGCATATTTTGGAAACATATAACGCTTTGTGCGCAGGATGGCACTCTTGCTGTGAAGTAAAATCATATGTGTGCTGAACCGTGTATACTGCCCTGAGCATCTACTTTTACCTGTCCTGTTTTTTGGTTGCATTAGAATTTAGTCTTTTTCTTACCTTAAAGGAGTCTATAGGCTATTCATCCAAAGTATAGGACGCTAGCGAAACAGGCCAGCGCATTGGAATTGTGTTGTCCCTCAAGATGCAGTTGGAAGGCAATTTAGTGAGCTAAGGCCACTCTGAAATGGATACCAGGATTGTCTAAACTATACGCAAAAAGCCTTTATTCACTTTATTATTATGATTCAATATGGTGCAGTCAAAGATTACAGACATGGATATCGTACAGGTGCTGCAAACACTCGGTAACTCGATTCGTAAGGCGGTGGTTAACTCGCTAGCCCTGGCACGGCAGCCCCTCAGATTTTCTGAGCTCATGGAAGCCTCTGGCCTCAATCCCAACTTCGACACGGGACAGTTCCAATATCACCTAGGCGAACTCATGAAGAGGGACATAATCTTGAAGGCCGAAAACGAATATCACCTCACACAATTTGGGTTCAAGCTCTCAAAGCTTCTGGATATTATGGAGAGGGAATGCGCGTTTCTCCTTTTAGGAGCGGAGCGTCGTGGTGGTGGTATGGATCCAGAATGCGCACCACATGAGCCGCCTTTCCGCATAAGGCTCTATGATGATTCCGACTTTGAGGGGGTTGCCGTGCTCATCATGAATATGTACAACGATGCCTGGTCGGAGATGTTCGGGCCCGATCACCGTATGTCCCTGGAAGAGGCGAGGAGGGCGGTGGCCACCGATTTGCTCTTTCCCGATACACATGCTCTGGTCCTCGAGCATGGCGTTGAAAATCGACTGGTGGGCTTCATCAGCTATGCCATCAGATATGGTGGTGTGTATTTCATAGAGTATGAGTGGGTGGGTGGGGAATACAGAAAATATGGATATGATGATGAGCTCTTTCAGCGCGTAGAAGACGAAGCCAGAGGGGCGGGGGAGGATATCTTCATCCGCGTCAGCCACAGGGAGCACAGGTTCATCGACTTTCTCATACGTAGGGGCTACGATACCCTCAACATGCTCGAGCTGGCCAAATACTTGGACAAGCCTCCGGAGGATTACTCCGGCAAGACAATTGAGATCGAGGGCCACAGATTCAAGCTTCGATGACGTGTATCTCAGATCATAGTTCTACTCAAGTACTAACGCTCTCGCAGGCAATGGATCAATTATTCGGCAGTGGCTGAGGAATGCACCACTGGGACAATAGTTATAAAGTCTTTTAACCATTTCGGGAAAAAATATACTACAATAAGGGAAACATTATCATAGCGTGAACAATGTGAAAAAGATTTGACTGAACAAAAAGACCTGAAAAGAAAGGCATACGTCGCCATCATGCTCATGGGCGTCGTCAGCATGCTCGGAGACATCGTCTACGAGTCAGGGCGAGGAATCGCCCCCGACTACCTCTACTTCCTCGGAGCATCAGCCTTCCTCGTCGGATTAACCTCCGGCATAGGGGAGTTTGTGGGCTATGGTATGAGGCTAGTCAGCGGTCCCCTCACGGACCGCACCCATGCGTACTGGCTCTTCATCTTCCTCGGATACGGCCTAATAATAGCCATACCCCTGATGGGCCTCACAAACAGCATGTGGCTCATCATGGCCTTCGTAATAGCTGAGAGACTTGGGAAGGCACTGAGATCCCCGGCTCGCGACGCTGTCGTGTCGGTTGTGAGCAAGGGTATGGGCTCCGGGAAGGCCTTCGGGCTCCATGAGTTCATCGACCAGATAGGAGCCATCGCGGGCCCCGCTTTCCTCGGGCTCATGATGATTTGGACAGCAAACAACTTCTCTCTCTCCCTCCAGTCACTGTTTCCCTTCTACCTCCTGATGATGGCTGTCCTCTATCTAACGTACTATAGGATCAGGGGCACCGTCGAAGAGATAAGGCGGCAGAGCAGCGCACTGGAGGGCAGCCTGGGCAGAGTATTCTGGATGTACTCCGGCGCCGTATTCATGAACACCGTCGGGCTCATGCCCATCGCCCTGATACTCTACAACGGCGCCAAGATCCTCGAGTCGGGTGGACAACTGTGGCTGGTGCCCTTCCTCTACGTCGTCGTCCAGCTGGTCGACGCACCGATGGCCCTAGTCTCCGGGTACATCTACGATAAGATCGGGATAAAGTTCCTCGCGGTACCCTTCGCCTTATCCATTTTGCCGATTGTTTTTTCTAGCCTAGTCGGCTTGCCTGGGGTGATACTCGCCTGTGTCTCATATGGCCTCGTCCTCGGCATGCAGGAGTCGATCTACCGGGCAGCCGTCACTGACATCGTGCCCCTAAGCAGAAGGGGGTCCGCTTATGGCTTCTTCAACGTGATGTTGGGCGCCGGCACATTCGTCAGCGGAGCCGCCTTTGGCTACATGCTGGATGCCTCGGTGTCGACTCTGCTGATGATCGGCTTCGTCGTCGTAGCCCAGGTCATCGCAGTCGCCCTACTCTTTGGGACTAAGCCGTTGAAAGAGAAGGAGCAGTAGCCCATCCTTCGCTGCAGATAACATCATGGAGATTTATACAATCACACTCATCGGGTTAGGTGGACAAGATTCTTTTTCGATCATAAGTAAGTTTTAATTTGTTCAATGTCCCCGAAATATGATTGATCTCTATCAGAAGGACGCTACTATGGATTGGATGATCGACAAATAAAGATAGGGATAGGTAAGCAATTAAAGACATTCATGCCTCTTGTTATATTAGCACTCATGTATTACTTGTTTCTATGCACTTAACTATGCCTCTTTTTACATTACAATAATGTGAACAGTGATAATCTCTTTGATGAGGCTTTGCATGTTCACAATTTGCTGGTGGATTAGATGTGGCTGATGAAATATTTTTTGCCTTATCATTAGGTCTACAATTCTGTACTTCTTTACAAATTAGGTTTTTCAGGGTTATAGTGCTACTTCTCACTTCCGCAGCATTTTGACCAATCGTCATGCCTACCACCTATTTTATTATACAGTAGATCAAAATTTAATGGGAGCCACCCCACAACCTAGCTTATGACTAACAACCTAAGCTATGGAGCGATTCCCAGGGAGTACGACAGGGCCAAGGCCTACTTATTCTTTAGGGAACGGATTGAAGGGCTCTTCCAGTTCAAGGGTGCAAGGCACGGGGATGACGTGGTTAGGTCCCTTCTCTTAGCTTCCTTCAACAATGGCTATGTAGAGGGCTCAGCGGGGCTCCTCGATGCGTGCGGCCAGACCATTAGGAACCATCTGAGGTACCAGGATCCATCGAGGCTCCTTGTCGCCAACGATCGGGTTATAGAGGAGATGAGGTCGCTGGGCGCCCTCTCCAAGCCTCTAATCGTGGCAATAGACTGGCACGACGTGATGTACTACGGAGATCCCAATGCAGAGGGCGTAGTGGGCACCCAGCCGAAGGATGGCTCCCACCACGCTTACAGGTTCGCTACTGTGAGCGTTCTCGTCAAAGGGGAGAGGCTGACCTTAGCTGCGGTTCCGATGCTCGACAAGCGCGTTCTGGGTTACGTCGTAATTCTCCTCTGCAGGGCCTTTGAGCTCGGAATCAAGGTGAAGCTCCTTCTGCTGGACAGGGGCTTCTACTCGATAGAGCTGGTGAGGTGGCTGGGTTCGATGCGCATAAGGTACGTGATGCAGATCCCGAAGCACAACAGGAGCATAGGTGCGGGGGAGGACAGGGCCTACACGGCCAGGAGCCCTGCGAAGGGAAAGGATGAGCAAGTAACGTTCAGGCTCGTGACGATGAAGGAGAAGGGCAAGCTGCTGGTCTTCGCGACCAACACGCGCATCAGGCCGGAGAGGATGAGGAGGCTGTTCAGGAGGAGGTGGGGCATCGAGACCAGCTACAGGATGGTGAACAAGTTCTTAGCGAAGACGACCTCGAAGATCTACAGCATAAGACTGCTTTACTTCTACCTGGCAGTGCTGCTCTACAACCTTTGGGTCCTTCTGAACTACGGCGAGGGAGAAAGGGTGATCGTCGAGGCCCTCAAGCTCCTCGTCTCACTGTCGCTAATCCTGTCATTCATACCCGATATCGAGGCGATGACCTGATGAGGTGGACAAATTTTGATCTACTGTATAACTAACTTAGTCCTATAACTTTATTCATAAGCCCGTAAATTATTATGAATTTTTAATGTCTCTATGGTTCAATTACTTCGAGATACTAAAGCCTAGTAATCGCCTTGCATTATCTTCTTCTCTAGCCACTTCTTGAAGGATCTCCTGCTATCCTTCTCTGCATCGGCAAAACTAGCTCGATCTTCGGGAGGGATCCAGCTACATCCTGCCACTAGCTTCTTGGCAGGGCCAAATGTATCGGCATAGAACTCCAAAACAAAGTCCCTATCCGCGTCGGCGAGCATGTTGGCAGCCTCTTCATCATCGAGCCCTCTTTCCATGAGTGCAGCTTTGACGTCTTTCTCTGTTAAAAATGCGATCTTACCCTCTTTAAAGATCTCGGCCAACATCTGGTAATATCTTTGCGTCTTGGCCTTCTTGGCTTCTCTGATTTTCGGATCGATCCACTTGTAGAAGCCAGAATCGAGATCAATGATCTTACGCCTTTGAGCCTCATCCAGTGCTTCATCTATATCCTCGTATTCAAACCCCCTCTCCTGGAGCATTTTTATCAACTTTTTCGATTCTATTTGTTTTTTCTTCCCGTCTTTGAATTCGGCCTCTATAATCTTGACAATCGCCTCAAGACTCATCCTTTTATATCACCTTCTTTATCCCGGGCCAAGTCTAGCTGCTTGATCATCTTAGTAACAGCTTCTTTTCCTTGCACTCTGATCTCCCACTTGCCCCTGAGATTCCCCTTTTCACCCATGTATATCTGCTTCGGTATGATTTTCGCTTTGACGCCATATATCCTTTCAATAGCTTCTTTTTCCTCTTTTAGGATTGTAGGAACCCATTCGTCTTCCATTTTCGATACGAGGTCGTCGTATACAAGCCTTAGTTCGGATGGTAGTTCCTCCCTAAGGTGTTTGCTAAATACTATGTAATTTTCCTTCTTCTCGGAAGGTAGAGTTGTCTCACCTTTAGGGAGGTGATTAATGATCACTCGATGGTCAAGTTTGACTTTGGACTCTATCTCTCTTGCGCCCATTAGGCTTATCCGTTTTCTTTTATAGTCTATACTTCCGTCATCTCGGATGGCATGTTCGAAGTAGGAATTGCTAATGGCGGAGTTACCGAACTTTACCATGTAAGGTAAGTGGTAGTCCTGTTCGGTCTTCTTTCCCTCAACCGCTCCCGCTTTCAGAAGCGCCTCACCAATAACTGCTGAGGTAAAATGTATACCATTCTGTTTGCCTTTTCGATCATAAGTTGGACCTGGCTCTATGTCCCCAAAAACGTGCCGGACCGCCTCGGTCACAATTTCCCTATTCTTAGGGTCATAATTCGAGTATTCGAAAATATGACCACCTGTTGTAACATCCCCATCCTTAAGAGCTGCTGCTAAGAGCCTTGCACCATAGACATTTTCCATATTAATAGGGAACTTGGGGTTCACTATGGCTTCTTTATACGATGAACTGCCAACTGACTTGATATATGGTGTTAAGGTTTCATATGGTACTTTCAATATGTCCATGAGTTTCATCATATTCCCTACGGTTATCGAGTCCCTTCTTTCCTCTATGATATAACGTGGATCTCTGTCATCCATTCCAAGAGCCTTTGCAAGCCCTTTGTAAGATCCTTGTGGGCTCTTCTCCGTTGGAAAGAGCTTCTTGGCCTCCAAGAACATCTCCGTCAATTTACCTTCCTTAAGCGTTAAAACATGCTTCATGTGTATCTGAGTCCACTCCGTCGTTAAGAGCCTCTTGTAATCCTCTGGCTCTGTGATGCTTACGCTTCTATCCAAAGCTGAGACTTTAGGCTTGAGCTTAGATGCTTTAGTGAGCTTGGGTAAGATAGGTAATGGTTCGTCATCTCTCGCCAAACTTTCCTTCCAGAGCTTGTACTCTCTATCGCTCTTCTCACGGATTTTACGTTGCTTCTCCCTCCTAGCCCGTCTCCAAGCCGTGATCTTGGTCGTTATCTCTGTAGTCCACCATGTGACGGCATATGTTATGGCTACGGAGAGGACCATTCCTATCTGCGAGCCGATCATGGTGAGTATGGGCCATACTGGCGTGCTTCGAACCCATTCGACGAATTGGCCGAAGTCATCGCCAACTACCCCTATCGTCCTGAGAACGAGGTACAGAAGGTAGAAGAGGAGCTCTGGCCCTCCAGGCATTTTGGTGATTGCTATGTAGATCATGAGCACTATGACCGAGGCGAGAAGGGCTACGGCGGTACTGGAGATCCCCCTCCTGTCTTTTAGAAGGTTCCGCCGTTGTAAACGCAATTATTTAGCACCGCTAGAACATTTTAAATCTGCTTATAACCTCCAATGAATCTCTATACTCGCAGAGATGGACAGGATAGAGCAAATTTCCGTGTTCTAAGATACCTGCTAGCTGGAAAGACGCCCTGGTTAAAAGGCCTTAACAAAGAACCCAGAGAGAGTTCTGGTAAAACACATTATCTTTGGCGTTGCCGTTCCCATGTTCTCCAAAATAGCTCAATGTTGCTAGAAGTGCCCGTTACGTCGGATAGGAAGTGAGCGGGAACCGTTTTCGCCAGCTTGGCGAGCCACTCCGCCTCTGTCACAACTTCCTCAGGCTTCCCGTAGTTCATGGTTTCATAGTTAGGGCCGAACATGAAAATCTTGCTTTGACCATATCTTTCGACTAATGATTCGAGCGTGGAATGGCTCAATCTGGGGTCCCACTGGACGTGGTATCCATCAGCGCCAACATCCGCCAGCCCTTGCATCAGGGGGACGTAATTTCCGTCTGAGACGAAGACGACCTTTAATCCCCTGTCCTTTGCGGCCTTCCATATCTTCCTGTAATGTGGGAAGATCTTCTCCTCGAACCACTTCGGTGACATGATCGGGCCCTTTTGACCGGCTATGTCGTCATGTGAGACCAGAAGTCTGATTCCAGTCCTCGACCAAGCTTCGATGTGCTTCGCGGTTATCTCCGCGTATCTCGATGCCAGCTCGTAAAGCTCCTCTGGATTCTGGAAGGCGAGTCTTGTGACGAAGACGTGCCCTATATGGATGAGCAGATATGTGAAGAGGGTGAGGTAGAGTTCGCCAGCTACGAGTGTAACGTCACCGAATAACTTTTGCTCGCGCTCGAATGTCTCCCTGTATCCATCGGATATCCCCTCTACGCTTCGCGATTCATCATCCCGGGGATCATATCGTTTTAGATAATGCAGTAGCTCATCATAGTCTTTGAAGGGCCGCTCTATCACCCAGAGCTGCGTCGCATCCTTCGTTCTCGCAAGCCGACACCCTTTGTATGCAACGTGAAAGCAATCCGTATACGGAAAGCCTTCCTTCAACTCCTCAAACGTTCCCTCTGCGATTCGAGTTGATGGAGTTCCAATGTTCCTGGGAGTTCCTAGGGTATAGATCATATCAACATCTAAAACCCTGTGTTGTTCGACCCTCCATCCATCTCCCGAGAGGTCGATGTTGTACACGCTCTTGATGAGCTCAAGGCCATCAACCGGTCCCATGAGCAGGTTCTTATCGACGGGCTTGAGGTTTATCGCTTGCATGGCTCTTTGGATGCCCAATGGCTGCTTCCCATCTTACTTGCCATGCGTATAGACTATAAGACTTCGCGAAACAGATGCATCATCGCTCAGTGACAGATATCAACCGCAAATTCGCGAAAGCCTCATCGAGGAGGAAGAGTGTATCACGCCTTCCCCCTAACCCACGCCAACTATCATACGTCCCGAGAAGCGTCCTTAACAGTTGGATAGCAGAATGGCGGACTTCGCCCTTGAGCGAAGGTCGATTCCAGCACTTACATTGCACTTGCGCGATGAATCATTCGCAAAGTGAAATAAGGAGATGTGTCAGGAGTGGGACCGGTGAATCTGCCATGCAGCAACTCGCGATTAATGGCGGGGAAAAAGTCCGCACAAAGCCCTTCCCCTCGAAACGGGATATCGGAAGCGATGAGATGAAGGAACTGGTGGACGTCATATGGTCCGGGAACTTGAACCGTGTTGGCGGGACGAAGGTAGACCTCTTCGAGAAGGAGTTCGCAAATTTCTACGGCGTTAAGCATGCAATAGCATCAACATCGGGGACTGCGTCGATACACGTGGCTCTGGGTGCCATCAATCCTGATCCGGGCTCTGAGATCATAACTGGGCCCATAAGCGACATTGGGACCATAAGCCCGATCCTCTTCCAGAACTGCATACCGATATTCGCGGATCTCGACCCAAGGACATATTCCCTAGAGCCGGATGATGTCGAGAGGAAGATCTCGGACAAGACCAAGGCCATCATAGCCATCCATCTCTTCGGCCAGTGCTGCGACATGGACCCCCTGATCGAGATCTGCAGGAAACACGGCATCGCCCTCATAGAGGACTGTTCCCAGTCCCATCTCGCCGAATATAAGGGACGGCTCGCTGGAACGATGGGCGACATCGGTTGCTTTAGCCTTCAGCAATCGAAACAGATGACCTGCGGAGACGGGGGCATAACGATAATGAACGACGATGATCTCGCTGAGAGGGCTCGGCTATTCGCAGATAAGGCCTGGCCAAGGGGAGCTGGCACCGAGAGGGGCTACCTCTTCCTCGCCCAGAACTACAGGATGACTGAGCTCCAAGGCGCCGTCGCCAGGGTCCAGCTGAGGAAGGTAAAGGACATCGTCGCCAGGAAACGGAAGGCTGGCGACATGCTGACGAAGTTGTTGAAACAGATCATCGGCATCAATCCCCCAACCATCATCGATGGCAACGCCCATTCCTACTGGCTCTATCCCGTAACCATCGACCAAAATGTCTTGGGGGTATCGCCAGAGGATTTCGTGAAAGCCCTCAATGCAGAGGGGATACCAGCTGGTTATGGCTACATAAGGCAGCCCCTCTACCTCTTCAGGGTATTGAAGGAGAAAGCAACCTACGGGAGCTCTCACTGTCCCTTCGACTGCCCCTTCTATGGCAGGCATATCGAATACAAGGAGGGTGACTGCCCCAAAACCGAGAAGGCACTCAAGGAGATCATCACCTTGCCGTGCAATGAGTTCTTCACCGAGGAGGACATTAGCGACATAGCCAGGGGCTTCGGGAAGGTCGCTGATTACTACAGAAGCATAAGGCGCTGATCCCAGGTGGAGAAATGTCCGCGCTTTGAGCCACGAGATCGTTGATTCGAACACCTTCTTCGGCGCATTCCCTAGGCGCAAGCTCGACATCTCGAAGGAGAAACTCTTTGCGACGATGAGGGGTCATGGGGTCAGGTGTGCCCTAACCCTCTCGACTAAGGGCATCTTCTACGATTACGTCCAGGGAAACGCCGAGACGCTCAAAGAATGTGCATCCGAAGTGACCCTCATGCCGGTTGCGACGATCGACCCTAGGAAATACTGTGGGGAGGAGGGTGAGGTCGAGTCGATAGGAAAGGGCTTCAGCCTCTTCAGGCTCTTCCCCGACCTTCAGTCCTGGCCGTTGGAGTACGCTCCGTTCCTGAAGTTCTTACAAGAGCTGAACTATGTCAGACGACCGTTGATGATAGCTGCAAACGCGTGTGGCATGGCAACGAGGATCGCTCAGTTGGCCAAGGGGTTGGATATCCCGGTCATACTCACCTCGATCGGCTACTGGACCTTGAGCGAAGTCATACTCCTCATGAGGGAGAATCGGAACATCTCCGTGGAGACCCATCTGCTCGATTCCCCCGATGCCATAGAGGTTCTGGTCAGGGAGGTCGGGGCTTCCAGGCTCATCTTCGGATCTGGCTCCCCATTCACCTATTTCTCGACGGCCTTTCTGCCAGTAGAGCATGCCTCCATATCCGAGGATGAAAAGGAGCTGATCCTCGGGGGCAATATCCGAAGGATTCTCGGTGGTCAGCCATGCCCATAATAGATGCCCATGCCCATTATGGGGAGTGGTTCTTCCCGATAAGGGCCAGCAGTGCCGAAGATATCTTGGACATGTTTAGGAAATTTGACATCGAGAAGGCCATCTTCTCTTCATCGAAGGCCATAGTGTACGATATGTCAGAGGGCAATGCGGAGCTAAAGTCGCTTCTCGAAGAGCACCCGCAGTTCTATGGCTATGTGGTTGCCAATGCGAACTACATGGAGGAATCTAAGGAGGAGATCGACAGGTATCTGGGATTGGAGAAATTCCTGGGTCTGAAGATGCATCCCGATTACAGCGGGCAGCCGATAAACTCCCCTGCGAGCAAGGAGATCATAAGCCACTCAGCCAGGTACCGGAAGGCGCTCATCGTCCACACTTGGGGCGAGCAAGGGGTTTCGAACACCCTAGAAGTCGCTGGTGACTTCCCCTCTCTGAACGTCATCATGGCCCACATGGGCGGCGATGGCCTCGATGGCGCTGGATGGAGAGCGGCCATAAGGGCCGCAGGAACTGCTCATAACACGTACCTAGAAGTCTGTGGAAGCATCTTGGACAGGGACAGGATAAGGGAGGCCGTGGAGCAAGTCGGAGCCCACAGGATACTCTTTGGCAGCGATATGACGCTGATTAATCCCGCTTTCGTGATGGGCATGATCGTTGACTCGGAGATAAGCGAAGACGACAAGGAAAGGATCTTCTACAGGAACGCCAAAGCGCTATTCAGCATTTAGTATCGCAGTTGCTAAGACTTATCTCCCAGGCGGGGTAGCGAGTTGAGTCCATGTCCAGTTTGACCAGGGCAAAGGTTCTGGCTGCCTTTGTATGGGTGCTCCTATCAGCTTCATGGATCTTTTTACTCATAACTATAGCCAGTTATTGGAATCCTATGTCCGCTCTGATTGTTTCGGCCTCATTAGCTCTATCGGCTGTCTGCTGCATCGCCCTCTGGAAGCTCCTCAAAAACAGACAGAGCATTCTGCTTGCCATATCATTGGCCGGAATGGCATCGTTCCTAGGCTCTTATCTCATCATGTTCTTGCTAATGGGAATATCGTTGTGATGTATCATATTGCAAATGAAATCGAATTCAGGATAGCGCTTTCCACGGGCATTATTCCCCTCTGCACCAATAGACAGCGAAACATCATAATGTGATCGTTTCGGGATTCATATCAATGGAGGGAAGAGCTGAAGCAGCTGATGTGTTTACAATCCATCACGGAAGAACCCGCGTAAAGATCAGATTGTAATACCTAGGGATTCGCATGGTATTGGCGCTCACGAAAGATAAAAATCCTGGTATCAACACTTCAACTCTGGAGCCCCTGGACTGGATGAAGTCGGCGATCAACATCAATGCTTCGATTCCCGATGGAGAATCTAGTAAAGAGCTTGAGAGTGTGAAAGTGGAATGGTCCGATGGCGTCAAAGTTCCCATCGACAAGATCGAACAATCGCTGGCGAAGCTTAGGGTCCAGATCGATAGGATGGATTGTATCTACAAGCAGTTGAGGGAGCGAGACAAGCACTTCCTCAACGTCTGCATAGAGGCTATGACGGAAAAGGATACGGACAAGGCCCTGATCTATGCGGAGGAGATAGTCGAGATGAGGAAGATGGCTAAGAAGGTCCTTCACGGCCAACTGGTCCTCGAACAGGTCAAGCTCAGGCTCGAGACCCTCGAGGAAGTGGGAGACGTCGTATCCGAACTTCTTCCGTTTACGAGCGTGATCAACGAGATTCGTGGACAGTTATCGGGATTCATGCCCGAGGCCGCATCGTCCCTCGACGAGTTGAACGTGAACATTGGGAGTATCATAGCAGCCACAGCAACTCCGAATTCGAATAAGGAGTGCATGTCCACGCATATCGATGAGGAGGCGAAACGCATTCTCGAGGAAGCTTCGAATGCGGCAGCCGAGAAGATCAGTGAGAGCTTTCCAGAGATCCCATGCATCTCAATCGAGAGGATCGTATTTGATTATGCTAAGGCGAGTCCCGAGACATTCAAGGTCTCAAGATGCGCTGAAGAACTGAGCTTAACCGAGGATCAAGTGAAGGAGTCATTAAATGCACTCGTGAAGAAGGGCTTGATCGTCCTCGAGGCCAAGGAGCAGGAGCTCGAATAGGGCTACGACGCCCCATGAACCCTGAACCAATTCTCGATCTTGGCTAAGGTTTCTTCCGTGATGCTGCTCCCCCTATGCCTTATCGTTTCATCGAAGTCGTTCATCGTTATGGGCCTTGGCTTCGTCCCGGGTCCTGACTGGCCGGATTCGAAGAGCTCCCTGTTAACTTTCAGCTGAGCCTCCATGCATATGTCATGGATATCGCTCCCGGAGTAATTCGGGGTCATGTCCGCCAGCTCCTCCGGGACGACGGTGCCATCCACGTTAAGCTGGGATATGTACTGATTGAATATTGCAGCCCTGGTGGCCCTATTGGGAAGCGAGACATAGATCCTCTTTGCGAACCTCCTTATGAACGCCGTATCCAGATCCCAAGGCTTGTTCGTCGCTGAAAGCACGCAGAGGTGTTCCGTCCTGCCCTTCTCGGTCAGGCCGTCCATCTCCTTAAGGAGCTGGTTCCTCGCTCGGGCTTCCCCACCGACCTCCACTTGTCGTACGGCGGTGAGCGAGTCGACCTCGTCTATGAATATGATCGCCGGCCGATTGTCCTTACACAACTCCCTAGCGGATGAGAAGAGGTTGGAGATGTTCTTCTCGGATTCACCCAACCACTTCGACATAACCGCGGCGGCATCGACGTAGTAGAACGCAGCGTCTATCTCATTCGCCACGGCCGCCGCTAAGAGGGTTTTGCCACAGCCCGGGGGCCCAAAGAGGAGTATCCCCTTCGGCCATCCCAGCGTGTAGAGATCCGGCCTCTTGTAGGGGTAGACGATGCTGTCCTGTATGGCTTTCTTGGCGTCTTCAAGGCCTATCACATCCTGCCAAGTGACCTTTGGCTTCTCCCTTATCACGAGATCGTCAAACTTCGCGGTGCCCTGTTGCAGGGGCAATTCCATCCCCCTCGCGGACTTGAGCTGCTCGATTCTACTCTGATACTGCTTGACCTTCTCCCAGTAGACGGCGCGCATCCTCTCCTCTTCCGACAGCTCCACGAGTTTGTAGAGCAGCTGCACGGCCTGCTGGTACTTTGAAATAGCGGCAGCCCTTGAACCCTGCCTGTCCAGCTGGACAGCTTCCCTAGCTCTCTCGGAGGCTAGTTGCTCCAACTCCTGCGACATCAAGTTCTCTTCCCGAGGGCCCTTCGATGCTATTAGACTTGTCGGGATTCCCTCTGATTTATGTATTAGTATATTCCAATGGGAGCCGGTCGGTATTCCGTTGGAACCGTATAGCAGTTACTTATATATCAGTCAGTATCTTTCAAGGTCAGCGGAGTGTGCGTTAATATCGTCAGGTTCCCGTGGAGTAAGAAGAGGGAAGTGCTACCTCCAGCGCAACCCATACAGACGCCCCCGATGAAAGAGAGGGTTACAGAGATAATAACGAGGCTGAGGGTTCAGAACGAAAAATTAAACAGGACGACTCAAAGGCTCCAGGCGAGAGCTAAGGAGCTCTTCGACCAGTGCGTCCGGGCGGAATCCGATAAGGACACGGCCAGAGCTGCAATGTATGCGAACGAGATTGCGGAGCTCAGGAAGATGAACCGCGTCATACTCAGGAGCCAGCACTCACTAGAGAAGGTTACAATTAGACTTGAGACCGTGAAGGAGTTCGGCGACGTGATGAACGTCCTCGGTCCAGCGGTCAACATCGTGCAACAGATTCAAGGCGAGCTGACGGGCGTTGTGCCAGAGGTCGCAGGGGATCTGGCCAAAGTTGATGAGATGCTCGACTCCCTGCTCGTCGAGGCTGGCACTGTTACCGGCGAGACCGTAGATGTCTCAGTGCACGACGAAGAGGCCAAGAAAGTGCTTCAGGAGGCTTCCGAGATAGCAGCCCAGAGGATGAAGACCTCATTTCCGGAGCTCCCCGATGCATACAAGCACCTCGAGTCCGGTGAAACTAGAAGCTAGCATAATCGAAGGGGAAGAAAGTACGAGAAGGGCCCTGCTTCGGGCCCAATGCCAGCTAGTTACGGCCGTTTTTATCATCTCGTGATCTACGTTTCATGCGCTCCTCTAGATGCACTGTGAGCTCTCATCTGAATAGCTGTGGAAGGCGTTTCCTCCTCCAAATAGCGTACTCGTTGATCAGAATGGAGATGAAGAGGATCATCGCCACCGAGAGAATGCAGCAGGTTGCCGTGGATATGGGCGTCAGTCCCATTCCGAAGAGAGTTATGAGCTCCCCGATCTGGACCTGAAGGACCAACGACGATTCGTTTAGAGCCGCCAGTCCAAAAGCTTCCAAACCGCCGTGCCTTGCCCTCACAGAGTACTCCCCAAAGGGCAGGAGGACTGAGACATAGCCCTGAACGTTGGCCTTTCCCGAGAGGACCAGAATCCCTCCCTTCAGCACCTCAACCTCGGAATTGGCCAATCCTTGGCCGAGGACGCCCGCAACGTGCACTATCAGCTTCCCAACGTTTTTGGCGATCAAAAAGTAAACTCTAGAGGCCGATATGGCCAGCGTTCCAGGACTTACATCAACTCCATACCAAAATGCCCTTACCTGATACGCCCCTCCTGGAATGGAGAGCACACTCACGATCCCGTTTGCGTCCGTCACACCGACCTCAGACAAGGTTCCACCATCGAGAAACGACATCGAAACCTGCACACTGGGGAGGGCATCACCGCTCTGATCCACTAGCTTGAGCTCCAGGTCGTAAACCGAAGCCCGAAGGATCAGTTCGGTATTTCCATCCACAATTGCCGATGTCCGCAGGATCCCAGTTGGCTCTGAATTGAATTCGGATCTCCACTCAGCTTCAAGGACAAATGAACCACTCGGGACAAGGGCAAGCCAGGCGCTCCCGTCCGGGGTTGTGGAACAAATTCCGCCGTCGATCGGATCGAGATCGTACATCTGATCGAATTGTACTATCCTAACTCTTGCGCCAGCTATTGGTCTGCCCGATTGGCTGACCAGCCTGACCTTCAGGTTCCAGACACTCGTCCGGGCGATCCTGAATTGGGCTGTGCTCCAATCCACTCCAGAGGAATCGGGCGGCTCAACTCCGAGATACAAGTATCTGTGCTGGGGTTCGTCATTGTAAGAGTCGTAGACGAGCAGGCCTCTGACCGGCCCGATGATATCCTGCGAACCCCTGACCGAGTAGTAGATCCTCAACAGGTATGTGCCCTTGAATAGGTTCAAGCTCAGTGGCAACATGCCATTCTCCGTGGGAATTGCACCGCCCGCAAGGCCATGGGAATCGGTCATGGATGCCGAGACATTGGTTCCCGGCATGACACTCTCGAATGATCCGGTATTCCCATCGATTATCACATTGGTCCCGTAGCTCACGACCACCCAGGCCCTCTCGAGGGGAGTGCTGCCATCGCCAGCGGTTACTTGGACTGTGAGTTGGGCGGGCCACTGTAACACGACGACTTGGCTGGACCACGGCGGCTGTAGGTATTGAACGAGCGATTGCAGACCATAGAGCTGCCACGCATCGACGAGGGCTGGGTCCGTCAGATTGGTCGTCACAATTGTATAGCTGTATGATCCCCAGAAGATGAATGACCTGGTTGCTGCCAACGAGAGAGATCCTGAGCCGGTGAAGAGGGTCATGTGCAACGAGAGGTCATCAGAGATTATATCGATCCTTTGATGGGGCAGGGCATTCCCAGAGGTGTCCTCGACGATTATGGACAGATCGTTGGCCATGACCCTCAGAATTATGGGGGACTGAATGGTTCCATTGGTAAGGAGGCCAGTGCCATTGGACTTGGAGAAGCCGAGTGCAGTAGCAGACGAACGATCTACAAGGCCAGTTAGGTTCGCGCTGTTTATCCCCTGCCAGAGTGGATATTGGCCCGACCAGGGAGGATCGCCGAGGTCGGCCCTTGGCTGTTCGAGGCTCCCGACTATGGTCAGTTCCGCTTTGAAGGGCACTCCGGCCGTGTGACCGGGTATCGTCATCGCATCGACATAGGTGGGGGTGCCGAAGATCCTAACGCTGTCGTTCCAAACCGGGATTATGGCCTGGACCTCGCCGTTTGTATCCGTGACGCCACCCTCGACAGCGATGTAGGAGGAGAAGTATGGACTGATCAATGCATTGGGCAGGAGCGCTACGGATTCGTTAGAGGGCGGGGGCCCCCACATCCTCTCAACGACGCTCACATCGAAGTCATACTGGAGCTTGGTCGAATTGAGCAGGGCGAACTCATCGATGGCCTCTCCGCGCGTGAGGTTGACGGTGGGCCAGTAGGAGGTCCTCAGACCCGCCCATCTGATTTCGACCTGCAGGTTGGGAATCGCGAAGGAACTGTTCCCCTGCGGATTGTTCAGTATCTTGAAGGTGTAACGATACGCTGATGCAACTATCTTGCTCTCCTCTGCGACATAAGGATTCGATAGGGCCATGGAGCCATTGAAGACGATCACCCCTCGGTAGTAGACGATGAACCTGTAGCTCGGGCTCGAGAGGTTCCCCGATCCGATGATATACCTGGACTGCTGGGGGTAGTGGGGGGCCAGATTTATGAAAGCGATGTCGGAGTCATTCACACCCATGCTGGCGTTGAAGGAGTGGAAGACATTCGTGGCGGAGAGATTTAACCTGACGAGGTAGGCATTGTAGTCGGCGCTGGAGGAATTTTTCTGCTGAAGATACCAGAGGGAGCCGTTCGTCCCATTTTGGGATCGATATGGTTCAGCGAGGATTATGGCCGAGTTCTCGAAAAGGTAGAGGGGCACGCCGGAGGCATCCAGGGCCGTTATCCTAGCATCGTACACGTAGGTCCTCAGGTCGATCGAGATGGATCCATCCAAGACGATCCTCTGTCCCCATTGGTCATCGCTCCAGTAGAGCGTGGCGTTGGCGTCGATGTCCCTGAAGCCCGCCCTCCTCGCACCATCGCCGCTCGGAACCGATACCCTGATGGAGTAATTCGCGGGGGGCATCAGTGGGATCCTCAGGGGCCACGTCGAATTCGTCGACCAGAAATTAGTCCTGTAAAGCAATACGGGCGAACTCGATTTCACTGATGGAAGCCTCTCAAGTATCTCCCATCCCTCTGGCAACACGTTCCCCCTTGGGGAGGAGAGAACTTGGTCCAGCATGTCACCCGTGATCTCATACTTGGAGAGGTTCACAGTCGAGTAGAAGCTCACGTTGACGTTAACGAGTTTGAATGACTTGTAGTAGTTCCAAATGGTCAAGTTGATGTCGAATGCCGGGAAGAGGAGCTCGAACATGTGCTTCGAATTTCCAACCACTCTGATGCCATCGGGTCCGACATTGGAGACGACTATCGGGCACATCTTATAGAGGATGACGAATCCGCTGTAATTTCCTGCTGGGGCATCGCGCAAAGTGGTAACGCCGCCACCGTCGGTCCAGATCGCCCTCCTCTCGCCGCTCGGGAGGGTGAGGAATAGCGGGACATCGGAGGCGGAGGAGTTGTTCCTCGGGTTGCCAATCAGGACCCTGAAGCCAATATCGTATATGCCAGCGTAGAGCAGCAGAGTCCTGTCATAGTCCGTCAGAGCTGGATCGACGACGGGCATGCCATTCACGAATCCTGGGCACCTGAGGATGATCGTGGAGTTGAAGGGGAATTCCCTCATCGTGTCAAGAACCTCTGAGCCCTGGTATCTGACTATGATGTCCACTATGGACCTAGACCCATTCGGAAGCCACCCAGTGGCAGCAATACTTTCATCGATGCCGAGAGGGAGAGGGACGGGATACGCAAGGAGCCAAGTTAGTGGACTGTCCGGAATCGCGACATATCCGTGCCAATAAGATAACTTGACGTAATAACTTACCGTTGTCGCAGTCCTGCTCTTCAGCTGGAACTCGATCTCATCGACCTCGTTTGGCTCAAGAGGGGCGGGAAGCTGACCAGAGCTGAGTAGCTTCAGCCTGATCCTAACCATATCAGAGTATAGGTTGAAGTTTCCAACGCCATCTGGCTCCGAATTTGACGGGTTCGTCAGGTCGGGTGTACCCGGCCTTCCGGGTATCAGCATCCCGCCGGGCTGATCCACTCCACTCTGAAACAGCGTAACGTTGACAGTGATGTCGTACCAAGTCACGACGATCTTGACGCTTGTGTTCACACTTGGATACCTGATGAGGACGTGAGAGGGATTGAAATCCGGAGGGGTGTAAGGATCTATTGGCACGATCGTGCAAGTCCAAGGATATGGGCTACTGATCCCATAATCGTATAGTGTGAGCTTCGCGTTCCTAGTCGGCCAGCCATTGTGATCTTGATCATAGAGGCTGGCATAGACCCACCTCACGGAACAGATTATGACCTGCGTCGTATTTCCCTGGAGCTCAGCGTCCAGAGTTCGCGCGCGATTTGCCGAGTTCAGCCCGCCGTCGATTGCCGTCCCGGGAATCCAAGCCCGTCCCGTTGGCGAGAGCCAGCGAGTGGCTGTGAAGTTACCAACTACAGTTCCCCTGTACCTGAAGAGAAAGGATATGTTGTTCACGAGTGACGAGTCCGCTCCACTCATCGATTGGATCTTCGGAATCCTGACGATGATCCAGCCAACACCTCCGAACTCCATCGGGCCTGTGTTCGGCGATAAGGGATCTAGTGTTTTGAACTCACCGCCACAACTCCCATTTGTGATGGGTTTGCCCCACATCGAGCTCTCAAATGGAAAGGCCGAACGGATCCAAGGGGTTACGGCCTTGTTGGTGATCAGCGTCCCCCTTGAGGAGTCGAGTGCATACTCTGAGGAGAAGCTAGCGTAAACCTCTGTCACGGGCAGGGGATATCTCCTCTCATCCACAACCTTGAGCGCGACGTAGAACAGGCTGAGTTTGAACCTCCCCCACTGATTCGGCGGGAGCCCATAAGGCCCTAAGGAGTAGACGGCCGAACTGTTCAACATGTCCCCGAGTTGCGCGATCCTCCTGGTGGGAGCAAAGGGCAACGAGAGGATCGTATAGTTCCCAAGTGTGATGGGCGAGGCGGTCCCGTTGATCTTCATCTTGATCACAAGCTGATACTCGAGGTTAATTCCGGGCACGCAGGAGAAATCCCAGCTCGATGCTAGGCCGACGATCGTCACGTTCCCTGACGAATCGGCATCGCCCGTTCCGAGCAGCCTCCAAGAGGCATAATTGGCGCTTCCCGTGGAATTGTAGAGATATGCCATGGCATCTGAAACGGGCAGCCCCCAGTCGTCGACGAGGCCGAAACGCCAATTGGATTGGGAAGATGCCAAGCCAATCCTCGGCATGGATAAGAGGAGGAGTAGAACGATTGAGAGCGCCATCAATGACGGGATCTCGGCTAGTTTTCGGCATCCGAGGGCCCTCATCTTGTGACCAATCCCTCCTCTTGGCCGATCATTATAATGACGATATTTAATGCCTGCCCAGAACAGAACTTTTAACTACGCATCAACGTCGTTCAGATGGAATCCCCATTGGAGAAGCTGGCTTTCCTATCGCTGTTGTTTCTGCTCTTGGCTCCGAACCTATGTGCGAGGTCGCAGCCCAATAATAACAGCTACACGGGTCACATGGGACATTACCTCTACTTTGTGATCTCAGCTCCAATTGAGACCAAGGTTGGACAGGAGGTGAAAATAATGGTGGAGGTGTTGTCCACATATGATATCGTGCTGACATCCTATAGGCTCAGGGTGTATGGCGCTGGCACAAACAAGCAGAGCAGCGAGGTGAACACGAGCCTCCCGCAGGGCACTGGCATACCGAAGACGATAACGGTAACGCCCACTAGTGAGGACACGGTGTACATAGAGGTGAGGGCGGAGTATGATTGGCAGACAGGGGGTCAACACCAACAGGGATATGGGGACTTGACGGTGCCGATAACAACGGCCAGGGCGGAGACCCTCGATGAACTCAAGCAGCAAAACCAGCAATTTTCTAGCTTGTATTCCAATTACACGAAGCTAGAGGGACAGTATCTCGAAGTAAGTAGTTCGCTTCAAGATGCGCAATCCAAGCTTGGGAATTTGACGACGAGCTACGATGTCCTGAGGGGAGCATATGAGCAGCTTCAATCCGAGAATCTGGTGATGCAGGCGAACTATGGCGATGTCCTGAATCAACTCCAGATACAGAGCGCGAGGGCCACGAATTACGAGTATATAGCCATCTCATCGATAGCAGCGGCGATCATTATACTCATAGCTGCGGTCGTGACTAGGAGGAGGGGAGGGAGAGCATCTGGACAGCCATCAAGCCGAAAAACTTAAACTGGAATGTGTGGAGCGGAAACCCAAAAGGGTCGGTAGTCCAAAGGTAAGATGCCACCCTTACAAGACCAGGTCTTAGAGAGGTGGAGATTGTAGGTTCGAGTCCTGCCCGACCCACTACTCGTGGGAGCGTTGATTCGTATTGGAATAGATCATTCAAATAAGGCTCTCCTAGGGGCAGACCTGATCTGTTCGTCCCTGCTCAGGGCATGGTGGAAGGCTGGATACAGGTGCATAGATATATCGGCTGCAAAGTTTTGAAGGGTTGGCTTGCCTCCTGTCCTGCAGGTTGACGGCTACTTCTTCCTCATATTCTCCTATCTGATTTTCTCCGCCCTTACAGATTTCCGTTATCGCAGGGCCTACTTGGCAGTCTCACTGCCCGCCATGGCTCTTCTGGTTCTCAGGGGGCTTGGTATGCTGCCTCTCCTCCTTGCGGCAGCTCGCTGTCCTGCTCGATGACCGTGAACATCAGGAACAGAACTGACAACGATAAGGCGAGGAGCATCATGCCGAGGCCTATAGCCCGCCCGATCATGCTGGCTCACCTCACGGCGATCATCCAGTCCTGGGTCAGTTCGGACCTTGCGGCGACGATAGTGAATTTGCCCTCGTGGAGCAGGTCCTTCTCGCCGCCGAAGGAGGTTGAGTATTGGTATGGGAAGGCGAAGCTGTACACGAGTTCGGAACCGTAGTATGCCTCCACCGACTTGTCCTTGAAGAGGATTTTGCCATCGGGTGGGAGCTCGACCGTGATGAAGAGGTAGGTCTTCTCTCCTGCCGTGGCAACCTCCTCCATCGCGAAGTGTATGGCCCTGCAAGAAGACTCCAAAATCTGGACGTTGTAGTAGCGGCGAAGGGAGAAGGCGAGTTGGGCCATCGGTGGGAGAGTTATAGCTATTATCGCGAGTGTAAGAACGGAGTTGAAGGCCTCTGTCTCCAGAGCCTCTCACCCGGAGGTGGAGGTGCTGTTCGTGAGGCGGAGCTCCCTGAAAAGAGTGTCAATCTCCTGCTGTACCTTCCCAATGCCTGACGCAACGCTCAGCGCAAGGGAGATCATTGCCCCGCCTACGATGGCGAAGACCAGCGCTCCGAGCGCATAGGCGAAAGCCCTGATGTCTATAGCCTCCTTCCTCGGCATAAGCCTCCTCATAGATGCCCACTGCAGATGAAACCTGTGTATCTCATATTAAACTCTTTAGGTCAGGAAGGTCTTAAGCTACGTAACCAGTCAACTTATTTCGATGAAGGCTTTAGATTAATAGGGCGTGTTGGAGAGAAATAATTAATAAATGGAACTTAGAGTCTAAAGTCGCTCCGGTGGTGTAGCCCGGTTAAGCAAGAGATGGACTAGGCATGGCGGCCTTTCGATCCTCAATCGGATGACGAGAGCCGCAGATCGCGGGGTTCGAACGAACTGAACCGTGAACGGAAATCGCGGGTCCAAATTGTCCGAGCATGGCAATCCCGCCCGGAGCACATTCGATTCATCGCCTTGAGCCAGCATTACGGATCTACCCTTGGTCGTCTTTGAGTAGGCAGATGCGGGGACAGAGGCGTGATATTTGAAAGTGCTGGGATGCAATAGGAAACAGCAAGTCCTGCTTTCGCTACCTTAACCGCTTCAAAAAGAAGACACAGAAAATGATCTTGTTACAGGAGGAAAATCCGTTATAGTTCATACTAACCCTAAAGGCCATTGAGCGTAAGAGCTATCAGCGTTATTCCGAGCAGCCAAGTGTAGAATGCAAAGTAATGAAATTTCTTGCTTGCCACCAACCTTGAAACAAATTTTATGGCTATGTAGCCCACAATCATTGTTATGACTAATCCGATCAGAAGTTCCTTTGAGCCTATGCCCCCAGCGACTAGTTGGCCATGCTGCTTGTAGGCTTCCACGCCCAAGTCCCCGATTATGGCTGGTATCGAGAGTATGAATGAGAACTTGAAGGCTTCCTCCCTCTTCAATCCAAGCAATAGCGCGGTTGAAATAGTTATTCCGCTTCTCGAAAGCCCGGGGAAGACTGCAAGGCCCTGAGCCACACCCATAATAAGGGCCATCTTGTGAGTTACGGTGCCTGTGTTCTCTTTTCCAGTTCTGGAAGCGTAAACGATAGTTGCGCCAATGAGTAAGGTTGTTCCGATAACCAAGATTGTTTGAATGATCTCTTCAAGAAATTCTACGTATAGCAAACCTATTACTCCCGTGGGGATGGTTGCGAAAATTATGAGTGGGATGAGCTGACCATATTCTGATTTAAAGTCCAGGCGCGCTAAAGCCGAGAGTATGCATTTAACATCCTTTCTGAAGTAGAGCAGGACCACGAAAAGTGTTCCGATGTGTAGTGTGACGTTGAGGAGGGGGGTCGCTACTAAGCCCAGAAAGTGCTCAGCTACCTTAAGGTGAGCGGTGCTTGAGATTGGCAACCACTCTGCCAAGCCTTGGATCAGGCCCAAGATAATGGTCGTGAGCAACTGTGTTAGCAAGATGGGAACACCGTTTTCGCCATTCCATCCTTATGAAAACCTAAAGCATTTCACCAAACTTCCTGCGAGAGAGAGTGGGCAGGACTGGTTAAGGGCCTTTGTTTTCCTCTATCTTATCGAATTTGATCTGTTTTCTCTTCGCCCTATGCCTGCTACCGATCAGGGCATATGCTCGCTCCATTGCCATCTTCTCATTTGGTGCCTCTAAGGTCTGTCTGAAGAAGATCCTCCTCGGTCCCTTCCTCATGAAGCCCTCGACGGTAAACTCCTTATCTTGACTCATCGTCGTGGCTAAGGTGGAGGATGGCTCATTAATGTCCTTTGCTATCGGATTAATAGGATGGGCAGGATGAACTTCAACCAAGAGCTGTAGATGTCTGAATTAGTGAACCGAACAGGGATGTAGAATCCGAACGGTTCAAGGGGGTTGCACCCTGCCAAGCTTCTCCTTCTGCCTTTCGATCTCCGCGTCATCTATCTTCTTGAATAATATCCTCGGCTTCTGGATTCTGTGGCTCGCGCGTAGGAGGAGCTGAGAGGCTTCATGCCACCTGGCATCGTGAACCGAGCCCGTCTGGTTCAACTGGGCCCAGAGAACCTCGGCCGAGGTAGGGATGAAGGGTTCGAGCAGTATCGCCAAAATTCTTACACCATTGGCCGAGAGGTAGAGACAGGTTTTAGCGGCCTCTTCATCGGTCCATGGCTTTTTCCTCTGGAAGTACTGATTGCATGAGGCCGTGAACTCTATGACGGCCTTCAGCGCCTTCTCTATCTCGACCTCGACCAGGTTCTTCTCGACTTTACCAGCAACGCCCAGCAGATTGGCCTCGAACCCCTTGTCATCCTCATCGAAATCCATCGGAGCCGGAACCTTGCTCTCGAACCTCGAGTCAATGAACGTGAGGGCCCTGTGTATGAAGTTCCCTATGTTTGCAACGAGTTCGTTGTTGATCCGTCCTTCGAAGTCATCCCAGTCGAAATTGACGTCCACCTGGCTGTATGGCGTTATGGCACAGAGATAATACCTGAGGTAGTCGGCTGGAAAGGATCCTAAGAATTCCCTGAGGCTTATGTACCACTTCCTGCTCTTCGAAAATTTCTGCCCTTGAAGCATTATGTGCCCTCTGGTCGGTATGTAATCCGGGAGCTTATACTCCCCGACCCCAAGCCTCATGGCAGGAAGGAAGAGGTAGTGGTGATAGACTATATCCTTCCCTATGAAGTGGTATATCTTGGCACTGTTCCAGAAGGCTCTGCCATCGATCGACCTGCTGGAGAGGACTTTCAGCGCCGTACTTATGTAGCAGAGGTGATTGTCGAACCAGAGGTAGAAGCAAGCCTTCACATCATCTCGAGGGATCGGCACCCCCCATGCTATGTCCCTTGTTATGTCCCAATCCTGGAGTCCGTCCTCTATCCATCTAAGGACGTAGTTCCTCACCTCGCTCTGCAGATTCCCATTTCCATTGAGCCAATCTCTCAGCTGATCTGTGAACATCGATAGTTTGAAGAAGTAATGGTCGCTCTCCCTTTTAACCGGCGTCCTGCCGCAGATGGCGCAATGCGGATTCAAAACCTCTCCTGGCTGAAACGTCTTGCCGCACTTCTCACATCCATCGGAATACTGGTCCTTTGCGCCGCAGAAAGGGCAGTCTCCCCTAACATATCTGTCTGGCAGGAATTTCTTATCGTTCTCGCAGTAGGGCTGCCAGACCCTTTGCTTGAAGATGTAACCCTTGTCGAAGAGCTGTCTGAAGAAATATTGTGTGAATTCGATGTTCTCCCTCGAGCTCGTTTTGTAAAAGAGATCGTAGTGAACGCCGAGAGCCTCAAGGTCCTCTTTGTCCCTCTTGTTCCAGAAGGCAACGTATTCCTCTGGAGTCTTTCCCTCCTTCTCGGCCTCGACCAAGATCGGTGTGCCGAAATCATCTGTCGCGCAGACATACACTAGGTCATGGCCCTTGAGCTTGCAGAACCTAGCGAAAACATCTGCTGGCAGGTAAGTGGATGCAAAGCCCCCTGCGTGAATCTCGCCGTTGGCGTACGGGAGGGCTGCGGTTACGACGACTTTCTCTCCGTTGAGATCTACCACCTTCTGTCCCCATTCAAGCGAAACGGAGCGTATTTAGCCTTAGCTTGGAGGTCTTCATCGGAAATGAAGGGAACGCTATGGTCAAGTTCCACTTTCCCAGCTCTCCATATACTTTCTTTGGTCCTCGGTAAGTTGATCTATAATTATATCCAAGCTTGCAAGTTTTATACTAGCAACTTGCTGGTCCTGTTCCTTTGGAACCTCGTAGACACCCGGTTTTAGTTGCCTTCCAGTATTGGCTAGGAAGAGTATTGAAAGGAACTGATTGGCGAAGCTCATATCCATGACTGATGATGGGTGCCCCTCAGCGGCGGCAAGGTTGACCAATCGCCCTTCAGCCAACAAGTAGAGCCTCTTGCCATCTCTAAGGGTATACTGCATATTGCTGGGTCCCATCGGCTTCTTCTCGCTTGCGAGCGATTCGAGCTCGGAGACCGAAACCTCGACGTTGAAGTGGCCTGAGTTACAGAGTATTGCTCCATCCTTCATCTCCTTCATGTGCCTGCCCACTATCACATCCTTGCAACCAGTCGCCGTTACGAAGAGCTTGCCGAGTTTCGCAGCTTCATCCATCTTCGTGACCCTGAACCCGTCCATCCTCGCCTTCAGGGCCCTGATGGGGTCGACCTCGCATACCGTAACCTCCGCGCCCATCCCGCGCATCCTATTCGCTATGCCCCTTCCGCAACGACCGTAACCCGCGACAACGACCGATTCTCCGGCTAGGAGCAAGTTCGTCGCCCTCAGTATCCCATCCATAGTTGACTGGCCTGTCCCATAATAGTTATCGAAATCCCACTTCGTCTCGGCATCGTTGACCGCTATGATCGGATACCTGAGCTTCCCTTCGTTAGACATGGCCCTTATCCTGTGCACTCCCGTTGTCGTCTCCTCAGTTCCTCCCCTTATCCTCTCGATCTGCTTCCTTCCTTCCTTGTGCAGCGTGAACACGAGGTCCGCGCCATCATCAAGCGTTATATCCGGTTCCGCCTCGATGACTTTCTGAATGCACAAGTAATATTCTTGATTCGTCAAGCCCCTCCATCCGTAGATCTTCGCCCCCTCTTTGGCCATCGCAGCAGCAACATCGTCCTGAGTCGAGAGGGGATTGCAGCCACACCATGCTGTTGAGGCACCAGCCGCCATGAGGGTTCTTACGAGAACCGCGGTCTCCTTGGTTATGTGAAGGCACCCACCGATCGTCACTCCCCGTAGGGGCTTCTCATCCTCGTACCTTCTCCTGAGTTCCTTCAGCACTGGCATCCTGTCTTCAGCCCACTCGATCCTGAGCATCCCTTGCTCAGCCAGGCCTATGTCCTTGACTCTATACGACATGAGAATCGCTTACATCTTCGTTCTACTTTAAACTTTGTATTCTATACTTTTTGGATTCCGCACTCGCGTACGTATGGATGGCATCACACTCGAAGGCGAATACGTCGGTATCTTCACAGCTGAAGATGAAACCCATTGCCAAGAATGGCTGAGCTAGCTGAAACCCTTGCGGATCCTCTCAACGAGTTCAGGGCTTTTGCCCGAGAACTCCTCCTCGAAGTGCCTAATGAAATCCTCTCGCCTCAGTAGGCCTTCCTGCACTCCCTCAACCTCCCAAACCGAGGCTCCCTCGATGAGCCCAGCTGCAGCTCCATCCTCAAGAGCCAACCCCCTTTGAAGGGAAGCGAGTATCCCAACGCCGATGGCATCGCACACGCCCGTGCTGTTGCCGGTCTTTCGGATCCTGACCGGTCCCAGCCTATGCTTCGTCCTTCCCTTCCTGTTGTAGACGTCAACGATGCCATTGAACTTGTCCTCTACGACTATGTGCGTCGGAAGTTCATCCTGGGCCTCAAAGATATCGTTGATCGCCTTGGCCTCGTAGGCATCCAGCACCTGTTGGATCTCGTTCTCATTTCCCAGGAGTATATTCGACCTCGGGGTTATGTGCCTCAGATATTCTGGGGTTACCCCATATGAGGCTATATCGACCACGACCGTCTTGCCTAGCATATTCGCTTGGTCTACGGCTTGCTGCATGAAATCTCTCTCGGAGGATGTTACGAAGACTATGTCGAATTCCCTCATGACATCCGTTGGGATCGGCCTCCACCTCTCTATTGTGCCGGCGCCATTGACATCGTCCAAAAAGAAGAAGTCCACACCATCCCTGTCTTTGACAACCGTTATGGTGCTTGTCTTCTTCCCTTCGACAATGATCGTGCTCGATTTTTCCAGGTCTGTGTAGTTCTCCATGAGGTACCTCGACGCGCTCTCATAGTTCCACTTCTCCTCAGGCAACGATATCCTCAGCGCAGACATTTCAACTCCCGCTCTCGCCAGATGTGAGAAGTACCCTCCGCCGAAGAATCCCGGGTATGGCTCATCGTAGTCGTCGCCGAAACTGGTGACTAGGGCTACCCTTCCGCCGAGGAGCGAGACACCATATGCTACATGCGGTGCCCTTCCACCATAGCTGTAGTGAATTGGGACTATGCTCCTGCTCTTCAGTAGGTCGAATGCCTTTAGTGGCGTCCAACCCTCTCCATAGAGCTCGGAAATCCTGGAGAGGGGCACAGTCCTCCTCAAGTACCTCCTGAAGGGCTCCGGGAGCCTGCCAACGGAATCAACCTTGATGTGCTCATCCTTCCCAGCTGTTCCTATGGCGAGCAGGGACTTCAGCGTCTTGTTCATTGTAACCCTACCTTGACTTTAGAGGGAAAAGAAGCTTTTTCTACCCCCTGACCAATGCTCTGATCAGGAGATGCCGTTGTCGAGCTCGCAGCCCCCGACCGAATACCTGAATTGGCTTGAGCGAGCCAAACCCGGAGCTGTGCTGGTAAAGTCCAGCGATAGGCTCGAGATACCGGAGTTCCGCTCCTCAGCTATGAAGATGAAGACCAACCTCATGAACTTCAGGGAGGTAAGCCAGGCGTTGAGAAGGGATATGAGACACATGTACAGGTACTTCATGAAGGCTCTGGCAACGAGTGGCTCCATACACGAGGACTATGTCGTGCTAAAGGGAAAATTCTCAAGAGTCCAGCTGTCTGAGGTTCTCAAGAATTACGTCGAGCAGTACGTCGTATGCCCCGTCTGCAAACGGCCCGACACTCGGATTACGAAAGAGAGAGAGTTTTACTTCCTAGTATGCGATGCCTGTGGCGCCAAGTCTCCCGTGAAAAGGGTCTAGACATCCTTGGGCGAATTTTACGTCAAGGTCTTTAGGGTTGAGAAACAGGTCATAGTCGCAGCGTGCGATACGGATCTGCTGGGGAAGACTCTACACTCCAAGAAAGGCCTTGAGATGCACATCTCCGAGCGCTTCTACGGGGGGGAATCCCTGACGGTCGACCAAACCCGCGAGGCGATGAAGGAGGCAACCTCCTTGAATCTGATTGGTGATGCTATAGTGCAGCTGGCACTCTCCTCAGGATTTGGACATCCCGGTTCGGTGGTGAAGATAGGAGGAGTCAGCCATCTGATACTGATTCGCGTGTAACTGCAGGTATAGTGGCATACAATAAGCTTAAAACTCGCTCCCGAGATATATAATATACAATGGGCAAGCGAAAGGTGTACACTGAAGAGGACATATCGAAGTCACTGGTGACTCCTGGCGAGGGACAGCTAGTAGGCAAGGTCGATGGCCTTTTCGGATTCGGCTGGCTTTCAGTGGTAGGCTCGGATGGCAAGAGAAGGAAGTGCAGGGTTAGGGGGAAGCTAAGGAGGAAGATCTGGGTTAAACAGGACGATATTGTCTTGATTGAGCCGTGGTCGTTCTCAGATAAACAAGCGGAGATCATGTTCAGGTATACAAAGGGACAGGTTGAATATCTCGTATCCAGGAAGATCGTGCCGACCTCTTTTATGGAGGTAGAACAACCTCAGCCATAAGTTGGCCATAGTAAAGGGATTTTCTTGGAAGATGAGAGCGGAGCTGAGAGGAGGCTCCTGGCGAGAGAACGGAAATACGATAAGGAGAGGCGGGTGAGGATTAAGCACTCCGAGGATCGTGGGGCACTCGAAGAGGTTTTCGACACACGAACGCTTATGCTGATCTACGGGCTAATGAACAAAGGTGCGCTCTCAGAGCTTGGGGGGGTTATAAGCGCGGGCAAAGAATCCAGGGTTTATTACGGCAGAGCGCAGGACAGGGAAGTTGCCGTGAAGGTCTATCTGACTGGGAGCGCGGAATTCAGGAAGGGAATGATGCCCTACATAGTAGGGGACCATAGGTTTTCCAAAGTCAAGAGGAGCGATATAAGGAGCATCATTGGCGTTTGGGCCCGTAAGGAGTTCGTGAACCTGAGGGAGTTCAGGAGGGTTGGCGTGTCTGTACCAGAACCTCTTCATGTTGAAGGGAACGTGCTCGTTATGGAGTTCATAGGCGAGGATGCCCTCAGGGCGCCGCTCCTGAATGAGGTAGCACTGCCCGACCCCTCTCCCACATATGACCGACTGATCCAAGCCATAAGGCTGATGGTGAGAGATGCAGGACTAGTTCATGGGGATCTGAGTGAGTTTAACGTCATGATCTGGAATGACCTCCCAGTTGTGATAGATGTCTCACAATCCCTTCCGATCTCTCATCCTCTAGCAAAGGACCTCCTGGCCAGAGACATAAATAACATTAACAAGTTCTTCAGGGGCCGTGGTGTAAAGGTTGTCGATGAAGAGGATTTCCTCCAGGAGCTGATGAAGACTGACTCAAGTTAGCATAAGCATACAGATCCCCCTTGACAGGGTCGGCGTCATCGTGGGCAGGGAGGGGTCTGTGAAGACCAAGCTTGAAGCTACGTATGGAGCCAAGCTAACTATAGATGGATCCACGGGCGATATCGAGATAAAGTTCGATCCTTCGATCGTCGAACGCGTCACAGTTGAGAAGCTGAAGAACATCCTCGTTGCCATAGGGCGCGGTTTCTCACCTTCGAGAGCCATGAGTCTGAGTGATGATGATATGTACCTCGAGTCCATAGACCTCCACGAGCTCGTTGGCGAAGAGCCCAGGAATCTTGAGAGGATCAAGGGCCGCATCATAGGCGAGAAGGGAAAGGCATGGAAGACGGTTGAGCAGCTGACGGGCACCTTTCTCTCTATCCAAGGAAGGTATGTGACGATAATCGGGGGTCCAGAAGGCCTTGAGGCGGCGAAGAGCGCCATCAAGATGTTTGCCGAGGGGAAGCAGCACAAGACCGTCTACGGATATCTTGAGAAGTTCCGCAAGGAACTCAAACGCAGACAGATGGAGATATGGGAGACAGGGCTCCCACCTGTTGGGCAATCAGGAACTGAAGGGGAAGGAGAAAAAAAGGAATAGGGGCCGATGAAGTAATTCGGCATTTTATCCCCCACAGAATAGAATCGATGAAGAAAAGGGCACTCAAAGGCGATAACATGTACAGATGAGATATATGCTATGATTGATCGTATTGTGTCATGAAGAGGAACGAGATAGGGGTATTCTCAACATGCACGGGGATCGGTGATATCGAGAAGGCACTCACGGCAATTAGAGAGTTGGGGCTGGGTGTTGTCCAACTCCAATCCCGTCACATACCCCATGTCTACTATTCAAGGGAAGGGGCTCGGAAATTCGCCGGGATTCTCGAGGACCTTGGTATAGACGCAAGTAGTTTGTGCATTGTTCATGAAGGGGAGCGATATGATGACCAGGATGCAGTTGAGAGGACCGTCGGATACTTGCCCCCGGACACGCTTTCAAAGCGCCTCGAGTACAGCAGGAGCTGCGTTGATTTTGCCGTTGCCATAGGAGCGCCCTTCGTCACCACCCATATGGGCGTCCTCCCCAAGACCCCATCGGCGCCAGGTTACCAAAGACTCCTTAGATCTGTTCGAGAGGTCGCCAATTATTGTAAAAAGGCAGGGATCGAACTCGCACTGGAGACGGGACAGGAGACTGGCACCGAACTCCTCGAATTCATAATTCGTGTGGGAGAGGGAGTGAAGGTGAACTTCGATGGTGCAAACTTGATTCTCTATGGCCAAGACGATCCCCTGATGGCATTGCATGCGCTCAGGGATCTTATTGTGCACGTGCACGCAAAAGATGGCCTACCGCCGACCAGACCAGGCCTTCTTGGTAGAGAGGTCCCGTTGGGGGAGGGCAAGGCGGAAGTCCGTGAGATTGTTCGCGTGCTCGTAGTATCAGGATATGCTGGACCATTCATCATGGAGATCTATTCAGGAATTGACAGGCTGTTGGAGCTGCGGAAAGGAAAGTCGTTCTTAGAGAATTACCTAGCAACCCTCTCCACAATTTAATCGCTCGAAAAGAAAAGTTCAGCGAGCGCTCCCAAAACTCTACATCATTACCCCAGGGGCCTTGAAATCCTTTGTTGTGTCGTCTAAGACGAGCACCCAGTCATCCATCTGACCATCGGTAGGTGTTATGAATTTCATTATGCCACTGGCAGCGAACTCGCCGATCATCTCTGCTTTACCATCGCGCGGATTGAACCACTGAGCCTTCACGATCTTACCGGAGATCTTGTCCATGCGAACGGCGACTTGTTCACCTCTTGGCATGTACACGAAGGCATAGCTTCCATCTGCCCCTTGTGTCGCTTGCATGTGGTCGTCCCCTTTACCATCGTCAGAGGCCAGGAGCGACTGGTCGGGGACGCGAACCAGCATCGGACGAGATTCGATGAGGGTGCGCAAATGTTGCATTTGAAAGGCGCCTGGCAAGTCTAGGGCCTTTTTCCACTCGATTCTGGCGTGGCTTATGGAAGCGCGAGTAGGCCCGAGGAACTGCCAAATATCATGACAGCCGTAGGTGTGCCCGAAAGCACCAGCGAAGACCGACCAGTACGCAGCTTGTCTGACGTCATGGTCATCGAACCAACCATTCTTCGGGTCCCAGTTGATGGGGTGATCCTCGTAACAGGCTTCCCCATCCAAGCAAGGCTTGATGGATACTCGAGCATAGTCGCGCTCGATCATCTCGTAGTTGGCGATGTTCCGGGCACCATGACCCGATTGCAGCATGTTGAAGTCCAGCCATGGCTCGTTATGGAAGAACTGGGCCGAAGTCATACCGCCCATCGGGTGATAGGTGATGGGGTGGTTTCCGCGGTCACCCCGCCGAAGCCCTTCAGCCATTGCGCGCCAGATAGCATATTGGCATTCATTCTCACACGGCCTGTCGCCACCGAGGATCCATATGATTCGCTTATCCCTGTAGCGTGTGCCCAAAAACTGGCCATACGCGAGAGCATTTTCAGGGGTGAAAATCTCGGGGCCAATGCCCCACTTCTTGTTCACCTTGTCGCCCCATGTCGGCAGCACTCCGATATGCAGACCGAGTGAGCCTGCTCTGTCCACAACGTAGTCGACGTGCTCAAAATAGGGCTCGTTTGGCCTCGTTACGTCGTTGTCATGAAGTGGAAGGTCGCCATAATTATTGGGAACTGCCAAGCCGTCGAACTCGGCGAGTATCACAGCTTGGATTATGGTGAACCTCTTAGCAGCTCTATCGCGCAGGTAGATGTCAGCTTCCTCACGGCTGAGCCTGTGGAAGAGCTCCCAAGCGGTGTCCCCCAGATAAAAGAATGGCTTCCCTTCTCCTGTCACGAGAAACCGGCCATCTCCTGGATGGCCTTTTTGATTGAACACCTTCAGCTTTGGAGTGAACAACTTTCTAGTTCGAGGTCTCATAATTCGATTTAATCCTTTCCAAGGACATCGCTATCCATCGGGCTAACTTGCTCATTAAGTGAGCGCGTCATCCTGAAGGATATGGAGGGGAATAAGCATGATTTTAGAATTCGAAATCTACATAAAGGTTTCTTGGTTAAATTGTAAGTTGGAGATCTAAACCGAGCTAGTGTGAAGGCAAAACATGACAAGTCCATCATCTGAACCATCTGTCACCCGAATCGAATGAAGGGCACCTATGATATGCACTAGGTTAGACTTATTATGTAATAACCTAAGTGCTTTCAGGAATTGATCTCCTTGTCGAACGAGAAATTGATCGAAAGATATGGGAAAGTAAGAGTTGCCGATGTGGTGGATGCCCTCGATCGTTATGGGTTTCACGACGAAGTTCTAGTCTCATCTACAATTAAACCCCTGTATGCGGGGATGAAGATGGCGGGGTCAGCCTTAACTGTGAAGGCCTTAAGGTCTCAAGGCAAAATCCCGTCAATGAGCCCTTCTGACTATGAAAACTATGCCAATGATTGGTATAACACAAGAGCGAATTATGATTGCTTCATGAAGTTTGCCGGTCGAGGAACGGTCATTGTCGTGGATTTGGATGGCTATATTGATGTCGGATTCTGGGGGTCCATGATAGCCTTAGTTGCAAAAGAGAAGGGCGTCGAAGGCATCGTTTTAGATGGCGGATGCAGGGACAGCAGGGAGATCAGACAAATAGGATTCCCGGTGTTCTGTTTGGGAACTGGGAGGACGGAAGTTATAGGGAGAGTGGAAGTTCATCCCGAAAACGTGAATGTTCCAGTTGTGATAGGTGGAGCAACCATCAAACCTGGCGATATCGTCGTGGGGGACGATGATGGGGTCGTAGTAGTGCCCAGGAAGGTCCAATCGGACGTCCTCTTGAGAGCTGAAAGGCAACTATCTCTGGATAGGGAGGCTCAGAAACCCTACCTCGACAAGATGGGATTAACCCTTTGATTTACTTGTAAGTTTTAAAATGTGTTTGTCGTCAAAGGTTCTTGTCAAACTAATAGACCTCAGTTCCACGATCACTATCTCGGCCAAATACAATATGCGGCAACCCTCTTCGAGATGCCCCGCGTATGCTCTCTCACTATCTGACACAACCGCATGCAGATGAGGCTTTCCATCAGCTATTATGCCATCAATCGAAGATAGCTCGAGTGGTTTATTCTCCCAATTCTCGTAGTGCTCAACCGGTGGGTAACCCGTGGTCATGACCATATGTAGTTTACATCTATCTAACGTGCCTATTGCGGATACCACTACAGCATCCTTTATGTTCTCCCTCTGTATCAGGTCCATAATCCTTTCCAGGAGGAACTCTCCCTGATTCAGTCTAAGGGCAAAGATCCTCCCGATCCCTTGAGTCGAAAAATACTCCATAATTTCAGAGGGCTGCGATTACTATTTATAATCTGTTAAGCTCCTTTCTCCCATCAATGGAATTTTAGACTTCCCAGTTGCTTACCGATGATCACATCATCAGCAACTCACATAATGATTCTGGAGTTCTGACCTACCAACTAACGCATCAAAAATGTTAAGTATTTCCAGATCTCATCCATGAACAAATGCTGAAGACGATACTATTGGCATACGATGGCTCTGAGAACGCGAAAAGGGCTCTTGATGTGGCCATGGATATGGCAGCAAAATATAAAGCCAAATTTGTTGTCGTCGAAGTTGTGGATATTCATTCAATAAGCTTCTCTCTATCGCCCCACGGCCCTTCCATAGACATAGGGAGGGTAATCGAGGACTTGAGGGCAAAGGCATCGGGAGATATTAGGCAGTGCATTCGACTCGCGGAGGAAAACGGCTTGGATGCCAACGGCGACATCCTAGAGGGCGATCCCGCTACGGAGATACTCAGATACTCCGGAGAGATAAAGGCCGACTTGATAGTCACTGGAAGCAGGGGCCTATCGTTATGGAAGAGGCTCCTGATGGGGAGCGTATCAAACAGGATCGTTTCAGAATCAAAGATAGCGACCTTAGTGGTTAGGTAATGGACTCCTAGTGGTGATGGACGGCAACATCCCCTGGCAATTGTCCTTCTGGTGGAGGTGGTGGTGGCGGAAGTGGAGGATATCTATCCTTGGCCATCTGTTTAAGAAGCTCTAATAACCCGAAAAATACAAGCAGGCCCATCCAGAAGACGCCCATCACCATCACCATCCCTTTGGCTCGTGGTATCTGTTTTGTAATATAGTCCAAAATCGCATTGCTGGCTTCTTGAGGTTTAATTGTGACACCTTGAATCATATAATTTCCTATGTTAGGAGGTATTGCTATTCCATCCATGAATGCCAGGCACTGGATCGCAGAGGCGAAGACTACTGTAAAAGCTAGGAGCTTCCAGAGATCCATTGTCAAACGTCTCCTGTTCTTTCGGTTCAATCGCTAGATGACCACACATATGTTTTTCCTCCTCTGCGTTCAAGTATTCGCAGCTATTTGCGGCTGTACAATTCGCGGATGTGCATATTCAGGCAGACGAAATCGGTTCCACCTCGTGTGGAATGCATGAGTACTTGGCATGTCAGAGCAAACCAAAAGTTCGTTGCGAATGTCTCAAGGGAACTAGTTAATATAGCTGAGAAGGAGATTAAGGCGGCTATCAGACTACAGGGAGTATGAATCCAACATTTGGAAAGCGATCCTCTCCTCTAGGAGGTGAAGCGATAACTGTCTGAGACATTCAAGGAAATATCCCCGGCGGACTTCTTTTACCGGAATAGCTACGAAAATCGCTACGGAATAGGGACGTCGCCGGTTTCTCAAATCCAAGCCGTGCGATCTACTCGACCATAAGGGAGCTCGTCGAGAACTCCTTAGACGCATGCGAGACGAAGGGCATCCTGCCGGACATATTCATCAAGATCACTAGCCTCAAGGGCTCTTCAGAGGTCTCGCAGGTCCTTAGGATACTGGTAAGCGACAACGGCACCGGGGTCCCGCCCGAACACGTACCGCAGGCCTTTGGCCAGGTACTCTTCGGTTCGAAATACATCCTCAGGCAGATGAGGGGCACCTTCGGCCTCGGGGGGAAGATGGCATATCTCTACGGTCAGATTACGACGAACACGCCCCTCCGGATAGTTACGAGCACTGGCTCGAAAGCGTATGAATTCTCACTCATGATCGACATCCAGAAAAATCGCCCAAAGGTGCTGGAGCGCAGGTTATTTAAGAAACAGAAAAAGTGGCGAGGTACACTCATAGAGTTCTCAATCGAAGGCGATTACTACAGGGCTATGCCCAAGATAATCGATTACCTCGGTCAGACAGCGATGGTGGCCCCCTACGCAAACATCACATTCATCGACATAGATGGCCGTCTCGTCCGCTACACAAGGATTACAGACCACATGCCCAAGTCCCCGAGGGAGACCCTGCCCCACCCTCACGGCATCGATGTTGAAAACCTCCAGAGGATCATAGAGGCTTCGGACGCGAAGAATATGCTTCGGTTCCTACGCAAAAGCTTCCATAGGGTTGGAGAGGCAACCGCAAGGCAGTTCCTCAGCACCACGAAGATAGATCCGAGGAGAGATCCCAAGAAGCTCTCTCATGAGGACATTGTCGAGTTGGCAAGGGCTCTTAGAAATTATGAGGGTTTCCTGCCGCCCGATGCCAGCTGCCTCTCGCCCCTAGGCGAGGATCTGCTGAAGGCTGGCATCCTGAAGGAGCTCAAGCCAGAATTCGTAACGGTCGAATCAAGGAGACCCTCTGCCTACTCGGGCCATCCATTCATCGTCGAGGTTGGCGCGGCCTACGGAGGTGGGATCTCGCCCGGCAGCATATCGCTCTACAGGTTCGCTAACCGAATCCCCCTGCTCTACGATGAGTCGAGCGACGTCTCTTGGGCGGTCGTGAACCAGCTCATGAATTGGAAGCGCTATAATGTGGATCCTGCAGTAGCTCCATTGGCTATCGTCGTGCACATCTGCTCGACGAAAATACCGTACAAGACGGTGGGGAAGGAGTTCGTGGCGGACAGGCCAGAGATCGAGAGGGAGATACTCAATGCCATGAGGGATGTGGCGAGAAGGCTTTCGATCTTCCTGTCGAGAAGGCTCTCGTTTGAGAGGGAGAAGAGGAGGTTCGACGTATTCGAGAAATATCTGCCGAAGATGGCAAAATATGCCGCATCCACGGTAGGTTTAAAGAACACCCCGGATGTCAAACCACTCCTCATAAAAGCATCAGCGTTATCGACAGAGGTGATGGAAGGTGGCGAAGAAAAAGTTATCCAAGTCGAAGGGAGTGGCAGTAGCTAGGAAGAAGGATTCGCTCCAGTCGCTAAGCTCACTCGCTGAAAACGTCGTGAAGCAGATAACCAATGCAGATTTCCCGAGCATCGAGATGCCGAGCAGGACAACGGACAACATCTTCTTCGACGATAAGTTGAGGCAGTACGTCCTCGGGAAGAAGACGATAAGGCGGACAGCCAGAAACGTGAAGCACCTCAAGCCCCTCACACAGCTCATCTGGGCCGGCTACATAGGTTCGCTCCTCCTCAAGGAGAACAAGACCAGCACCCTCAGGGATGTCTTCTACATGGCGGCGGGAGAGGACCTTGCATTCGAGGACCAGCCGGAGTCGGACCGCATTATAACTGAGCTGGAGTCCGTCATAAAGCACCCCCGGGAGGATTTCAACATCTTCCCCGAGGAGAGGAGCGCCATGTTCGGGGATCTGGATGTGGAGTATACGGTCAAGGGCTATGAGGGCAAGAAGCTCAACTTCACGATGAACCCAGATGGCATAGTCATAGGGCCTGCTGTGGCAACGTCCGAATTCGTGGACACGAGCGCGGATAAGGTCATAGTAGTAGAGAAGGGCGCGATGTTCACTCGGTTTGTGGAGGAACAGGCCTGGAAGCGCTACAATGCCCTTATCATCTACACGGCCGGGCAGGCACCGAGGGCCACTAGGGCATTGATCCGCCGCCTCAATGTGGAGCTCAAGCTCCCCGTCTATCTCTTCGCCGATGCAGACCCATGGGGATTGCACATCTGTCAGGTCATAATCTCAGGCTCGGCCAATGCAGCGCACATCCCTGAACTTGTAACTCCATCCGCCAAGTGGGCGGGAGTCTATGCCTCTGATATCGTGAAATACAATCTGCCGAGCACCAAGCTGAATGAGCAGGACATCAAAAGGCTTCAGGAGATAGAGAAGGATCCACGATACCATGGAAAGCCGTGGCCAATGGAGATAAAGAAGTTCTTCGAGATAAAGAAGAAGGCGGAACAGGAGGCCTTCTCGCGCTACGGCCTCTCGTTCATAGTTGACAAGTACCTGAAGACGCGGCTGGAGGAGCTCGAGAGTTAGTTAGAGTGAGTCGATCTCTCATGTCCGAGGACATCCTACTGTGGCTCCTCCTAGGGGCCATTCAAGGGATTGCGGAGTGGTTGCCCATTAGCAGCAAGACCCAGGTAATGATATTTGCAATGGCCCAGCTCGGGATGCTCCCGATCAAGCCCTCTCAGCGGGGCTAGTGCTACAGGAGAAGAGCGAGGAATTCAACCCCCTCAGCTTGCGAGACGCTGTGAGATGCGACTTGTATGGTTGAAGAAGATGTGTCGGACGATGTCGGAGACCCTGAGATGACGTCGGAGGACGCCAGCGAGGGTGAGAAGGCATCCGCGCAGACTGTCGCAGCCTCTGAGAGAACATCAAAGAAGGCCCTTAAGGCAGTGAAGAAGATAACGAAGACGCCCAAGGACGCGCCCCGCATCCCCGGAGACAGTGACAGGCATCCGCGAGGCGCACCAGCACCGACGTTCAAGGCGATGTTTGACGACTACGTGCATGGGATGACGCCTGAGACGTTACAAGAGAAGTATAAATTGACCGAGAGGACCATGCAACGGAAGCTCCCAGAGCTTGAGTTAGCAAAAAGGAGAATTATGGATGGCTTGAGACAGCGCGGGGAGATACCAGCGGTTACCGCGCAGACACCAGCACAACTTGTGACAGCGCCTCAGACCGCGGGACAAGCCCCTTCGGTGCCCTCTGGAAGCCCCGAGACACCGCCCGCAACACCTAATCCAGCTGTTGTTCCGCAGAACCCCCCGGGTACGTATACGGTTCCAGCTGTTCCAGCTGACAAAGCTCTGGCTGTCTCGGGTGCTGGCGGAGCGTCCAAGACACTGTCGGAGAGCGTGGGGGACAGCGCCGGAGAACGCGAGACAACAAGATGGAGATGGCCAAAACAGTCCAACTCAGTGAAAAACAGTCCAAGAAAGCATTGAAGGGAGCGCAGAAAGAACAGAAAAAGCCAAAAGACACCAAAGAAGCAAAGCCGGAAAGGCACTTGCCATCGTTCCAAGCCCTATTCAACGAATACATGGGGGGGAATGACACCAAAGGAGATGCAGGAGAAGTATGGTTATACCGATTTAACGATGAAGGAGAAGCTCCGCGAGCTTGAATTGACTAAACTAAAGACGATAGAACAGCTAAAAGAGCAGGGAGTAATCCAAAAAACACCAACTCAAGCGAATCCAGATAAGAACACTGCAGAAGAAAACCCATCTGAGCTAAAGTTACCACCAATCACACCAACTGACGCCAGTGTTCAGAAGCAGAGTCCCGGTGTTCATACGCAGAACCCCCCGGGTACGTATACGGTTCCAGCCGTTCCAGCTGGCGGAGCAAGTAGTGCGATTCACACTCAAACTACGCAAAGTAGACAAACTCACGCTACTTCGGATTCCGAAGATGTAGAAGAACGCCGAGATGACTCCAGCACGATGGTGGAGAGCTCGTCAACACCATCGAGATGGGTATTGATCCTAATCTAGGCGTAGAAGGGCACTCCTGATCCCTGTTCCTGAACTTATGCGACATCATTGGTCCCCACGGACGAATTATGGTATCGAGGGACGAATTGGCTCTCGCCACGGCTCACTTCGCGGAGGGGAAGCCCCCGGAGGAGGTGGCGACCATCTACAAGGTCACGCGCAAGACCGCGAGGCGGTGGTGGGGAAAGTATTTGGAACTGATGGCATCGTTGAAGAAGGCTAAGGCACGATGAGACGTAGCTAGACAAGAGAAAAGACATAGCTAGACGCGACTGGACACGACAAGAAGGGCAAGAAACAGTATATCAAAGCCACACCGCAGTTGAAGGGCCTAGTCTGGAGCGACTCGCCTGGGGCAAGACGAAGGAGGACGAAATTCGTGACGATTAAGGAGCTGGCGGAGGCCTTCCAGAGGCTCTACGGCTGCGAGGTCAGGCACGACTTCCCCCGCTCGGGCGACTTCATGGGCGTGCGGACATGCTCCAAGAAAGCTTCTGAAGTACTGGGATGGACCTGTAAGACATCATTGGACGACGGCATACAGTCGTATGTGAACGAAAGCGTAACAAAGTGAGCTGGAACGCGTTGGATTATCATTCGGCCACGTTGGATTGTCCTTCGTCCACGTTGGTACACAAAAAGCGTCATATGATGCACCGCCTTTGATGCCTAGAGACGTATATGGGTACAGCTGATGACGCTGGCGCACCGAAGGACAGTGTAAGTGCTCCAAAGAGTGACGCACGTAAGGTTAAGAAACCCAAAGTGGACAGAGATGAAGCGAAGGATGCCCCACCGCAATACATACGTGCTCCGAAGTTAGACGACAACACAATCGCCAAGATGCGAAAAGATTTCAACGCAGGGAAGAGCGTCGAAGAGGTTGCGCAGGCGTTCGGGATTAAGGTGGACCGTGCGCGACGGTGGTTCAATAGGTTCACCAACGAGGACAGGGTGGCGAAGGCTATTCCAAAAGTACCCGAAACCCAAACGACACCGTCTGCGACGCAAATCGTATCAATTTCCGCCGCTCCAAAGGCACTCCAAACCCAACCGAATGCAACTACAGAACAGAATAACGTGGTAGGACAGATTTACTCGGACTTCTGGGCTGGCCTGACCATCCCCCAAGTCGTGACGAAGCACGGCATAACCGAACCCATGGCGCAGGAAGTACTTGGATGGACTAGCAAGACACCACTTGACCAAGGCATAAGGTCTTACGTGGACCAAGTCGGACTATGATGGACTAAGAAGTCTTAATGATGCGCGGTGTAGATAAGCCTGTACCGTATATGGGTGAAGATGATAACAGCGAACCACCGGAAGATACTACAAAGGACCAAGTAGCGCCATCTAAGACTAAGAAAGTAGCGAAACCTCCTAAGAAAGACTCTGAAAGTACTAAGAAGGACGCACAAGATACTCAAAAAGACGCTGAAGTTACTCCAAAAGACACTGAAAGACATCCAGTGAAGCTAACTGACACTGATATAGCGAATATGCGGCATGATTATCTCGCTGGCAAGTCCGCTGAAGACATTGCGAGAGCGTTAGGAACAACAGTGATTACCGTGAAGAGGCGATTCCATCAATTCGCGGAGGAGGAGAGGATAGAAAGGACTAGGAAGAACCAAGAAGGACTATCAAAGGCGCTGGAGAAACCACCCCCAGAGAAGCCCAAAGATACCCCACCGCCCGTTGCACATCCCGCGAACCCGCCACCTGCTTCAGAGGAGGAGAAGAACACCGGGGCCGAAATCATGGCGGACTGTATGAGGGGCATGTCGGTGGTAGACATGGCGAAGAAACACGGACTAGACGAGTCAACGGCGAATGGGTTCAATAGGTCGTTCTTGGTCGTTAAGGACATAATGAGGAACACCGTCCCCCCACAGCCCAATCCAAACGAGGGCGATGGGTCGAAGGAACTCACCTTAGGCGATGAAATACCGCCAGAAGAGCCAAGCAGGCCGGGCATTTACGAGGTGGAGCTGTCCATGAAGGGCGTGGGCGACAAGGAGACGTTCTCGCCGACCACCTTCATCCTCTTCGGAATACTGCAGGAGGCGCTCAAGGACGAACTTGAGGACACATCATTTGGGGGAGTGGCGGACTTCGTCTTCAGGCGGTTCTGCGAGGACAGGAACATAGCGGTCACAATAAGCGTGGGCGGAAGGATTTGGGGGAGGGCTGTGGTCTAGCGAGATGCTCGGTCCTTCTGCCGATCTCCCCGGCTAGTCCTTCGTAACTCTCTCAAGCCCAGCTCTTCTTCACTTCCGTCAGACTTTTATTTTCTAGGGCTTTGGTGTCTCAGCCGAGTGAGTGGCTCTGCTCACCGTCTCGAAGCTCATCCTGGATCTGCGGTTTCAAACCAGCACGAGGCTCCCATACTGGATGGGCTCGATGTTCAGAGGGGGATTCGGGCAGGCCGTTCAGAGATTTCTATGTTCGAGGACAAGTGCCGAGTGCGATGGGTGCAGCCAGGGAGAGGACTGCCTATTCTACCACATGTACATGCGGAAGAAGGCGACTAGGGGATATGCTCCCCCGTCAAGGCCCGTGATCCTCATACCCCCATTTTACGGTAAGCCCCTGTCGTTCGAGGGCGGCGCCCTTAAGATCGAGGTACTGATATTCGGGAGGTTCGTTAGGTTCCTGCCACACATCCTACTCGGCATGCAGCTACTGGGTCAGGAGGGTCTTGGCTCGCTTCGGCACTACGGGCTGAATACCTTCAGGATCGAGTCAGCGGAGTGCGCTTTCTCCGAGAAATCGATACTGCAGGGGAACGTCATCAAGCCCTCGAACATAAAGGCTATGGACATAAAGGAAATTGGGCCATATCCTGGGAACTATGTAAGGGTCGGTTTCAAGACGCCATTCACAGGGCCAATCTTCCCCAAGACCCCTGAGCGGTTCCTCTGGTCGATCAGGAGGAGGCTGATCAACATCGTCAACGAATACGGCGATGGGAGCGCGGTGCCGGATTGCAGGTGTTCCGGAGAGACCGTGAGCCTCTCGACCCACTTCCACCTCCTAGAGAGACGTTCCACTAGGAGCGAGAAGAAGCTCTTCAAGGGCGTGACGGGTGTCGCTGAATACAAGTTCGGCGAGATTGACGATGTCGGAAGGTGGCTCCTGAACGTCGGCTTCATCACAGGCAGCGGGCCGGATAGCTCCTTCGGTTGTGGCTTTCTCCAGAACTTGACGAATAGAGGCGCAAACCCCTCAATTCAACATTCCTAGATTTTGTCGTGGAGCGAATGCTAATCTATTTCGCGCTACCCATCAATAGGACATGATGACGCTGGTCATCTACGATATCTCAAAAGACGATGACCGCGGAAAGCTCGCGAACATGCTGTTGGACTTCGGCTTGCAGAGGATCCAGTACAGCGGCTTCAAAGGCGACCTGAATGCCCACGATCGCCACATTCTGGCCAAGGAAGTCGCCCAGTACGTGACCGGTGAGCACGACAGCATCTACATCCTCCCGCTGTGCAACAACTGTGCGGCCATCTGCCAGATTATCTCGGCGAAGGAAGCGGTATTCGTGGACAAGTCGCACGTGAAGATAGTGTAGGGGAGCGATGAAGGTGTATTTCCTATCTGAGCTGGAACACAAGCTCCTCATCCACAAGCTCCTACCGACCGCCAGGGAGGTGGGCGTCAGTCCCGAGCTTAGGGGCTGGAACTGGCACCAATCCCCCCTGAAGCCGTACTACGACGAGAAGCTCCCCATGTACGCCGTTTGCTCGAAGTACTGCCCCGTGGACAGGGACGTCTACCTCTCCAGGGTCAAGAAGGCGAAGCCGGACCTCAACTTCGAGGTATCGTTGGGAAAGATCCTGCACGGCGTTGTGAGCGACTCACTACAGTCGATGATCGGCGGGGAGCCGATCGAATTCGAGGAATGGTGGGGGAAGATCAGGTGGGAGGGGATGGTCGGGGACAGGGGGATTCTGAAGGAGAGGGCGTCGCAGGTCTGGGAGTACGTCACGGGTCTCTGCAGGGCGAGGTCGCTCGAGGTCGCATCCGAACAGCCCTACATGGCCAAGAGGGACATGCTGGCGACATCGATGCCGTTCCTGGTCGAGCACAAGATCTCTGGGGCCCTCCTGGGCCTGAGCGGCCTCCTGAGCCTCGACTGCTACGACTACCTGCACTCGATAATGTTCGACCTTAAGGTATCGGATAAGAGGGAGGAATGGCACAGGCTCTCCCCGGTAGGATACGCGATCGTCTTCGAGAGCGTTCACGAAGTGCCGGTTGACATCTGCTGCATCCAGTACATCGGCTTCAAGGGCGATAAGCTCGTGGTGAGCAAGGACCTGTTCTTCGCGAACAACGACATCAGGAGCTGGTGGGTGGAGGAGAGGGACAGGAAGATCGAGATCGTGGCCCAGAGGAAGGACCCTGGGACGCCCAACGCCTGCGACGAGGCCTGCATCTACAGGAGGAGCTGCATGGGGGAGTGAGATTTGGATAGGCTGGTCGTCGACGGATATGGGAAGTACGTTGGGAAGACGAGCAACAGGATAGTCGTGAGGGAACAGGGGAAGACGGTCTTCCAGTCACCGCCGGAAGATCTGAGGCAGGTGCTCGTCACAGGGAAGGGGTCGATAGGCTTCGACGCCATCAACCTCCTGGCGGCGAACGGCGTCGACCTGATCTTCATAGATAGCCACGGCGAGGTCAGGAGCCGCCTCAGCTCGCCCGAGATGCGGACGGTCGCAACGAGGAGGGAGCAGTACTTCGCGTACAGGGATGCGAGGGGCTTCGTACTTGGTAGGGCCTTTGCGATTGCGAAGATGAAGAACCAGTACGCAACGCTGGGGACTCTTGCGAAGAGGAGGAAGGAGACAGACAGCTCTGCGGCTGACAAGATGTATGCCGCTAGGGAGGGCGTGCAGCAGAAGGTGGCTGAACTCGAGGCCGTGATCGCTAACGAAATAGATGGGGCTAGGGGCAGGATAATGGGCCTCGAGGGATCGGCCTCTGCCATCTACTGGCCGGCAATCGCACAGGTCGTGCCCGACGAGTATGGCTTCAAGGCCAGATCGGGCAGATACGCGACGGATCCCGTGAACGCGCTGCTCAACTACGGATACGGCGTGTTGGAGGGGGAGACATGGAGGGCCGTTCACTTCGCGGGGCTCGATCCCTACGGTGGCTTCTTGCACGTGGACAGGCCGGGCAAGCCGAGCCTGGTGCTGGATCTGATGGAGGAGTTCAGGCAACAGCTCATAGACAAAAGCGTCATCAAGCTGATCTCGAGAAGGGAGGTAGATCCTGTCAATTTCCTGATGGATGGAAATACTTGCACGATGGATGACAAGACGAGACGGACATTGCTCATGGAGCTGCTCGGAAAGCTTGAGGAATACACGGCATATGGTGACGAGAAGGTCAGGTGGTGCGACCTGATACTGAACCAAGCCCGCGACATCGGCAAGTACCTGAGGGGGGAGACCTCGGCATATGAGGGATTCTGGCTCAGATGGTAGGATCCAGATAGACGTCTGGGAGATAGTCCAGTACTACTATTGCCCGCGAAAGCTCTATTTCCTCCGCACCTTGGGGACGCCATCACCGGGCAGGAGGTTCTACCAACTAACAGATCTAGGAAGAGATTTTCTAAAGCAGATAGGTGCCTTATAGATCTGAATGTAAGCGACATACCTGATATACCCATATGAACTAAAAGGTAGAGAATGTGAACGAGATTAAGAACCCCCATTCGATTTTCCGTTGTTCACAAGGCGGATTACACCAAGACATAAATCTCCAAATAAAGGAAGAATATCAGGCGGATTCAACAGCTAGACTCATAAGATGAGGATTGAAAGGGATCGGTCCCACTTCCCCCGCCGTGAAGAGCTTGGGATTCAACAGCTAGACTCATAAGATGAGGATTGAAAGGGCGGAGGAGGCGGCACTCCCTCCACGGTTATGGCCCGATTCAACAGCTAGACTCATAAGATGAGGATTGAAAGTGGACTCTGGGGCGGTTCCCTGGGCTACGAAGAGCTGGGATTCAACAGCTAGACTCATAAGATGAGGATTGAAAGTCCTGAAGGCGAGGCTGAACTCGTACGGCAGTAGGATTCAACAGCTAGACTCATAAGATGAGGATTGAAAGGGAAGGCCTGGACACGTGTCATCTCGAACAGCTTCCGGATTCAACAGCTAGACTCATAAGATGAGGATTGAAAGAGATCCTCAAGACTCCAACGACCACGCAAAAGATCAAGATTCAACAGCTAGACTCATAAGATGAGGATTGAAAGTTGATTTGCCAACCTTTTCCCATTCTATCAACTCCTGCGATTCAACAGCTAGACTCATAAGATGAGGATTGAAAGCGGCCATCTTCCTGACCCTTGCGGTCTTGTATGCGATGGAGATTCAACAGCTAGACTCATAAGATGAGGATTGAAAGGTATTATTGCGCAGTCGAGCAAATAGAGAGGGTGAAGATTCAACAGCTAGACTCATAAGATGAGGATTGAAAGTGCATCCTTGTCGGTCTTGTCCGCTTCCTTCTCGGGGATTCAACAGCTAGACTCATAAGATGAGGATTGAAAGTATCGGAGTAGTGCAGGTGAAGGCGCTGGTCTGTCTGATTCAACAGCTAGACTCATAAGATGAGGATTGAAAGAGCGCTGCTGCTTGCCATCCAGCTTGCCCAACGATTCAACAGCTAGACTCATAAGATGAGGATTGAAAGTTCGACTTACTCCCAAGCAAGGCGAGCCGATCAGATACGATTCAACAGCTAGACTCATAAGATGAGGATTGAAAGATACTATCTCTATATGGGTTTGGCGGAACTGGCTGGGATTCAACAGCCAGAGAGGTTGAAATATATGTGATATCTCTTCTTAAAATTATGCACAATATCTCTTTACCTCACAATATCGACAAGCTTCACTTCTTGCTTTGGGTGGCACTTTTTCAGATCTGATCAACTCTCTTATTCTTTCTAAGTCTACAATCAGAGATTTTTTATCCTGCATGCTGATTGGTAAGAATATCTGTTTGTTCTGGATGGGAAAGTATAAAATTCCTTTATCAACCTTCCTATTGAAATGATGCTGCAAAAGGACAGCATAGGCTGTAAGCTGTTTGGTTCTATGACGATAAGCACCGACGTAATCCGTATACTTGATCTCTACGGGTATAACTTGACCATCTGTTAGCTCTAACACGTTATCTACCTGTCCAGAAAGGCGTAGAGTAGAATCCTCAACCATCAGTTTATTATACACTTTTTTAACCTGCGATGCCTCAAAACCGAAGATGCTTGTCCTCTCACTGAGTCTCTTCCTTTCTTTCTTATGCTCATCTGCACCATAAGTCATCTTCCGCTTAGCTATGAAAGGAGCCCCCAAAGTTAAAAGGAGATATAGTTCTCGACGGCAGTAATAGAATTTGACTATCTCCCAGACATCTATCCATAATGCTTCACTTTTTCCACGGTTATCTTCACTAAGATCTGACGTTTGCTTATCTGAGCTCAAGTATCTCACTTTCATAGATTCAGACACAATAGCATTTCACACATATTTCAAAGCTAGTACAATTGCCCTTATAACTCAAGTCCTATGTCTGAGGTGTAAGAGAAATCAGCGATCCAAGGGTCACTTGACATATCAAGCTTTGGCTTCAGCCACGCTAAAGACTTAGTACGAATTGAAACTAAAAGGCTGTTAGCTTCAATCCATAACCCCTTTTCCCTTCTTTCCCCATACTCACCCAAGAGACACTTTGGGAGTACATCCACGATTCCATCGGTCTTATCAATGACCGACTCTACCCAGTCTTGGTAAGCACCTGCAAGAAGACGGCCCTCAAATTCTGTAACATCAGGATGATTAAGACCTTCTTCAAAGCTAGTCCTGTCTTCTCCCTGGTAGCCCTCTCCGTAAACCCTATCAGCAGACTCAATCAAATCTGTTTCACCGACCGGATTCTGAAGATTCAATAGCTCATTGATAGTTAAAAACACACGACAATTAGGCCTATGTAACTGGGTTGCGCAGTCACAGTAAAGTTGAAATGGTTTAATCTGTTTTGTAAACACTACCACCTTCGCTGGAGGCCTTTCTCCAAATCGATTAACCCGACCCATTCGTTGAATTAGTGCGTCAATTGGCGCTGGCTCAAGAAATGCTTGACTGAAATCCACATTTAGGCTAACTTCAACAACCTGTGTTGCCACTAGCACTTTAGGAAGTGAGCCACCAATGATCTCATCTTCTATCCGGTTTCTGTCTTGCTGGTTGAACTGGCTATGAAGGAGCCTAACGTTCTCTCCGGGCAATCTTGCCTGTAGTTTACGGTATAACTCTTGTGAGGCTCGCACATGATTGCAAACTATTAAGGTAGAGGACCCATCACGAATTGATTGGATCACAGCTTCAATGTGGTCCGCAATCGACCCATCTCTTACCTCAATAACATGGCGTTTCTTATCCAGTAATTTCCTATCCTCTTCCTGTGTTGGCGCGGGTTGCACAAATGGGAGATTTCCCATCGTCTTTGATATCAGCTCATAAAGGAACGAAGGTAGCGTCGCTGAGAGAAAAAGGCATCTTGCTCCCCACTGGCTGAACAACTTCGCCGTCCCCAGTGTCAGGCCAACCACTCTAGGGTCATAGGCATGCACTTCATCGAAGATAAAACATGAGTTGGGAAACTCCGCAAGCATGTACTCCCATCCCTTACCACGCAAGGCATAACGAAGTATCTGGTGCGGGGTGCACACCCTCACTGGAAACCAGATTCCGCGTGCCAAGTCTGACAATGTTGCTGCTATCTGCTGTCTATCAAGACGAGAAGTATCGTCTGTATCGGCTTCTAACATGCTGTACAGGGCCTGGGTTGCGCGGTGATGAAGAAGGCCTACATTTGCATGACCGAAGATCCTCGATAACCGACCGTGCATTGCATTGATACTAGCAGTGTATGGGAGAACATAGTACAATCTACCATTGGGTCTCTGGTTCTTCTGAGCCCAGAGCAGGGCCGCTTCTGTTTTGCCTGATCCAGTTGGCGCTCTCAGAATTACTGAACCAATGACCTCGCGAATCCGCTCTTGATATGGCCTTAGGCCTTGTCTAAGCACATGAAACTCAACAAACTTAGGGACTGGCGAGGGAATCCTGTGGGATGTCCCGAGATGGTCTGCTGCTATCGTGAGACCACGAACAAGAGAAGCATGATAACGATCATGGAATTCGATAGATCTTCTCTGGCCTTCCTTTCCAACCGTCCTGTCAAACCATGAGGCACTTAGCAATAATGGCTTTAGTTCGCAGTAGCTCAACAGTGAATCTTGTCCCACGTATTCAAGAATCCTCTTCCACTCATCTAAGAACAAAGTACAGTTATCTTTCCACTCTTGGGCCATTTCGTTCCAGACGATTGTCTGCCTTCGCCCAATTGGTATCTGCTCATAGGGAAGGCATCCGAAGATCTGCCCAATCCCGTCTGATGGAATGCATTTATGATGCGTAAGAATGGCAAAAATTATAGATGGAGAGACTCCCGCTATACAAGTGGCAAAGGATGCTGAAATAATCTCATGCCTTTTGCCGTGCCAGTCATCCTGTTCGCCTCGCAGAACCTTCTGGAAACCAGTTGCCGCCTTTCCTACATCATGCATTGCAACAGCTAAGAGAACATCTTGCTCGATGACATGTCTTCTTGACTGTGGAATAGGCAGCGAGTCTAAGAGAGACTTGGCTGCTTTCAAGCAAGCAATAGTGTGTTCAGAAAGTGTCTCACCAGAACTCTTAGCCAGCAGTATTTCAGTCATTCTATCGTCCATTCATGAAGATAGATAACCTGATTGGTATCTTCAGCATCAGAAGCGTGGTAAAGGTTTTTTCTCTCAACTTCAAATCGAAGCTCTGTTGTAGGGATCATTGCTTGGTAGACCCCGAATGGGCCAGGTTTTCGCGTATAGCCCATTCTTATATTGTTGAACCATTCCGGTAGTCGTAGTATCAGACCTGGTACACCAGATTGAGGCATTGGCATTAGTGTAGGTCCGAGTGTTCCCTTTTCTTTGGAATGGAGTTCGATCTCCCGTGAAAAAACAATCCACGCAATGTCTTGGGAACGCCCAAAGCATGGAGTTGCTGCTGGGGATTCAAAGGCATCCTTGAGTTTGAGGTTCGTGACATAGATGTCAAGCTTGGGATACCAGTAGATTTGTCTCTTGGAGATTCCTTGTCCTTCTGAGTGTATTTTCAACTGCCCTTTCCTGTTTACCATCCATCTTACAGTTCGCTCAAGTTCCAAGCTGTGGCACTGACAGTGAAATTCAAAGCCAATCCTTGTGTCTTCTTGCTTGACAATTCGGCCAGCACAAGCACTAAGAACCCCAAGAAGATTGCTGTATGATGGCATAGGTGTGCTGATCTGAGTTCCACTGATCGTGAGTGGATGGCGGAATGAGGCGGTTAACCCCTCTAGTCGTGCATGTATTGCTGGTAACATACCACTACAGGTATTCCCCGATCTTCTGGGACGCCTCAATAGGCGTCATCACTAGAATCTCGACTTTCTTGCTCACCCCATCTTTTGCTTCAACGCTCGTCCCGTTCAACACTTTGACTTCGTCTTCATTCTTCAGATATCCTGAGCGAACACCAATTAGGATGGGGGTGACTATACGATCTGCGTAATCTTTGGCTATCTCCTTGAGTGTAGCAACATTCAGAACAGGCCCCTCTGGAGTATCCTTGAAGAGGTGATTGAGAATCGGATTACCACAAGATAGCCCAGCTAAAATCAGAACCTTTGGCGAAACATCCGTTCCAAATTGAGCTTGTTTCGCCCCTCCACGTAACACAGCAAGAGCTTTGAATAGTGCCCATGCTCGCTCTTTGCGTGATGGTTTAACGCTATCGCTAATCCTGTAAACTTTTCCAATACTTCCATCACCACTCAAGGTTTTGTAAGGTTCCTCTGCAGTGATGTCCTTAATTTTGCTGTCTTTTAAGAACTCCCTTGCCTTCCTCTCTTCCAGTTCGACCCTGTCTCCTAAGTTCCAATAGAGGCCAAGTCGCTCATAGTTAAGACAGAATATCGCTTGTAGATGAGCGTTGTAGAAGCGGGTCGTGTACGGCAGCGGACTGGAGGGATTCTCTATGAACTCCACAACCTTTTCTTCCTCCTTCGCTTTCTTCAATAGAATCTCCCGCAAATCATCGACATTGTCCTCATGAGATCTGACTTTTTTGGAAAATTCATTGTCGAAGTCCGCCAGCCTTTCCCAGACATCCTTCTTCCTGTCTTTACTTTTACCCATCGCTGAAAGGAACCTCTCTATCTCTGCCTCCGTAAGTGCTTTCGGATCGTATTTTGTTAGGTGAACAAAACCCTCATCCTGGCCTCTCCACCCCATAGAACGAATGGAAACCAATAGAGATGCCATGAAGGGAGAGGCGCGCATTACCGATTTTGTCCGGATAGTTCGTGCTACCTCTTCGCCCTCCTCCTCTTCAGTGGTTCTTCGTCCTTGCTCTGCTTCTGCCCTCATATATCCGAAGATATCGTCCTCCGCGAAGTCAACGGGGTTTAGCTCTGATGCTATCTTGTTCACGTTGCCCTTGGGATTCCAACCAATGGCTTTCGATTCACTTGCAGGCCATCCTGTTTCTTCTATCAAGGTATTCCTGAGCCATCGCTTCCACGCTTGTGCGGAGACGTATGGTACCTCGTTTCTACCATCCCTGAATGTCTTAGGAACAGTCACATTCCTGTCTTCACCTTCTCCTAGACCCGCACCATTTAGGAAAGCAGCATCAGCTTGAATGAGAAAAGTGCCAGCGATATGGCTTAGTTTCCTTCCTCTCATACCTATTTTAAATCGGTTTCCTCTTAATAAGACTTTTTATGCAGATCTTTTAATTCTATATAAATTTGCCAAAGCCAAATGGAGCTGAAATAGTTTCTCCGCGGAGCTTACTTCAGCTCCATCGTCGGTTAAAAACGCATCCCACTCCTCTATGGGTAGGGGCAAGCTACCATCTGGGAATTCATTCCCCGTAAGTTTATTCTGGAACCATGTGAGTCCTATCTCTTTTCTACGGAGTCTTAACAGTATATCTTGATGGAAACGATCCAAGCCTCGTTTGTATATATAGTCCAGAAAAATTGATTCTAACAAAATACTCAAGCGTTCTGACAGCCCATCAATTGCCTCCCCATCCTGTATAATTGGAATCTCAGCCATTGTCTTTTCTTGATAAATCCACTGGCTCCACAATAAGCGCATCTGATAGAGCAATTCCGAGACGGATAGTCTCCCATCTTCCAGTTGGCAGAGCTTAAGCCAGTGACCATACGTAAAACCATCAACGAATTCCGCATGCCTCACAAACTGGTTCCTGATCCAAGATATATCAATCCCACGATCAATACGTGATAGAATATCCTTTTGGAATCTGGTTCTTCCTTTCTCGCTAACATAACTATTGTAGAATTGTCCAGCATAATAGTGTAAGCGCCCATATGGTCTGGGCTTACTATTGTACTGCTGTTTAACCTTCAATGGCTCATTTGTATGATGAAGATAGAATCGGATTAGGTTCCAACCATCCCATTCCACAGCTATACCTTGATCCCCCTTTGGAGGAAATAAGTCGAGATAGTCATCTAGGGTAAAATCTCCATTTTCTACCATCCTGACCATCGATCCCCTGAATCGGTTCCGAATACTTACTTCTCTGAACGACTCAACACGTCGGATCCGATCCAGCTCTTTAGGACTAGCATTCTTTGATATCTCTCCTGCTAGCTTTCTTGCCATTAGTAAGGTTCTTCCGGAATGATTTCGAATGAGAATCTGGTAAAGATCAAAGAGTTCAGGCGAGGCACCTTTCCTACTCCCTTCTGGATATAAACCTCTATAGTCGCTCCCATTCAACAGACACTCATATAGAGAGTATCTAGGGTTCCTTCCTTCAGTGGATATGAGAGATTCAAAATCATGCCCTAAACCCTTTTGAGTCGCATCCCATAGAAACTTGATTGCAGCATTAGGAACCTCTCTTATCTGACATTCAGGCGAGTTTCCGGAATTACTAAAGTGCCACATGTAGAGAGCAATCACCTCAGGAACATTATCATATCTTCTCTGGAGACGCTCAAATAAGATTAGGAATCGATGCAGAGCTGCACCGTTTCCTTCCTTCTTCCCCAACGTCTCAAAATTTCCAGATTGAACTCGCCCTTTCACTTCATCCACAATGCTCCTGATGAGTTCATACCAAAACTCCGTGGAAGTACACTGAAAGACAGTTGGCCTTCCCTGTATGAGCATTAACCCCAAAGGCAGATAGTTGACAGCGAACAGACACTTGGGGCATATATGAGGTGGATCTGAAGCCGCAGGAAGAGCCTGTGCATCGCTTCCTAGGCTCCCTGCCAAAGGAAACCAATCTCGCCCTACCCATTTGCCTTCAGGCGCCTTTTTCCCACTATCTTCAATGGCCTTCCGACAGATATTAGCAAAGTCAAAGCTAGAGGAAGCCCCACAAGCCCAACATCTTGGGCCACTTCGCTCCTTTCCAATTTCTGATAGCAGACCTTTGAGCGTGCTCTTATAAATCGACTTGTTGATAGAATATGGATCCTTACCTTTTTTTAGTCTGTAAGATGGTTGGAAAAGTACATTATTTGTTGTTAATACTTGAGTTGAAACCTTAAGCTTAGAGTTCCAGTCAGCAAGCTGTGATCCATCACCATAAACTGATTTAACTTTCGCCAGTGTAAGATCACCGATCACATCAAGTCCAGCTAGTGAGGCTATGACACCAATCCCGGTATCTACAAATGGGTTCCCTGTCAGCTCGATTTTTATATTCTCCTTATTCATTGAATTCTTAAAGAATGTCTATTTGGAGGATATATTGATTTCTATGACCATCTTCTTGGCAGTCTCCTCGGTATGAATTTCCTCCCTCCTCACGTTCTCCTGCCATCTCAGCCAGCTCTTCTATACGTTGCACAAACTCAAGGATTTTATCGTCATCCCTCTGAATCTTCCTGCGCAGTTGCTCGATGCACTTCCTGTTGTGCACGTTCGTCATAAAGTTCATATTGTCTAAGACATATGGGACATTGGCATTAGACATCGCTGTATCCTCGGAGCACTAAGCTTCCCTCAGAAGAAGGTTGAAGGCTTCTCTGTGGTCTTGATCGAGAAGGGCCTTGTAGGACCCCCTCCTCAGTTCCTTAATCTCAGAGTGGAAGAGCTATCTGAACGAGGGCTTTATCCTTCCCATAATGCTCATCCCTTGGCGCGCTACGAGGACCTTTGGCCATGAGGCTCTCCAAATAGGAGGTAGTTCCAGACCTTGCGCCTGTGCACCTTGTGATACAGCTTGAGTTGCCTGCAGGCTTCGTTAAACCGCTTGAAGTCCTTATCACATTCTTAAAAACTTGGCATCTCTGGACAGGGGGAGACATCAGTGAATATGGAGCTTCCAATGCATGTGATCTGTTGGAATATGGGAGCTTGTAAGTAGAAGAAGGCTCCAATCTCCTTATTTCGGCAATATCTCACTTACACTGGGCTAATTGCCATACTCCTTCTACTCGGAGCGAGCCGGAAGGCGAGGATTACCCTGCCCTGCGCTGTGCCTTGGGCCTTTGGCATTTGCCTAGTCTCTAGTGCCAGTATGGATGTTATGAAAGCATAATAAAGGAGGGATTAAGTGGCTTCCCCCTATGCCGATGTCGACTAGGGAGAAGCTGTTCGGCCGTATCTATGGCGTAATATTGACCATAGTGGGCTTTGTCCTCCTCTACGCCTCCTACTCATCGATCGCAGGTCTAGGCGATTACTGGCAGTTCTTCTTCGTATTCGGACTAATACTTGTAGCCATGGGTCTGCCGATACTGATTCTAAGGGTGAAGTAGCTCAGAGGCTCAATGCTTGGTGATGACGATTTGGCCCTGCCGTTTCCCATTAGTGCGGACATGACGACGATTGTTCACTCGTCCAAGCTCCTCCAAGGAGGCATCGAGACTCGGGTGACAACTGAGGTGTACGGGATCTTCGCGAGTGGCAAG
>Ga0315282_10000881_pt1 | contig 58630 bp, 79 predicted proteins | sample YL17G07_20_MG_FD_203693 | JGI IMG/M metagenome (GOLD analysis project Ga0315282, IMG submission 203693) | Sediment microbial communities from Yellowstone Lake, YNP, Wyoming, USA - YL17G07_20 | ecosystem: Environmental > Aquatic > Freshwater > Lake > Sediment | place: USA: Wyoming | collected...
CATAATATATCTTCTGGCGCTGAAAGAAAACGAAGTGTTCAAATACTACTGGGTAAAGGCGAGATTTCATTATTAATTGATGGCAATGAGTTAAATATTAGACAAATTGCCATCGAGTTATACTACTGGGTATGATTAATATTTTTAAAAGAGAACAGAAGCTTCAGCTTCTTTTTGTTGCCTCTGAGGCGGCGCCCTTTATTAAGGTTGGTGGATTAGGCGAGGTAATGCGTTCTTTGCCCAAGGCTCTTCGGGCTTTAGGTCACGATGCTCGTGTTTTTCTTCCTAAGTATGCCTTGATTGACCTTGAAAAATATTCCCTGCGTTTAGAGTTCAAAGGTTTGCGACCGGCGCTTTCCGAGGAAGAAGACCCGCACGACCTTTTTGTTTCTAATGTTTTAAGATATGAAAACGATTCGGCTGAAACCATCGCGTACTTTCTTGAAAACTTAGAGTATTACGAGAAGCGGGCAAATGTTTATGGCTACGCTGATGACGCAATAAGATGGGCGCTTCTTTCAAGAGCGACTCTTGAATTTTTAAGACACTCTTCTTGGCGGCCAGATGTCATTATTGCCTCTGATTGGCAAAGCGGTCTCGTCCCCAATTATTCCCATACTATTTACAAAGAGGATCCGAAGCTTTCAGCGATTGCCACTGTTTTTTCCATTCACAATCTTTTTTTTCAAGGGATGTTTGATTATCATTTTGTATCCCAAATGGATTATGATGCGGGACAGGAAGCAATACCTTTCTTTAACGACCCGAGACTTTTGAAGCTTAATTTCATGAGGCGGGGTATTATGTACGCCGATGTCATTAACACCGTTTCAGCCACTTACGCGAAGGAGATTACCACAGCCGAATATGGTGAAGGATTACATGAGCTTTTAAGTGAAAGACGGTCAAGACTTTTCGGTATTTTAAACGGCATTGATACAGACGTTTATAATCCCGAAACCGATTCCAATATTCAATTTCATTACGGCCCAAAAACGCTGGACTTAAAAACAAAAAACAAGTCGGCTCTCCAGCAGAAGTTTAATTTGCCGGTCCGTGATAATATTCCGCTTTTTGGCATTGTTTCAAGATTAACCGACCAAAAGGGATTTGGTTTGCTTATGGATGCGCTAGAACCGCTCCTGGAAAATTTTGACATCCAGTTGGTGGTTGTCGGTTCCGGCGAAGAGCGTTTTATGACTTTTTTTCAAGAACTGGCAAAAAAATATCCTCAAAAAGTTGGTATTCACTTGAGTTATGATGAAGTTCTTAGCCATCTGGTTTATGCCGGTGTTGACGCAATTATTATTCCCTCGCGTTTTGAGCCCTCTGGCCTAACTCAAATGGAAGCGATGCGTTACGCTACGGTGCCGATTGTCCGCAAGACCGGCGGCTTAGCAGATAGTGTTGTGGATTATAACCCCGCAAACAAAACCGGTACTGGTTTTGTTTTTGAAAAGTTTGACAATCGCGCTTTCTTCGCTGCAATGGTAAGAGCGATTGAGACTTATCGTTATCCCGAATTTTGGCGCGATATTCAAAAACGGGCTATGAAAGCCGATTTTTCGTGGACCAAATCAGCTCGCGAATACGTTGAGTTGTTTAAGAAAGCTATTGAATATCATGGGCATGTATTGGGCTAATTTTTTACATTTTTACCAGCCGGCAGGTCAGCAAGAGGACATAATGGAAGCAATTGTGGCTCAAAGTTATCGACCCATACTTAACGGCATAAAAAAGGATAAAAAAATCCGCCTCACTTTTAACATTAACGCTAGCCTGCTGGAACTTTTTGACAAATACAGGTATCAAGATCTTATTGATATATTGAGAGAACTCGGCAAAGAAGGCCGAGTGGAGTTTACCAGTTCTTCCAAATATCACGCTTTTTTGCCGTTTGTGGAAGAGAAAGAAATTATCCGTCAAATTCAGATTAACGACGAAACCAATAAATTTTATTTGGCTGAGGGATATAAGCCGCAGGGATTTTTCCCGCCGGAAATGGCTTATAAAAAAGAACTGGTGCCTATTTTAGAGGATTTGGGATTCAAGTGGATTATTTTAGACGAAATTGCTTGCGGAGGAGAACCGGGCCAGGTTGATTACAAAAAAGTTTATAAAATTAAAGATTCCAACCTTTTAGTTTTTTTCCGCGAGAGGAGATTGAGCAATTTAATAATGAGTGCAGTTGTCCGTTCTAAAGAAACTTTAAAAGAGGCGATGAAAGATGATTTAAAGAGTGGTCGTTATTTGGTTACGGCCATGGACGTGGAAACGTTTGGTCATCATCGGCCGGGTTTGGAGAAAATGCTTTTTGATGTTTTGGCAGCAGCCGAATTTGAACTGATTCAAATTTCTGACATCCCCAAACATTACAAAGATTACGAAGAAGTTTCGCCGGTTAAATCCACTTGGGCTTCCAGCGTTGAAGATATTAAAAACGATATTCAATTTCTTTCCTGGAATGACCCCGAGAATATTATCCATAAATTCCAAAGGGATTTCCTGAATATGGTTTTGGGAGAATTTTATAAGGTGCCGACCGACACTCCCAACTATTCAATTTTGAGAAATAAAATAGATGTAGCTTTATCAAGCGATCATTTTTGGTGGGCATCGGCTAAACCTTGGTGGAGTTTGGAAATGATTGAAGTAGGCGCTTGGCGGCTTTTGGAGGCGATGAGAGCGATTCCCAATATTTCCAAAGCTCAGGTTGATAGAGCTCGCGATTTTTATACCAAAATTATTTCCACGGCTTTTAATTGGCAGAGAACCGGTCGCATTCGGCAAATGATGAAAGAACAGAAATCAATTCTCCGCATTCCTTTCAAAGACAGGACGATTAGCAGGGGTGGAGCGGAGAAAGGGGTATATCACGCTTTCATTGATATGATGAAAAAATTAGAAAAAGAAGCGGCCAAGAAAGGGGAATATGAAAAAGCGATTTTGTGGCGAGATTCTATTTATAAACTGCAAAATAAGTTGGATATTTACGATACGATTAACGCCATTGATTTGTTGCGGGTTGAAACTCCTCATAAGGAAGTTGAAAAAACGATTGAAAAATACAAGGATAAGTATCGTAAAATTCGCGGCGGTCAACCAGAACAGCGGGGAACCTAACCCTTCTACTACAAATCATTGCCAAAATAACCGAGATGTGCTATTTTAAGATATCGGTTATTTTTTGTCCTTCGGCGAGCTCAGGACAATCCTGAGTTTATCGAAGGATTGTTCATTAAAATTCATTAAAAATAAAGGAGGGAGAAAGATGAGAGGAAAAATTTTATTTGTTGTTTTGATGACTTTTGTGGTTTTTATTGATGTCGCGCTAGGAGATAAAGAAGATGAGATTTCCTTAATGAAAGAGAGATTTTTCGAAATGGTTGGCAATAAATCCAAAGTTGAATTAATGACTGATGAACAGTATCGCGAGAAGGTGGCGGAGGAGGTAATTCAAAGATTCAAAGAACTAAATATACTTGAAGATCAATATCTTGTTTTTGTTGATCATAATCCCAAAAAGCAATTGATTTTTGTATTGTTTTTTGATGGGCAGAGAGTGATTGAAATCGGAAGAGATCGGGTTTCCACTGGTAATCCCAGAAAAGGAAAAGATTATTTTCTGACGCCGACCGGGATTTTTAAAAATTCGCTTGAAAATTTCGGATATAGAGCCTTAGGGACAAAGAATGAAAAAGGCTGGCGGGGTTTGGGAAAGAAAGGCAGCCGAGTTTGGGATTTTGGCTGGCAAAAAACTGAAAAAGTTGTCAAAGGGAAAAAGCAGCAATTTGTAATTAGGTTATTGATGCACGCCACTGATCCGAATTTTGGGGAGCCACGACTAGGAAATGTAGATTCAAAAGGCTGCATTAGGATTTCGGGAAAACTCAATGAGTTTCTTGACCGCTTTGGGATTCTTGATGGAGACTATGAAGAAAATAATCACAAAAAATCTACTCAGTGGCTTTTAAGAAAAGATCGAGAATCGGTAAAGTATCTCGGAAAGTATCTCATTATCAGCGACTCTGCTCAATGGTAATTTAGATTGTTCGTTAAATTTATAATTGAAAGGCTGTGCTCAAAAGATTATGTAGGACCATGGTCTTTGGTAGTGGTAGGAATTTCTCTTTTAGTATCGTCCATTATCTTTTACCTCTCACCGTAAGAAAAATTCTCTGAGAAATCTCGATAATTAGCACCCGAAAAACTAAAGAAAGGAGGAAAGATAAGAATGAGAAATGAAAATGAGCTTCTACAGATTATAAAAAGAAAGTGGGGAGATGTAATTGTCGAAATAAACAACCTCGATAAACTTGCAGAAGAATTTTTTGATAGATGCTATGAAGCCGAGCTCATCGATTTAATAATCAAAGGAGAGAGGTATCGTTTGGAATTATTTAGCGAGGGTAGTATGTGGATAGAGTGGAAAGAAAAGGAAAGTGTGACATTTTTACCAGAATGCCAGCTTTATTTAACCATACGGCATATACCAAAAGATAGAAAAGATAGAATGGATTCTTGGAAGATAGAAGAGATTGAAGGAATCCACTTGATTAAGAAATTTGATTAAGGAAAAATTGGGACGTGCGTATTTTAGTTCACGTCCCTTTTCATTCACAGAAATTTATTGACTGGTTCCTTAAAAAGTGTTATCAATATTTAAAATAGTTCTTAAAAAATTTTTTAGGAGAGGAGGAGGATAAGATGGAGATGACAGATTTACATAAAAGATTGGATAGGGAGATGTTGGAAGCCTTGGTTGAGGTCCAGGAAAGATTAGAATTCCCCAAAATTCAAGATTATCCAGAAAAACTAAACTGATTAGGTGGGGGGGTTGACTATTTTTTAATTGTCCTGTAATATAGAGTCGTAAGTTTCTTGTTTTCTTTCTTTAGGGGGTAGTGAAGCAGAAGCTCTACTATCCCCCCTTACATAAGTACGTAAGTAGTCTGTGTAAGCTTGAGAGACAAATAAGATTGGTCGGCTTACTTCTTATTAACTTATGTAAGCCTAGTAGTGAGCCCGCGATAAATTTAACTCATAATTTTCAGAGGCTTCACTATTGGGAAGCCAGTGATAGAGAATAAAAAATCATTATTTAACACCGCGATGAGTTAAATTAAAAATTACTATCGCGGGTCTACTACTGGGTAAGGATAGTATGGCAAAAAAATTATACGTCGGCGGGTTGTCTTATGACACCAACGAAGCTACTCTGAAAGAAACGTTTTCAGCCGCCGGAACCGTTGAATCAGCCACCGTTATTACTGACAGAATGACTGGCCGCTCAAAAGGATTTGGTTTTGTGGAAATGTCATCCGAAGATGAAGCTCAAAAAGCGATTGAAATGTTCAATGGCAAAGAGCTTGATGGACGGAGCATTACTGTCAACGAAGCCCGGCCGCAAGAACCTCGGCCCCGACAAGGCGGGTTTGACCGCGGCGGACGCGGATTTGGTGGCCGCGGATTCGGAAGATAATCAACTGAAAGAGTTGACCCATTCGGCGGCGCTCAGGGTCAACCCTGAGCCTGTCGAAGGGTTGACAACCAAAAAATAGAACAGGAGGAGGGCATAGCCCTCCTCCTGTTCTATTGCAGCCGCAACTTTATAAATAATTTAAACACTATAGAGCGCTCTAACCGGTTAGAGCATAAGGCAGAAGGCCCACAAAGTCCTTGATGAGGAAAGAGTCTAAACTCTTTTCAAGGCGGCTTTTTATTTTGGCATAGGAGCCATTGACAGAAGGTTTTTAAATATGCTATTCTGCTTTTAGTAATCCAAAATTACATAAGCAAGAAGAAAAGGAGGTGAAGGAAAATGAAATGGCTTTTAGTGATTGGCTTAGTTTTATTGATTGTTTTGGGGATAATCGGCCTGGTTGAGCCAGCCTATGCTCACCGTTACCATGGTCATCACCATTTCGGTATCTGGATTGGTCCACCGGTTATCTGGGCACCACCGCCAATTTATTACCGACCGTATTGGCGACCACCCTACGGCTATCCCGAGTACTATTACCCGCCAGATTACTACTATCCACGCTATTATCCCGAACATGAATGGGTCCCTGGCTATTGGGAATGGGATTCCTATTACGGTCGTTGGATTTGGGTTCCCGGCTACTGGAGATAATTTCTAAATTTTGCTCTTTGTTTCAATATTTCCCGTCTTTATGAGACGGGCTTTTTTTAAAAGAAAATATTCTCATCGTCAACCATTTAATAGCCACGATCATCATTAGCCACGCCGAGATGTATAAAGTTAAATAATTACGAGAATAAAAAATTGACAGAATAGATAAAATATTCTATTCTGTTTTTGGTTCTTAATAATACGCATAAAATACAGGCAAATTGGGATTAAATAGGTGCGCCATCAATAATTTAGTACAGCGGCTGAAAACCGCTGGAAGGAGGTTTAAAATGGATAATGGAAACGGAGAAATGAGTGATGAAACAAGGAGGAAGTTTGAGATTCAAAAAAGAGCGTATAAAGAACTCGCTGCTCTTAAAAAAGAATTGGAGAAACTAAAGAAAAAAATACAGCAGACCGATAAAAATCCGCTGCCCCCTTCCCAAAACTCGCCCGCCGAGGAGATTACCAACCTTCAGCGGGATCTTTATTTTTAAGCCAAATTTGACAGATTTTAGTAAATTATGTTAATCTATGGTTAGGACAAATTTTTGTAAAAAACTTAAAAGGGCAGCTCTTTAATTTTTTAAAATAGGCAATTAAGCGAGGACAAAGCGAGGATGAAAGGAGGGATGAAAAATGAGAAAATGGTGGCCAATTGGAGTGCTATTATTTGTTTTAATTGGAGACATAACAATTAAAAAGATTGAAGATAGCAAGGTTGAAGAGCTAATTGCTGAGCAGATTGAACGTTGCCAAAATTTGAAAAAGGACAACAGTAAAATCTCAATGATGTTGGAGGAAATTTTGAATAGATTAAACAAAGAACAAAAATTATATCAGGAGGTTAAAAAATTCCGGGCTTTGGCCCAAAAGGCAGCAGACCTGATATCAGAGAACGAAAAATTAATAAATAATATTCCTAACGAGAAAGATATCAAAGTTGTGAAAAATAATGTTTCACAGGTTAGAGAAAACTTTGACAAAATTTTTTTAATCCATCGTTTGATACTTAATGTTTTCGCCCCATTGTTTGAGATGGAGCCGCCTCGCCAAGAGATACTTGTTTATTTGCCTCAACCCGCTGGAGAACTTGATAAACTTCAGCGGGATTTTTATTTGCCAAAATAGGGGAAAGGGAAAGCTATTGACAAGATAGCTGAAATATGCTATCTTGTTTTTAGTTCTAAGAAAACTAAATATGGAATTGGGCCAAAAGAGAATAAATAAGCGAATTAAGGATAGAGTATCAGCCAATTAAATAATTTTTTGGAAAGATTTTAGAAAGAGAGGAGATAGGAAAAATGAAAAGAAAAATGACAGTTAAGACAGTGGTGTGGATTAAAGGAAGAGGCGTGGAAGTTGATGTTGAGGCCATCGCTCGACATTATCTTTCAGTCTGCCAAAAACCGGATTGTAATGGTGATCTTTATGATATTGGCCATGAAAAAAATTTACCGAGTTGCCCGAGATGCGGTGAGTTAAAAGAAACCGGCGATGTAGTAATCAATAAGGCTTGCCATGAAATAACGATTTACCACTAATTAGCGAAGATCATGACTGGAGAAGTGCTCGATTGGGTTTTGTTGGGTAACTAATTTTTAAAGTTCAAAAAATTTAGTTAAAAAATCAAAGGCTTTAAAAATTGGATGGTAGGAGGCAAGTTCCAGTCAACCCAACCAACCCAAGAAAGGAGGGCACTGCTATGGCTAACTTGGTCACAGACTCGGTGAAGGTCGGCTTCGCGAAGACGATGGAAGGTCTCTTCCAGACGCTTCGTCTGCCTTATTTCAAGGGCGGAAGCCGAAGGTTCGGTTACAATTGCGAACAATCTGACACTGATTTCTTCGTGTATGGGGGACTCGATGGTGCTCAGTTGATTCGCGATCTCGAGGCAGTGGGTTTTTCGGAGAAATCCGATGAATCTTACTACTCGATAACCGAAGGCCTACACACCCTCATGTATCTGCCTGGAACTCTTCATGTAGTGATCCTTTTTAATAGGGATCGCTTCGAGGAGCTTCGGAGGATGCATGAGAAGGTGGACCGTCTTTTCATTAACCGGCCGAATCTCAAACAGGTGGCGATTGAGATGCGGAATATGGGACTCAAGGGTTCTAACATATTCCAGCTGCTCTATTGCATGGCCTGTGCGATTTGACCGCCTTTTCCAGGGAGCTTAGTTAATACTCAAGCTCCTTTTTTGTTTTTTATATTTTAAGAAGAAGAGATAAGAAGTTGTAACATCGTTCAATTTGAAAGCTATTGACAAGATAGCTGAAATATGCTATCTTATTTTTAGTTTCATTAATAATTATATTTAATAAAATTCCTTAAGGAGGGAACTAATATGGCAGACAAAAAGAAGGCAAAGTTATGGGGTAAAGTAATTACCGACAGGAATGAGCTTCAACGGCTCGGCGAGCTTCGAAAGAGGCTCTATAAGAGCTTACCGGATGCCGAGCGGGCGGCAATTTTAAAGGAATTATTAAACGCTTTCGGGCTCATACGGACCTATACCTTCTCGCAAGCCGAAGGCATTATCGATGTTCATCTTGAAGCTTCCCGTTATTTTCTTATAATCAAAGAAAGGGGGTTTGAGATCGGCAGAAAGGTCAAATATTATGACCGAAGCGGCTTTGTAAATGGGATTACCTGGAACGGTCATCTGAATATTAGATTCGAAGACGGTCAAAAACCCCGAGGCGTCACGATAAGCCCTTCTGGCTGGGTGATGGCAGTTGACAGCAACACTTGCTAAACAAATTAAACTTAGGAGGTGCTTCTATGGGAAAGGATGTTTTGTCTGATTTAGTTAAAAGGTTCAGAGGTTCTATTTTTCCAAAAGCTTATCTGGAAAAGGCTAAGGAGGCTATTAAAGAAGGTGACTTCAAAATAGCCAAGTTCCTTCTCGAGAGAGTTTTAGAGATTGAACCCTCTAACCAGCAGGTGAAAAAATTACTCCGAACTATTAGTTCCAAGTGATTTTTCTACCCAATATCAATTTGAAAGGATGCTATAAATCTTTAGCATCCTTTTTTGTAGGATGGGCCAAAAATTGACGGGTTTCAATAAATTATGCTAACCTATGATTAGGACACAAATAATTTTTTAAAGAAAGGAGATGATGGAGAATGAAAGTATTTCTAATTTATGAACCGGCGGAAATGACTGAACCGGTGGAAATTACTAAAGTAGTAGGAGCGGTTTTGGCAGATTCCATAGAGGAAGCTGCTTCTTCTACTGGAGGAAAACTGGAGAAGAGAGAGAAGAAAGAATCAATTGTCTGGTTACCCGAGAAGAATTTCGTCGAGGTGTGGCAGGGCAAAAAATATCCGTCAGGAAAAACCCCAGATGATGTAGAGAAGGGGTTCGAAGATCTTTTATGGCAAATTACCCCTACTAAAACAATCTCTCTGGGGCTTATCTCGCCCCTTGTAGATCGGAAAAAAGGATGCCTCGGGCTTGCCATCAGGGAAATTCCTTTACTGCCTTCTTTGCTGCCTTTTAAGTTTCGGATTTAAACCATAGCGCGTGGAGATTGCTAAAAGCAATCATTTACACCACGCGCTTTATTTTTGGCCAAAAACCCAATTTGCCAACCCTGCCTCAAGTTGTTAACAACTGGAGTATTGACAGGATTAAGCGAATGGCTGTATTATCGTATTATAAAGAAAGGAGGTGGTTTATTATGCGATAAGGCAGATAATAATCTCTTTTGTAGTACATTAATAATTTTCAAAGTAGTAGAAAGAAAAAGACAGGAGCACCACCAAAATCCACAATGAAAGGAGGTGGGAAGAGTATGAGAAATATCAAAGTGGAAGTCAAAGAGCAAAAAGGTCCTTTGGGCTTTGGCACGAGCTATCACGCTGAGATTTCCGAATCCGGCACCTTTGGTTTTTCTGTAAATCAGGCGTCAGCTAATAACACGACTCCTGAAAGAGCCCTGGAAGACGCGATGGAAAGATTTATCGATAACAGGGAAAAAGGCAAATAATTTTTACCACTTTTCTCAAATTTATTCAGTACATTAAAAAGGTCATAAAGACCAAAAATTATTTAGTATTAGAAATAGTAGTACAAAATAAATCAAGCTGCCAGTATGCATTCGCTACTGGTAGTTTTTATTTTTGCACAAAAATTGACGGAGCTCAGGCGAGGGGATAGAATAATGAAAATAAAGAAAGATTTTTAGTTATCTCTTGACTTTTATAAGCTTGCTTTGTAGTATTTCAATATCGGGACATATATGTCCCATAAATGAATTCGCTATGAAAAGAAAAATCAACCACAAACTTAATATCATCGGCGTTCAAAGATTTATTAAAGAAAAATCAAAATACATTTTTACACCCTTAGATTTACAAAGATACTTTAAAGTAAATTATGATACGGCCAGAAAATTCATTTTAAGAGGCGTTAATAAAAAAATATATCTCAAATTGAAAAGGGGACTTTATGCTTTAGCCGAAACGCCCCCGAATCATTATTTAATTGCCAATCGTCTTTATGAACCATCTTATATTTCTTTCGACACAGCCCTTTCTTATTACGGCATTATTCCCGAAACTATTTACTCAATAACTTCAGCGACCACGAAAACGACTCGCCGCTTTATTATTAAAGGAATAGAGTATACCTATCAAAAAATTAGAAAAGACGCTTTTGCTGGTTATCGCGCCGTTAAATACGATGGAGAAACGGTTTTATTGGCAGAACCAGAAAAAGCATTAGCCGACTATCTGTATTTTGTTTCCTTAAAAAAACGAAGCTTCTCATATGAAAGATTAAATTTGAAAAAAATACAAAAAAACAAATTGCTGACTTATGTAAGATTATTCAAACAACCAAAAACGAATGATTTAATTAAAAAAATTTATGCTCAGCCTCGAAAACCTCAAAGAATTTACTAATAAAAATCAGACCAGATTAGAAAATATCATTCGCGAATATCTTCAGCACTTATTTTTGTCGTCTCGCCGGCCAGCCACCAGATGATTTTAAAAGATTTCAAAAAAATTTTGACCCAAGAAATTAAAAAATATTTATAGGCTGAGCCGTTAAAACCCAAAAATCGTGGTAAAATAGCAGTATTGACTATTGTATTCTTATAGCATACAATTGTATGTAAATAGCAAACAATAAGATGGCTTTAAAATTTACCAAAAACCAAACATTAGTTCTTAAAATTTTTTTTAATCATCCCGAAAAATCTTATTATTTAAGAGAATTGGCTAGGTTTCTTAAAAAAGAACCGGGCGTTTTTCAGAAAGACATTAATAAATTGGTTGAAAACGGCATTTTAACAAGCGAATATCGCGCCAAAAGCCGCTTTTTCGCATTAAATAAAGAGCACCCATTGTATAAAGAACTCAAGAGCATTTTTTTTAAGACAGTTGGAGCAGCGGGGAGATTAGAATCAATATTTAAAAAAATTAAAAATATTCAAATCGCTTTTATTTACGGCTCTTTCGCCGAGGGAAGGGAAGATCAAGTTAGTGACATTGATTTAATGTTTATAGGCAATCCAGATGAAGACCTTTTGATTAATAAAATTTCTTCTCTTGAGAAAATCTTAGACAGAGAAATTAATTACAGTATTTTTTCACCAAAAGACCTAAAAAGGGGATTGAAGAACGGCGAAGTTTTTCTGGAAGAAATAATCTCAAAACCAAAAATATTCATTATCGGCAATCAAAATGACTTGGAAAAAATTATTGGAAGACAATAGTCTTCAAGAGAAAAAAGTTAGTTTTAGAGAGGTGGAGAGCGTTTTGAACAAAGCGCATAAATCTATTCGCGCCGCTGAGATTTTAATTGATAAAGACATTGATGAGTCAGCATTTAAAGAAGCTTATGATGCTATGATTTTAGCGGGTCGAGCCTTGATATTCTTTTTAGGATATAAGCCACGGACCGTTGGTTCACATACCATTACAATAAGATTCTGCGAATTGTATTTAGGAAAGGAATTTAAAACATTAGTTGAGAGATTCAAAAGAATGAAACAAAAAAGAAATTATTTGATTTACGGAACAGGATTAGTAATTTCCGAAACCGAAGCCAAAAATGCTATTACAACTACCAAGGAATTTATTAAAAAAATAAAAGAAATCATCCAGAAGAACAACCCCCAGAAGAAATTAATATAATTAATAATCCTTTCGACAAGCTCGGGGCGAGCCGTTGAAAGCGAAAAATCGTGGTAAAATAAAAATATGAAAATCAAAGATTTGCCGAAAATTGATAGACCGAGAGAAAAGCTTATTGCCAAGGGCCCGCAAAATCTTAAAGACGAGGAGCTTTTGGCTATTCTTTTACGAACCGGCAGAAAAGGGAAAAATGTTTTAGAAGTAGCAAAACAAATTTTAAGAAAATATTCTAAAAAACGGCTTTTGAAATTGGCCTACGAAGATTTAATAAAAATTAAAGGCATTAATTCCGCAAAAGCGTGCACGATTTTAGCGGCCGGAGAACTAATTAAAAGAGCTTTAAACATAGGAGAAGTAACTTTGCCAGTTATTCATTCAACTAAAGATGTTATCGCTCAAGCGGTATATATGCGAGATAAAACTCGCGAACATTTTATGGCAATTTATTTGAATGCCAGAAACGAGATGATTTTTAAAAAGCCGATGTTTATTGGTACCCTTAATGCCAACTTAGTCCATCCCCGAGAAATTTTCCAAGAAGCCCTAAAACAAAATGCCGCCTCGGTTATTTTGGTCCATAATCATCCCTCCGGCGACTCCGAACCATCGCAAGACGATTTAGAAATCACCAAAAGAATCATTGAAGCCGGCAAAATAATGGGTATAGACGTTTTAGACCATGTAATAATCACTAAAAACAAAATTTTTAGTTTTAAGGAGAAAAATTTAATTTAAAAATTATGGCTACAATCAAAAACTATATTAAACAATATCTAAAATGGCGTGAGGAACAAAAAGAGAAAGAATTAGCCGAGAGAGAAGCGCGTGTTAGCTGGTATAAAGCGAAAATGGGAAGTCCTGAGAAAATTAAGAATTTTACCGAAAAGGATTTGCACGAATTGATTGAAAAACTCTGGGCTTTAGAGTTTTGGCGCAATAAAGCCTATAAAGTTAATAAACTCATTACGGATAATGGTTTAAATAAACTAAAAACCGCATTTATTAACTTACTTTATTCCGAACAGCCTATAGCAAAAAAATGGGACGATTTTAGAAAATCTATCAAAGGACTGGGGCCATCTTCTTTGAGCGAAATTCTTACTTTGGTCTTTCCTAACCAGTATGGAATTATGAATATGAAGCCCCTAACTGTTTTACCCTACTTAGGTTTTTTAACTGAGAAAGAAACAAAAAATATCAGCTATGGTTATACTTCGGGGCGAGACTACGAAAAGTTTATGGAAGCACTCCAAAAGGTTAGAGAGGAGTTAAAAAATAACGGACTACCGGAAGCAGATTTTATTGATGTTGATTTTTTTATTTGGTATTTGTTTGAACATGTTTTTGAATTGAAGTTTAAACGAGATAAAAAGATGGCTATCAAGTCTGCATTAGGAATAGAAGAGATTACTGCCAAACCAGAAATTGCTATTCCAACTAAAGAGATTAGAGAGGTTACAAACCATTCAGAAGCTGAGTTTATCTTGTTAAAATTAGGCCAGATTTTAGGTTATGATACTTACTCGCCTGACAGAAATAAAGATGCTTATGGTCAAAAATTAGAAGATTTAATTTCCCTCGATGCTATTCCTCAATTTTCCACTCCTTCGCTTTTAGATACTATTAGAAATATTGATGTTATATGGTTTGAGGACGAATTTCCCGTTTGCTGTTTCGAAGTAGAACATACGACAGGTGTAACCACAGGCCTTTTGCGGCTTTATCAAACCAGTCAATTGAATACAAAATTATTTGTTATTGCTCCCGCTGATGTTTTAAAAAAATTTGAAACAGAAATGAATAAAATGCCATTTAGAAAGATGAAGAATCGCTATATTTTTAGGTCTTACCAAGATTTAATCAATTTCTATTGTTTAGCAGAAAATTATACAAAATCTAAAAGTGATTTCTTTAAAGAATAAATAATAAAATATGAGTAAAACAAACTACAAACCACAAAAAGAAGAGATTACAAGTGGTGAGAAGTCATGGTTAATTAAATTTGGCGAAGAAAAGGGTTATTTTTCTATAAGTCGTGACGGCTCAAAAATTACTTATCTTTCGCAAAATTATACAGACAGCTTCACTGGCCCCGAAGAATGGGTGAGGGCTGAACTTTATATTGATCTTATTGAAAAGTACAAATATAAGCCAGATAAAGATATCATTGAGCTGGAAAAATATAGAAAAATTGGTCATCCCCACAAGAAAACGGATATCAAAATGGATATTGTGGTTTATGACAAAAATCACAATCCATTTATGCTTTTTGAGTTAAAATCGCGAGAAGATTACGAAAAATACTTTGAATCATCAATCAGAACTCAACTTTTTGAACCTGCGGCAACCGAAGATAAGGGAAAGGGCGCTCTAAAATTCCTTATCTATTATACGCGTTGGCATAATGATGATGGAAAGCTACAAGAAAAATACGAAACCATAGATTACGCAAAGTATAAATCTTTTGAAGATTGGGAAATGGCAGGGCGCCCAAATTTAAGATATATCCCCAAAAACTACGGGATTAAAGATAAACCTCCAGCTTTTGTTAAAAACAAAGAAGGTCAAGATTTGAGAGTAGATGTCAAAAAAGAAGAGTTAGATAGAGTTGCCAGAGAGCTTCACAATATCTTGTGGGGAGGTGGTAAATATCAAAATGAATTGTTTTTTAATCTTATCGGAATGTTTTTGACAAAAATCTATGATGAAAAAACTACTTCTGAGGGTCAACCATATCAATTTCAAATTTTCTTTGAGGCCCTGGAGCAAGAGTCGCCGGAGAAAACTTATGGGAGGATAAATAAACTTTATAAAGGAGAAAAGGATCCCAAAACAGGAAAATACGGCGATTGCGCCTTAAGGCGATTACTCAATTACAAAGACGAAGATTTAGATAAGGTTAAAGACATAATTTTTGATGCGCCCAAAGTTAAATATGTTGTTGAGGTATTGCAGGATATTTCATTCCTGCAAAATAAATATGATGTACTCGGAGATTTCTTTGAAAAAATAGTCAGGCAAGAATTAAAACAAACAAAAGGTCAATATCTTACTCATCAAAATATTGTTGACTTTATTTTATACGCCTTGAAATTAGATGATTTGACTTTAGATTTAATAAATAGCGAAACAAGATTGCCCTATATTATTGATCCAGCTTGTGGTTCAGGAACCTTTTTAATTCACGCGATGAAGTTGATTGATAAAATAAAAGAAGAAACAGAAAAAGAAGGAAAAATTAAAAAAGATTATGCAACTCAAGAATTTTTAGATAAAAATTTTCAACGATTGAGAAGAAATGCCTGGGCAGATGAATATATTTACGGCATTGAAATAAATTCCGATTTAGCAATGGCATCAAAGGTAAATATGGTTGGGCATGGCGATGGTTCGGCCCATATTGAACCCCAAGACGGATTGGTAGATTTTACAAATTATCACGACAAATTAAAAATTAAAGCACAAAATAAAGTTTATCCCTTTCCAGTTAATGAACAATTTGATGTGGTGGTTTCAAATCCTCCTTTCAGCGTTACTGTGGATAGAGATACCGCTAAACAGTTCCCAAAACTTTATCTTCGCGGAGAAAAAATTTCCAAAACTTTAAAAAACAATAAAGAACTTGAATTAGATACAGAAAATCTATTTATTGAAAGATGGCATCAGTTATTAAAAGATGGCGGAAGAATGGGGGTGGTTTTACCGGAAAGCGTTTTTGATACTACAAGCAATCGAGATATAAGGCTCTTTCTTTATAAATATTTTTGGATAAAGGCAGTTGTGTCCTTACCACACTTGGCGTTTGCTCCATATACCCAAACAAAAACTAGTCTTCTATTTGCCCAAAAGAAAACAACCAAAGAGGTAGAAGAATGGAATAAACTTTGGACTAAATATGAGGATGAATATAAAGAATTGTCCGATGAGATTAAAAAACTATTGAAATCCGAGAAAGAACAAAACAAAGAAAAATTTGTCTCGCTTTTAATTAAATTATTGGGAGAAGAAAATTTTGAATCGGAGGACAAAAAATTGTCATTTAAAGAACTTAAAGAAAAATATGAAGAAAGCATAAAAGAAGCTGATCTTGAATGGTGGGTGTTTAGAAATATTTCCAAAGAACAAGATTATCCGATATTTATGGCCTATGCCGAAGAAATTGGATATAAGCGAGGCATAAGAAAAGAAGAAAAAAGGCCAAATCAACTTTTCAATTCCGAAGGCGAATATTCGGACAGAATAATTTGTGTTGATACTAAAAATCCTAGAACTATATTAGATTATTTAAGAAGATTTTTAGAAAATCCAGCAAATCTTGAAAACAAATATTTATTTAACTTTTCCGATCTTAATAAGGAAAAAACTTTAAGATTCGATGTCAAATTTCATAATGCTTTTACTTATTTAGTAAGAAAGAAAAATACAACTTCAATACTTAAGTTTTTTGATATTATCGATAGAAAGGTTGATACGGAAAATTTTAATCTTGATAGTTTAAAATATGCGGAAATCGGTTCTTGTGATAAATATGGCGATGTTTATCCTTTTGATTTTTCTGATCAAGATCTAGAAATTACCGAAAAAGAAAGATTAATAAAGAAAATTCGGGCCGGAGACATACAAAAACCGTTTTTAAATGATCTTTTAATTCCTGTGGTGCGTCCGAATCTCAAAAAATTTATTTTTATTGACGAAGAAAAAGAAAATCTGTATTTTACAAAAGCGTTTATTTGCCTACAATCAGAAAAATCAAGTCAGATTTCTACCTTTTTATTAGCTTATTTATTAAGAACTATTTTATTTAAAACTTTAGTTGGACTATGTAGAGAAGGCAAGGGTTATCCAACCATAAAAAGAGACGATTTAAAATTTTTCTATATGGAAACGCCACTTATAAATAAAGTGATAAAATCCCAGAAGGAATTGATTAAAATTATTTCATCTAATTATAAAGAGATTAATGCACAGAAAGAAAAAATTAAGAAATTAAGGGAGGAAATTGATAATTTGATTTATCAATCACTGAAATAGAAATCTCTTATTTTGAGCAAAGAAGTAAAACAACTATTTAACATTTTAACATCCAATTAATATCAAATAACCACCGCGACCCGAAGGAGATTTTGGGTAAATAAAAAGGAGAAAACAAGGAGATTGTGCCATAAAAAGCCGTCAAAAGCGGCTTTTGAGTTATCCACAGATTAAGGTATTGACATTTAATATTCAGTTATTCTAAAATGAACAGATAAGGAATATTTTTGGATAATTGAATATGACTAAGGCACAAATTTTAACAAAAAGCGGTACCAAGATAATCATTGAAGGTGAGACTCGAGAAGTCGCAACGCTCATTCAACAAATTCAAGGCGAACCCAATCTTGCTAGGCATCTTGGATTTAAAGCAAAGAAAGGTAGCCATAAAATTTCAAAACAAAAAGCTACACTGATTAGCCTTATAGATTCACTAATTGATGGAGGATTTTTTCGTAAACCAAAAAATTTAGCGGCAATTAAAATTGCGCTAGCAGAAATGGGGCACGTTTATCCAGTGACAACTCTTTCGCCTACACTGCTACGTTTAGTACGCAGACGACAATTAAGGCGTATTAGGGATAAAAATCGTTGGTTATATACCAGCTGATTTTCTAAAAATATGCGAGAACAAATTACCAAAAATATTCTTACGCGAATTGAACGGCTTGAAACCGCTATTTTTGGTAAACAGAAAAAACCACTAATTACGCTTCCAAAAAAAGGGGAGAATTTTCGTGGTGCTACCGGTGGTCTACGATTACTGATTTCTAAAGGATTCTTTAATTCTAAAAAGACATTCGCAGAAATTAGAAAAGGGCTTGCTAGTCAGGATTATCATTATAGCAATCAGGCAATTCAAACACCGTTAAATAATTTATCTAAATCAGGTGGCCCTCTAGTTTCTTTTAAAGAAAAAGGTAAAAAAGTTTATGCCAAAAGAAAATAAAAAAATTGTAACAACCGCCCCTGCGGCATTAAAGATTCTTTGGGAAGAGAAAGTTTTAAAAAATTGGAAAAAAATTCCAGAAATAATTAAAGAACTTTCAAAAAGAGAATACAACTTTCCCCTAAAGAGTGTCGATATGGCTTTAAGGCGTGCTACTTATCTCACCCATAAGGGGAAAAGGGGCGGTTATGAATATATTCAAAAATATCCTTATGTTAAAGATGAAAAATAAAAATTACAAATCTCTTCCAGAGCTTTTGAAAACTCTTTGGCAGGAAAAGTTTTTTGCTAATAGTAGAGATTTAACAGAGGTTAATAATGAACTTTTGAAGCGCGGTTTTCATTTTCAATCTTCAAATTTGGCGGTTGCTTTAATTCGTACTGTACAGAGAGGTTTTTTAACTCGAATGGTTAGGGGTGGAAAATGGAAATATATTCAAAAACATCCAGCTACTTCGCCACCGGGGCAAAGAATAGAACTCTTTACGCGATATGATTTTCATCAAAAGATAAAAGATGTTTCTTTTAATTTATTTGAAGACGGTTATTATAAGGAGGCCATTCAAAGTGCCTTTGTCGAAGTCATTGATCAGGTGAAAATTAGAACGAACTACCCGGACATTATCAAAAATGGTAAGTCATACGAGCTAGATGGGGATGATTTAATGAATCACGTTTTTGGTTGTGATAATCAGACACCATTAATTAAATTCAACGGGCTTAAAAATAGTTTGGATAAAGCGGAACAGAGAGGCTTGATGAATTTATTTAAAGGGATTGTTGGGGTTAGGGACAAAAAAGCACATCTCAATTTCATACAAAAAGATACACTTAAAACAATTGAGTATTTATCTCTTGCTAGTTTATTAATGAGGCTTTTAGATGAGTATAGTATAGCCCACATTGCAAAGACAAAGAGGAAAGATAACAATTATTAAATAAATACATAACTTGCCCACCAAAAAATTAGGCCAGCCACAAAAATAAACATTCCAACATTCTATAGAATGTTAGAATATTATTGAATCAAGCCGAGCAAAAAGTCGAGGAATTAATTGAGAAATAAAATGTCCAACACTGAAGAATTTTTAAAAATTTTTAATGAATTAGAGGCTTATTTGAGAAAATTAGTAAACGAACCTCGTTATAATCCCTTTAAGAACTTAATTAATGAGGCGAAGAAAAAAAATCCGGCGGTTGGTGAATATGCTAATGATCTGTGGGAGTTTGCAGAATTAAGAAATGGTTTAGTTCACGCAGCAAGGGACAAAATCCTTGCCGAAGTTAATGATACTGGTCTCTGTTTAATCAAGGAGATTTCGCAAAAAATTAAATGCCCTCCTACAGCTTTCGACATAGCAACTAAATCAGTCCATGTTTGCCAGATGGATGATCATTTATTGAGTGAAATAAAGATTATGAAAGAAAAAATTTTTACTCATGTACCGGTTTATGAAGGTAACAGGTTTATAGGCATACTATCAGAAAGTTCAATTTTTAACTGGCAATGCGAAACAACTAAAGAAAATTTTATATCTCAAGATATGAAAGTTAGAGACATAAAAAAGTTTCTTGATATAAACAATAGACTCAATGAATATTTTGAATTTGTGAGTAAAGGTACCAATGCATATTTAATAAAACAATGGTTTACTGAGGCGATTAAGAAAAACAAAAGATTAGGAGCAGTTTTTGTAACAGAAAATGGTAAACAAGATGGAAAAATGTTGGGAATAATTACGGCCTGGGATTTACCAAGAATTAAATAAATTTGAACAATCAATCTTAAACAAAGCATTTAAAGGAGAATTATGAAAAAACCAATAACTGAAAAATTTGTAAGGCAGGCTATTAGGGATTGGTTATTTCGTTATTTAGTACAGGACACATATCCTTCAACTCTCATCTTAACTCTCGTCAACCAAAAAATTCTTGGTTGACGAGGATTATTTGTGACAATCAAACTCAATCAAACTCAGGCAAACTCAAACTCAGGGTTGAAAAAAATGATTGGGGATGTATAACTCGGCCAACAAAAAATTAGGCCAATAAATTTATGGGAAATTCAATATCCAAAACAGAATTAAAAAAACTGGAGGAATCCGGAGAATTTGTATTTCACGGCTCGGCTTTAAAATTAGACATACTTGAACCGCAACAGGCATACACCTTTTCTAAAACGGAAAAGAAAATGATAAAAGACGGAGAACCAGCTGTTGCCGCTACGCCATATGCCGATATAGCTATTTTTAGGGCGATAATTAATTCGGAAAATGTATCCGGAAAGCACTGGAGCAATTTTGGGGCTTCCATTCAAAATGGTGCTGTTCTGCTTGAATTTGGCGCAACCAAAAATACACTCGAGCAAGCCATGGGTAAAAAAGGTTATGTTTTTGTGCTTTACAGAAAAGACTTTCTGCCAAAAAGCGGCCACCAAAAGTCAATGGACTGGAGGTGTGGCATAAAAGTGAAGCCGGTGCGCGCGATTGCGGTAACATCTGAGGATTTGCCGGCGGAAATAAAAATTGTGGGAAAAAACTAACCCACCGCGACCCGAAGGACCCCAGTAGTACAGCGAAGCTGACTACGGGGCAGGGATTAAATAAACATTCCAACATTCTTGAGAATGTTGAAATGTCGTTAGATGAAGCCAAACAAAAAGTCGAAAAAATGATTGAGAAATAATCAATCAATTTTATCCAAATCCTTCAAGGACGAATTATTATAAAAGCAAAAATTAGAAATAAAATGAGTAGTTCACTCCGCAAAGAGATAAAATTAATTAAACCCTTTTCTGAACAAAAAATTGCTTTAATACTGGATCAAGCAGGTAAATTAACTAATGAAAAAATTCATTCTCGCATCACTGAATTGACTAATTTATATCCTAAAATTCCTCTTTTTATTCTTTCAATAAGCGAATCTCTAATCTGGGCGAGATATGCTAAAGATGCAAGACGATTTTTGAAATTATCGTTAGATTATTTAATAAAGAATGAAGAGACAATTTTTGGAGAAATGGAAAATTTGGCCTGGAGGTTTGGGCTAGAAAAATTAGAAACAGTACTTAAAAGTTGGAAGATTTTAGTAAACGAGTTAGAAATTTCTAGATTAGTTCATTTATTTTCTCCAAAACAATTAATAAATTTCCAGCAGGATGCGCTAAATAAAGCTGCCTCATTATCAAAAATAGGTAGAATTCCTCAAATAGGAGCTTGGGTTTTTTGTGGACCATTCAAAATATTAGTTGCTTATAGAAAGGATATCTGGGGAGAACCCGATTTGGATGAAATATGGATGCCGTTAGGTTTTCAAGTTATCCGTGGATTCCATTTTCTGAAAACAATAGGTTGTAATATTCCTATCGAGCTTCTGAACGAAGAAGAACCTAATCTCCTTACAGGGATGGGAACAGTTGCAATAGCACAAGATTTTCAAAAAAAATTTTCAAAGCTGGCAGGAAGTCAAGTCTTTCATATAAATTCAGGACTATTAGAGTTAGGAAAAGAAACTAGAAGAGAAAAATAAAGAAGAACAGGAACGAACTACTTCTTAATCCCACAGGGTGCGCAAAAAAGTTTACCCCGGAGCGAATTTATTCTACTTCGGGGCAAAGGATTATTAAAAAAAGCAAAGTAAAAAATCTGAGAATTAATTAAGAGATGAAATTATGGATCAAGGTAAATTTTTGGCAAAAACAAAACGAGTGGCAGGCATAACGAAAGTTGAACCAGTTAAAATTGATTATTTAAATGAAAAATACGAACTTAAATTATTTCCTGATACTCCAGCTACTAACACCGGTCTAGTGAGAGTTATAGAATTAATTCCCAAAATTTCAGAAATGCCTAATTTTATTCTAAGGTGGGATGAAAAAGCCGATACATTGGATGTAGATATTTATAGAAACGGACAAGTTTGTAATGAATTGTGGGATACGGATGGATATAAAGGACATCATACTCAGAAAATAGAAAATAAAACATTTAAGGTAAATATTGCTATTCCTAACGAAGAGATTTTTAACGGAAGTATTAATGTTGGACTTCTTATACAGCTATCATTACAAACAAAAGCCAATATAAAACCGAACTTATCTCTAAAAATTATTCGGAAACGAGATTAATTCAAAATTAATCAATCCATTTTATCCAAAACATTTAAAGGAGAATTATGAAAAAACCAATAACTGAAAAATTTGTAAGGCGGGCTATTAGAGATTGGCTGTTTCGTTATTTAGTACAGGGCACATATCCTTCAACTCTCGTCTTAACTCTCGTCAACCAAAAAATTCTTGGTTGACGAGGATTATTTATGACAATCAAACTCAGGCAAACTCAAACTCAGGGTTGAAAAAATGATTGGAGATGTATAACTCGGCCAACAAAAAGTTAGGTGAATAAAAACATTCCAATAATCATTTTAAGTATGAATTTAACTGAGAGTAATAAACATAAATTCGAAACTTTTCTGGAGGTAGCGGGAAATTTGAATAAGAGCTTTAATGTGGTGCCGATTCTTTTCGGTTCACTCGGTCTTTATAAACTAATAGGCGATTCAGGGAAAAACGCTAATGACATCGATTTTTTAATTCCTAAAGAATTTATTAATGAAAGATGGGAAGAATTTAGTAATTTCATCAAATCCTTTGGGTTTAGATTAGAAAATGAGAAGGAGCATGAATTTTCTAGGGATGGTCATGTGATAGCATTTGGAGACGAAATGGATTTGGTTGATGATCTGGGTCTTAAAACCGAAGAACTTCTTGACTCTGAAATTAAGGGGGTTAAATTCAAAGAACTCACGCCGGAGCAATATCTCCTATGTTATCAATTGATGCTTCGAGATAATTACCGCCAGGAAAAAAGAGGCGATGCAGATAAAGAAAAAATAAAATTAATTGAAGATTATTTAGCCAACAAAAAATTGAGCGAATAAATTTATATAACTTTATATAGTAACGAACTTTTGACTTTTTAGACTAATTTGCTATATTAATAAATATGGCTATTGATTGGACAAAAATTTATAAGAAATATAAAGGGCTTTGGGTAGCCTTGAAAGACGACAAAAAGACCGTTGTTGCCAGCGGCAGAACAGTTAAACAAGTGATGGTTAGAGCGCAAGAAAAGGGATACACACAACCGATTCTTTTTCGGGTACCGACAAAAGTTATCCCTTATGTCAGCTAGTTTTTGGTTATGAAATTTGATTACTTTAAATTACCATATGCCGCGCTGATAGATTCTGGCGCGGATTTTTGTATTTTTGACGCCGAAATCGGAGAATATTTAAGATTAGATATTTACTCGGGTCAAAAAGAGATGTTTGGAGGAATTCAAGAAAAAGGCGGCGCCGAAGCCTTTTTACATGAAGTGACTATTAATATTGGCGGTTGGAATTACAAAACCATTGTAGGATTTTCTTACGATATCGCCAAACATGGATTTGGAATTTTAGGCCAAAAAGGATTCTTTGACATTTTTATCATTAAATTTGATTTGTTAAAAGAAGAAATTGAACTTAAAGAGAGAAGATAATTAAAAAATAAACCGGCCAACAAAAAATTAGGCCGACAAATAAACATTCCAACATTCTATAGAATGTTAGAATATTATTGAATCAAGCCAAACAAAAAAAGAAATTTTAATTCCAGTTTGTCCGGAACAATTGGGAGGATTGCCGACTCCGAGAAAGCCAGCTTTGTTAAAAAGAAATGGAATTAGAGTTTTGTTGGAAAAAGATTTATGATTTCATTTGAGGATTTTCAAAAAATTGATTTGAGGGTGGCGAAAATAATTAAAGCCGAAAGGATTGAAGGTTCAGAAAAACTTTTGAAATTGGAAATAGATTTAGGGAATGAAAAAAGACAAATTGTTGCTGGAATTGGAAAATTTTATAAGCCAAAAGATTTGATTGGAAGAGAAATAGTGGTTGTTGTAAATTTAGAGCTGAAAACTTTAATAGGGATTGAGAGTCAGGGTATGCTTTTAGCAGCCGATTTTGAAGGCAAACCCGTATTATTAAAACCAGATGAGGAAGTTCCTCCTGGTACTAAGATTCGCTGATAAAATATGGATGAGCAAAAGCTTTTGATAGCAACTTTTAATCCCGGAAAGTTTAGAGAATATAAAATAATTTTTAAGGAAATTTTAAAATTGCCTTTCATTTTAGTTTGTTTAAATGATTTGAAGATTGAAGAGAAAGTTAAAGAGGGAGGTAAAAATTATAAAGAAAATGCGGCTTTGAAAGCCAGGTTTTATTGTAAGATTTCTGGGCTTCCAACCCTGGCCGACGATTCTGGTTTAGAAATTGCAGTTTTAGGAGGATGGCCGGGAATAAAGAGCCGGAGAGACAAAAATGGCAAAGAGCTTTCAGACAAAAAATTGATAGAAATGGTAATGAAAAGATTAAAAGGATTTTCTTTAGAAAAGAGAAAAGCCAGATATAGAGTGGTTGTGGCTTTAGCTCGGCCCGAGAAAAAGAAAATCTATACTTTTGAAGGGAAAAGAGAGGGATTGATTGTTAAAAATCCGGCTAAAAAAATCTGGAAGGGCTTCCCATTTGATTCAGTTTTTTATTTGCCACAAAAGAAAAATGTTTTTGTAAAATTAACTCCAAAAGAAAAAGCAGAATTTTCTCACCGAACTGCGGCGCTAAAAACGGCTCTGCCAATTTTAAAAAAAGTTTTTAGTTGAAAAAATAAAATGGTGGTCGGCAATTTTAATTTATGATTAAAAAACAACCAAAGAATAAAATCGTTTTGGTTGGTGTACTCAAAGATAGACGTGACCTTAACATTCTTTTGACGGAAAGCTGGTATCGAATTCCGATGAGACATGCGCCGAAGCGAAAATTTGACTTTCTGGCATTTTATCAGCCCACTTCTTTTGGCAGGCAGGGAAAGCGCATTCAATATTATGCTCCGGTTTTGGATTATAAGGTCATTAAAAGAAGCGATTTACTGCCCCAGGAATTGGAGCATCCCCGAACCAAAGATTATTATTTGCAAATTCATGTGGGTAAAATTGAGAAATTATCTCAGCCCATCAGAAATATCATCCCTCGTCGCATTTCTTTCGGTTTTACTACCTTAAGGCATTTATTAAAATCAAAAGATATTTTGCAACTTTATAAGGTTACTCCAACTGAGCAAATGGCAGAAGATGGTTTGAAAGAGGCCGGTATCAAAGCAATTAGTCAATATTATGTTTCCGGCAAGAGAAAAAGATATTTTTTGGATTTTGCTGTTTTTTGTCAGCGAGGAAAAATTGCCATTGAATGTGACAATAAAAAGGCTCATTCTATTTTAGCTCAAAAAAAGAAAGATAGAATAAAAAATGCGTTTTTAAAAAGGCATGGCTGGACAGTAATTCGTTTACGAGAAGATGATATTGTCTCTGATTTGAAAGGTTGTATCAAGAGAGTGAAAAATGCAATTCAGAAATTGGGTGGTCCGCCAGCTGGCGGAAGAAATGAGGAAATATATTTAAAATTTTTGTATAATTAATATAATGAATTGAAAAAATTATGGAGTGTAAAAAGGAACAAAATTTAAAAAGTTGTCCCTGTACTTATCCCGGGTGTCCGAGAAAGGGGATTTGTTGCGAATGTTTGAGGTATCATCGGGAAAACGGCGAGCTTCCTGCTTGTTATTTTTCGCCGGAAACAGAAAAAACTTACGACCGCTCAATTAAAAAGTTTGTTCAAAACCAGAAAAATGCTCAGTGAAATTAATATCTCAACTAAAGAAAGATGTCAGAAGAGCTAAAAAGAAGAAAAAAGCGAAAAGATGAATTTATCAAGAACATTTTTTCAGGGAAAGTAATTAAGATTTTTTATAAGAAATAAAATTTATGAGAGAATTTTTTGCTAAAAATAAAATAATCATCGCTATTTTAGTTGGAGCAGTGATTGTGGGCGGCGCTATTTATCTTTCGGGGCAGAAAGAGAAATCGATAGTTAGCAAAGAAGGATTACCGCAAACAGCAGAGGTTGTTTGTCAAAATATTCCCGAGCTTCCGGATGGCGCTTTGAAATTGGCAACAAAAATCATTGATGGCGATACTTTTTTGATTGAAGGCGGATATTCGGTTCGGATTTTAGGAATTGATGCCGACGAAAAAGAACATCCTTGTTATGATGTAGCGAAAACTGGCTTGGAAGAGTTAATTTTAAATAAAGAGGTGAAATTAGAAAAAGGGACAGAAGATAAAGACCAGTGGTGCAGGTATTTGAGATATGTTTTTTTAGATAATAAAAATATCAGTTTAGAATTAGTAAAGGAAGGATTAGCAGTGGCGCGTTTCTCTCCGGAAGACGTTAAATATCAAGAGGAAATCGCGACAGCCGAGAAACAAGCCAAAGAAAATAAAATTGGCTGTAAATGGTCGCCGGAAACTTTAATGGCCGAAAGGAAAGGAGCAGTTGAATTTCAATGGGAAAAATTAACCACTGAATTGACAGGATTAAAAGTAATTGGTGCCTGCCAAGCAGGGAATTATTATGGAAAAGAAATGATTGTTGAAGGAAAGATTTCCGGCGCTTATCGCTCAAAAACCAATACTATCTTTTTAAATTTTGAAAAACCCTATCCTAAACAGTGTTTTACCAGCGTAATTTTCAGCTCTGACCAGTATAAATTTGTGGATTCGCCGGAAAAATACTATTCAAATAAAACTGTCAGAATTAGAGGTGAAATTAAAGAATACCAAGGCAAACCAGAGATTATTTTGAAAAATCCTTCCCAGATTGAAATAGGAAAATAGAGAAATTTTGAACCGGCCAACAAAAAATTAGGCAAAATTAGGAAAATTAATTGAAATTTGATGAAACTTAGAGAAAAAGATAAAAAATATTTAGGCAGAGACATCCCTTCTCTCCCAATTGAAATTATTGGAGGAAAAGGAAACTTTTTATATGGACCGGAGAAAAAATACATTGATTTTTTGATGGGTTGGAACGTTGGCAATGCGGGCTGGAACATAGAGGAGATTAACAGGAAAATAAGAAGATTCAGGGGCCCTAATTACGTGAATCCTTATTATTTATATAAGCCATGGGTTGAGTTGGCGGAAATTTTGGCAAAAATTACGCCGGGTAAATTAATAAGAAGTTTCAGGGCAACCGGGGGGACAGAAGCGGTAGAAATCGCTCTCCAGGCAGCCATGGCTCATACAAAAAGGTCTAAATTTATATCAATAGAAGGAAGCTATCACGGTCATTCAATTGGAGCAATGAGTGTCGGTTCTTCTGAATTCAGAAAAGATTATAAAAATCTTTTAGCCGGTTGTTATAAAATCAAACCGCCGCTCAATGCCGAGGCCGGCAGAAAAGTTGAGAATATTCTTAAAAAAAGAGAGATTGCGGCTTTTATTTCCGAACCGATTATTTGTAATCTGGGAGTTATTATTCCGGATAAAGAATTTTTTGAAGTAGTCCAAAAAGCATGCAAAAGATACAGAACTTTATTAATTATTGATGAGGTCGCGACCGGATTCGGAAGGACCGGGAAATTATTTGCTTCAGAACATTACAATTTGAAACCGGATATTATTTGTTTGGGTAAAGGACTGACCGGCGGTTACGGAGCCTTGGGAGCAACAGTTATGACGGGAGAGGTCGCCGAGTCAATGGAGTTTGATTTTAGCGTCTATTCGACGTTTGGGTGGCATCCCTTGAACGTTGAAGCGGCAATTGCCAACATAAAATTTATTTTAAAAAACAGGCTTTGGAACAAAGCGGCTAAAACCGGTGAATATTTTGAAAAAAGATTAAAAGCGATAAAATTCAAGTACCGACCCGAAATCAGAGTTAAGGGCTTGGCAATTGGCGTAGAATTCAAAAAGAAAGGATATGCAAGCCAAATAGTAAACAAGGCCATGGAAAAGGGACTTCTGTTTTCTGATTTAGGCCCATATGTTTTTACTCTTTTCCCAGCCTTAAATATTGATAAGAAAACTGCCGATAGAGGTTTAAAAATAATTGCGGATTGCGTCTAATTGCATCTCTCAGCCCACCAAAAAATTAGGCCAGCCACAAAAATAAACATTCCAACATTCTATAGAATGTTAGAATATTATTGAATCAAGCCAAACAAAAAGTCGAGGAATTAATTGAGAAATAAAATATGAAAAATTATGACAAGAGATAAAGCTTTAAATTTATTAAATCAAAATATAAAGAATCAAAATTTGAAGAAACACTGCTTTGCGGTGAAGGCTGGGATGAAAGAATTGGCAAAGTATTTTAACGAAAATGAAGAAAAGTGGGGGATTTGTGGATTATTACACGATATCGATTATGAAAGGGTTAATGAAGACCCAAATTTGCATTCAAAAGTAGGAGCAGAAATGCTGAGAGATTTAGGAGTTGAAGAAGAAATTTGCGATTCAATTTTCACTCACAATGAAACCCATGGCTTAGAGCCCAAAACCAAGATGGCCAAAGCCCTGTTCTGTTTAGATCCATTAACTGGATTAATTGTAGCCGCAACCTTGGTTTTGCCCTCAAACAAAATAAATGATTTAGAAGTCAAAAATATTCTAAACAGATTTAAAGAAAAATCTTTTGCCAGAGGAGCAAATCGAGAAATAATCAAGAAGTGCGAAGAGTATTTAGGTTTATCTTTAGAGAAATTTGTTGAGATTAATCTAAAAGCAATGCAGAACATTTCAGAACAATTAGGATTATGAATAGAAACAGAAAAATAATAATCAAATGAAAAATTTAAGACCTTTGAGTGTTTGGGAATGGTTGGTTTGCGCTTTAGGGATGTTTTTTATTGGTTTGGGAATAGGATATATTGATGTTCAGGTTTATGATTACGGAATCGGATTCTTTATTTTTGGCCTGATTTTAGAAATTCCGGCTTTTTATTTAGTTTATAAACATAAATAGCTGAGCTCTGACAATCAATTTTAGATTTAGACAAAGCATTTCCGGGCCGTATTGGAGCCGCCGCAAATGGCGTTATTTAGCTCGAAATTGAAAATTTAACCTTAGCCAACCCTTCGATAAGCTCAGGGCAGGCAAAAAATTAGGCGAATCACAAAATAAACATTCCAACATTCTATAGAATGTTGGAATGTTGTAATATGATATGGAAAGGATTATAATTTTGTTAACATGAAAACGTCAAAACAGTTAGAACGATATTTCAAGGGAGCGGCCAATCATTGGCGCATCGCCATTTTACTTGCCGTTGAGAAAAACGAAGGAATCACAGTAGAAGGGATTGCCGAGGAACTTGATGCCGACTTTAAAAATATTTCTCAGCACACTCGCCGACTGGTTCAGGCCGGTCTTTTGAATAAAAAGTACCGAGGTCGCCAAGTAGCCCACTCCCTTTCACCCTACGGCAAATCCTTCCTTAAGTTCATGAGAACATTCTAACATTCTATAGAATGTTAGAATATATATGAGGTGGCCAACAAAAAATTAGGTGAATAAAATTATGACTATTTTATGACTCAGGAAGAAGCATTAGAAATATTGAAAGCCGGGCACAATGTGTATTTGACCGGAGCAGCGGGAACAGGGAAAACATATTTGCTTAACGAGTATATCCAATTTTTAAAAGCAGAAAAAATCGGCGTGGCTGTAACCGCTTCTACCGGCATTGCGGCAACTCATCTGGCTGGACTGACGATTCATTCTTGGGCAGGGATCGGAGTTGAACGTTTTGCCTCGGACGTGGATATAAAAATGATGGCCGCTAATCGCAGAGTGGCTAAGCGATTTGCAGAAACCGATGTGCTTATTATCGATGAAATTTCCATGCTTGACGCCGACCGCCTAAATTTAGTTGAAAGGGTAGCGAGGATAGCTAAAGGAAATTGGGAACCTTTTGGCGGGATACAAATAGTGCTCTGCGGAGATTTTTTTCAACTTCCACCGGTGGCTAAGGAAGGCGAGCCTCCGCCGCGGTTTGCCTATCATTCCTCGGCTTGGAAAGAATTAGATTTAAAAATTTGTTATTTACATGAACAGTATCGGCAAGGGGACCAAAAATTTTTCAATATTCTCAATGCAATTAGGCAAGCCAGAGTAGATAATTTTGTGATATCAAACCTTCAGGCGCAACGGAATGCAAAACTCGCCAATAAGGAGGTCACCAAACTTTACTCGCACAATGTGGATGTGGATGCAGAGAATATTAAAGAACTTAACCGACTTCCCGGAAAAGAAATGCATTATAAAATGGAAGCATCAGGCGTTCCCGCAATTGTAAAATTACTTAAAGGCGGATGTCTGGCGCCGGAAATTTTAACGGTTAAAAAAGGCGCTAAAGTAATGTTTGTAAAAAATAATTTTGAGAAGGGATATGTGAATGGAACACTCGGCAGCGTAGTCGGTTTTAATGATTGGGGATATCCAATAGTCGCTACCTTTAATGGCCAAGAGATTAGTGCTTCGCCGGAGACATGGAATGTTGAGGAAAACGGCAAGGTACTTGCCAAAATTACCCAAGTCCCTTTGAGACTTGCCTGGGCTATTACTATTCACAAAAGCCAGGGGATGACGCTTGACGCGGCAGAAATCAATCTCGCGGAGGCCTTTGAAAAAGGCATGGGATATGTGGCGCTTTCGCGGGTCCGCTCCCTTAATGGCATAAAATTGATTGACTTTAATGAAATGGCGTTGCAAGTTCATCCGGAAATTTTAGCCTACGATAAAGAATTGCAACAGCGTTCAGAGGAAGCGAGACTAAAATTTTATTCTTTACCAAGCAAGTACAAAAAATTCAAAACAGAAGGAAACGTAAGGGCCTACTCTGTGAATGAAATCAGAAAATTCTACCCAGCGGCTTACCAGAAATGGTCCTTAGAAGAAGAGAAAAATCTTGTTGATAATTTTAAAGAAGGTGCGAAGATAAAAGTAATTGCTAAGAATCTGGGGAGAAAAAGCGGCGCTATCCGCTCGCGTCTAAAAAAGTTAGGATTAATAAAAAATCAGCGGTTCGAAAAATAAAACATCTAACACCTTTAATATCTAATAAACATTCTAACATTCTATAGAATGTTAGAATGTTTTGGTGGCCAACAACCCCGAAGGAAAGCCCCGAAGGAGAACAAGTTCCCTACGGGACAGGCAAGCTTCCTACGGGGCAAGAAAATTAGGCGAATATGGAATGCCAAAAAGTAGAAAATTTAAAAGATTGCCCCTGCACTTACCTGCCTGCCGGTAGGCAAGGTCCCGACTGTCCGAGAAAGGGGATTTGCTGTGAGTGTTTGAGGCATCATCTTAAAAAGGGCGAGCTTCCGGCCTGTTGTTTTTCACCCGAAGCCGAAAGAACTTACGACCGCTCAATTGAGAAATTTATTCAAGACCAAAAATGATAAGTGAGATTAATATTTCAACTCAAGAAAGATATCAGTTGATTGATATTACGGATGAAGTTGAGAAAATAGTAAAAGAAAACAATGTTAAAGACGGACTGGTTTTAGTGTTTGCGCCCCATTCCACCGCCGGTATTTTGTTAACCGAAAACGAAAAAGGTTTGAAAAAGGATTGGTTAGATTTTCTCAAAAAATTAGTTTCCGGTTTTAGTTTTCAACATAATAGAATTGATGATAATGCTGATTCTCATCTTCTTTCCGGTTTTATCGGACAGGAAAGAATTCTTCCCATTAAAGATGGCCGGCTAATTCGGGGAACTTGGCAGCAAATTTTTTTATTAGAGTTAGACGGGCCAAGGAATAGACGAGTGATTATTAAAATTATAGAGGGATAAATATTCTAACATTCTATAGAATGTTAGAATGTCATTGTAAGAAAATTATGGCAAAGAAAAAGTTGATTAGAATTAAAGCAACCTATCTCAGTAAAGACCTTCAGCAAATATCAGGAAAAAAGAAAGAGGTATTTCAAGTTCCCCAAGGTTTTAGATCAGGTGATTTTTTTGATTTTCTTCAAGAACGCTATCCGGAGATATTTAAAAAGTTTGGCCCGGGTTATTTGGGATTTGTTTTAAACGGAGAAAAGCCTCATGTTCTTACTTTATTAAAAGATGGCGATCATTATAAGTTTATTACCTGGACCGCTAAAGAAATTTTAGAAGATGAATTTACTAAACAGCTTAAAGAAAAAGGGGCGATTATAGAACTGCCAAAAGGAAAATTTAAAATGCCGAAGTGGATGGAATGTACTTGGCGCCGGGTTGCTTGCGGTAAAGACGATTGTCTAATCTGTGGCCGGATTAAGAGAGATCGACAAAAACATATTGAGCAAGGAGAAGACCCTGATGATATGAAATCGGTTTTTGAGGATGTAGATAGAAATTTTAAAGAAGTTTTAAAAATGATAAAGAAGGATTGTGAAACTTATGGAATTGAATTAACTAATATTGAAAATATTAAAGAGCCGCCAGAACCAGAAGAATTTCCTCTTTATAGAGAAATTGACGATTGGCGTGATAAAGTGACAGCGTTATTGGAGGAGGCGTATGAAACTGAAGAACTTTGGGTAGAAACCGAAGCGGCGGCTGATTTATCTTGGTATAAAGATACGATAGCCGCCAAAATCTATAGACAACTTATCAATAAATGGCATATCGAGCAGGGAGATGAATACGGCGACTTTGATTATAAATACACAAAATATGTTCTTGGCGAATGTTTAAAAATTCTAAAAAAATCTCTCAATGAATTGATTTTGCTTCAATCTCTTCAAAAAGCGGATTTAATAGTGACTTTAGCGCGTCTTTTAGAAATTGAGAAAAAGATTTTAAAGACATTAGATAGCCAAAATTTAGGCTGAACTCAGCCCACCAAAAATTAGGCGAGTAAATTTATGAGTCAAAAAAGAGTTTTTATAATTCACGGTTGGGGCGGTTCTCCTGACGAGCCTTTGCATAGGTGGCTGAAATCAGAATTAGAGAAAAATGGTTTTGAGGTTGTTGTGCCGGAAATGCCCAACTCCGAAGAGCCGGAGATTGAAGCTTGGGTTTCTAAACTCAAGGAAATAGTCGGGGCGCCGGACAAAGACACAATACTGGTGGGACATTCTATCGGTTGCCAAACCATTTTGAGATATTTAGAAAAATTACATCCAGCATCAAAAATCGGCGGCGTCGTGCTTATCGCGCCGTGGCTTACTTTGTCGAATTTAGAAAGTGACGAGGAATGGCGAGTGGCTGAACCTTGGTTCAATACGCCGATTAAAGAAACTGATGTTATCAAACACACCCCGAAAATAACGGCTATTTTTTCAGATAACGATCCTTACGTGCCGAGCGAAAATATAGAGCTGTTCAAGAAAAAGTTTAACGCTGAAATTATTGTTGAGCATGAAAAAGGGCACTTTACTGCTGATGACGGTGTAGAAAAATTAGAATCTGCCCTGAACGCCATATTGGAGATAAAAGGTCGCTAAGTAATATAAAAATAAAAACTATGAAAAAAGGATACAAAGACAATATTGAGAAGTTAACGCTTGAGAACGAAAACTTTCGCCAAGTGCTCTACACAGCCGAGCACTGCCAGTTGGTTTTAATGTCGCTTAAGCCAGGTGAGGAAATTGGCGCGGAAGTACACGAAGACGGAGATCAATTTTTCCGTTTTGAGAAAGGAGAGGGAAAAGTCATTATCAATGATACCGAATACATTGTCGGTGACGGCGACAGTGTAATTGTCCCGGCCGGTGCCACCCATAATGTCATCAATGTGTCGCAAACCGAGCCGCTTAAACTTTACACCATTTATGCTCCACCGCACCATAAAGATGGAATAGTGAGAGCTACTCGTGAGGAGGCGATAGCCGACGGACCGGAATTTGACGGCACAACGACGGAAAAATGAAAATTTTTGTTAAGGCGAAATCAAATTCTAAAAAAGAATTTATGGAAAAAATCAGTGAGACGAATTTAATAGTCGCGGTAAAAGAACCGCCGGTCAAGGGCCGCGCTAATGCCGCTATTCAAAAAGCGTTAGCGGAATATTTTAAAGTTTCGTTATCGCAGATTGTTCTTGTCTCTGGATTTTCTTCAAAAAATAAAATATTTGAAATCAAAGAAATTAAAGAGTAAAATAAAAAAATGAAAAACTTAAAACCTTTGAGCGTTGAGGAATGGAAAGAAAAATGCAAAAGTTAAATCAAAAAGAGTTTGAGAAAATTGTCAAAGAGGGAATAAAAGCAATTCCAGAGAAATTTTTGCAAAAACTGAAAAATGTAGCAATTGTTATTGAAGATGAGCCGACCCTGGCCCAGAAAAAGAAACTGAATATTCACCCAGGCTGGACTTTGTTTGGCTTATATGAAGGCGTGCCGCAATTAGAGCGAGGAGCGGGCTATAGCGCAGTGCTTCCTGACAAAATAACTATTTTTCAAAATCCGATTGAAGCGCTGGCTGACGATGAGAAAGACATTAAAGAGATGGTAAAAAATACCGTTTGGCACGAAATTGCCCATCATTTCGGAATGAATGAAGTTAGGGTGCGCCAAGCCGAAATCAGAAGAAAAAGAAATAACAATCAATCTTAAAATGAAAACAAAAATCCATCAACTTTACCTTTTATTTTCCAGAAAATACGGCTCCCCTAAAGAATTTTGGAAGAAATGGTGTAAAAAACAAAAAACCAAACAGGACCGAGAAGAGATTGCTTTAGGAGCAATTTTAACTCAGAGGACTAACTGGCGAAATGTGGAAAAGGCCTTAAAAAATCTTAAAGAAGCAAGAGCTTTATCGATTAAAAAAATTTATAAAATTGGGGAAAATATAAAATTATTGGAGAAACTTATTAAGCCATCCGGATTTTACAAACAAAAAGCCAGAAGAATTTATCAATTTTGTGAATTTATTGTTGAAAATCACGGGTCTTTGGAAAACTTTTTTGACCAAGATTTAGAAACCTGCCGGGAGCAACTGCTCAAAATATCCGGAATTGGTCCTGAGACAGCAGACAGCATCTTGCTTTACGCTGGCAATAAACCAATCTTTATGATTGACGAATACACCCGCCGATTAGTTAAAAAACGAAAAATCACCAATAAATTTTCTTATAACCACCTTCAACAACTATTTCAACAAAATCTGCCAAAAGATGTCAGAATTTATCAGGATTTTCATGCGATGATAGTTTTAGAGGGCAGAGGAACCGGCTGGAATTTACAAACCCCAATTGAACAAAAAAATTTATTTCAACAATGATAAAACCGTTCTCCGACAATATTATTTTTATAGATACAGAATTTTCAACTTTAGACCCGTATAGGGGTGAGATTCTTTCAATTGGCTTGATAAAATTAAATGGCGAAGAATTATATTTGGAATTAGAATACGCAGGAGAAATTAGCGATTGGGTGAAAGAAAATATTATTCTTAATCTTAAAGAGCCCAAAGTAAGCCGGGATGAAGCCAAGGAAAAAATTAAAAGCTTCATCGGTGATAAAAAACCGTTTATGATTAGTTACGTTAATCAATTTGATACCATATACTGGTATAAACTTTTTGGCGTTGATAACAATCCTTGTTATTGGATTCCGATAGATTTTGCTTCTATTTTGTTTGCTTCGGGAATTGACCCTGAAAGTTATTATTTTGGAGATAAAAATAATTTTTATGAAAAAATAGGCATAGACCACTCTAAATATAAACAACACAATGCTTTAGATGACGCAAAATTACTAAGGGAAGTTTACTTAAGGTTTTTGCAACTTGACCCGCAAGATATTGTTTAAAGCATTTTTTTGAGTTATCCACATTTTTTATTTTCATTGATTTGATATAATAAAGATAATGCCAAAGAAACAAATTCTTATATTGATAGCGGCCGTTCTGTTAATTGGCTTGGCAGTAGCCGGCTATTTTTACTGGCAAAAATCCAAGACACCGGAATTAACGCCTGAGGAGCAGGCACTTAAACAAGCCGGTGAAGCAGCCGGGAAAATAACCGAGAGCGCCAGCCAAGGCACTCTGCCATCTTTGGACGTCAATAAAAATCCCTTGGAAAAAGCGCCGGACATCAATCCGGCTAGCCGAGCCAATCCTTTTAAAAACATTAAAACGAATCCTTTTGAATAATTTAGGATTGGTTTTTTTAACAATGATGAACAAAAATTTTCTTAGTTTTATAATTTTAGGTTTGGGAATTACGATTTCCGGCATTTTGTTTATTAATGCTTTGGCTCAAACAGCATTAAACATTCAATATCCAGTCAAGGAATTGGGCAATTGCCAAAATGAAAGCGCTTGCCGGACTTATTGCGATAAGCCGGAAAATATTAAGGCCTGTGTAAATTTCGCGGAAAAAAATAATTTGATGAGTCAGGAAGAACTTGAGCAGGTAAAAAAATTCATAGCTATTATAGATAGCGGAATCAAAGGACCAGGGGGTTGCGTTGGCAAATATAGCTGCGAGGAGTATTGTAATGAGATTTCCCATATAGACGAATGCGTTTCTTTTGCCGAAAAAAACAATTTAATTCCGCCGCAAGAATTGGCCGAAGCCAAAAAAGTTCAGGCCGCCATTAAAAGAGGCGTCAAACCGCCAGCTTGCGGCAATAAAAATCAATGCGATGTTTACTGTAACGAACCTGACCATATGGAGGAATGTATTACTTTTGGCAGAGAAGCAGGTTTTATTCAGGGCAAAGAACTTGAAGATGCTCAAAAAATGTTAGCAGCAATTAAGAGAGGCGTTAAGCCGCCTCCTTGCAAAGGCAAACAGGCCTGTGATGAATATTGTCAAAATCCCGAACATATGGAAGCGTGCATGAATTTTGCTCTAGAAGCCGGTTTTATGAACGAGCAAGAAAAACAAGATAGCCAGAAAATGCTGCAAGCCCTTAAAAAAGGCGTCAAGCCGCCGGCTTGCAAGGGTAAAGAAGAATGCGATGCTTACTGCGCCGAAGAAAGTCATTTTGAAGAATGTATGAAATTTGCCGAAGCAGCCGGCTTTATGACTGCTGAAGAAGCGGCTATGGCTCGGAAAACTGGCGGTAAAGGCCCGGGCAACTGCAAAGGCAGAGAGGAATGTGAAGCTTTTTGTAATAATCCCGATAATCAGGAAACTTGCTTTAATTTCGGCAAAGAACACGGTCTGATTCCGGAAGAAGATTTAAAAATGATGGAGGAAGGCAAACAATTGATGCCCGGAGGCCAACTAGGACCAGGTGGAGCGATGCCTGTTCCTGGCGAAGGCCAAAACTTCCAGCCCGGTCCGGGTATGATAAATCCCTCTAACCAAACAATGCCACAACAAGCTGGTCCCGGAGGCTGCAAAGGGCCGGATGAATGTAAAGTTTATTGTCAATCTCACCCTAAAGAATGTCAGGGTTTTGGACCAGCGCCAACAACGCCAATGGGACCGCCGGCTCCCGGTTCAATGGAAGGCCAAATGCCTTCAGAGGGAATGATGCCCCCAGAAGGAACAATGCCGCCTCCCGGTGAAAATATTGCTCCGCCTTCACCTGGCGAAACTCCACCGCCTCCCAATTGATTGGTTTTATCTTTAAGTTGCTTAATTTGCCATCTTCTCGCTAAAATTACTAAAATGCGCTCTCTAAATTTAGCAGAGTGCATTTTAAATTAGTTTTTGATATAATTAAATTTAAATATTATGAAATCCAAAAAATATTGGTCCGATGAGGTAACGAGAAAAAGCAATGCTCTGGATTTGGAAGCCGGCGTTTTCACCTGGGATGACCCGAAAAAAATTGCCAAATCGCTGAAATGTTCGGCGCTCGCCAGCGAGCGCCGCAAAGGAACACCATTTCAATCAGCAATGTCAATGCTGAATTTTTACATTAACCGCGCCGGCAAAAATTTGAAACCGGAAAGAAAACAAATTTTGGAACAGGCGAAAACAGAACTGCGAAAACTGTTTATATGAAAAGTACTAAAATCAAAATTAAAAAAGCCGGCATCAGAGACCTTAGTTCTTTTTGGAAATTATTCAGCCAGAGCGTAAGAAATCAGTTTCCTCATTATTCCGAAAAAGCCAAAAATTATTTTCTCAAAAAAGCTTTTTCCAAAAAAGAACTGCAAAAGGATTTAAAACACAGAAACATTATTATTCTTTTGGCTTTAAGCAATAGGGAAATCGCCGGCTATCTTTTAGGTCTTTATCCTTACGGCGGCGTCTCTTATGTCAGCTGGATAGCGGTTAAAGATTTGTTTCAAAGCAAAGGCATTGGCAGCCGACTGCTTAAAGAATACGAAGCCCTCGCCAAAAAACAAGGCGCTCACAAAATTCATCTCTGGACTGACAAACGCAATCTTAAATTTTACAAGAAAGAAGGTTATCGGCTCGTTGGCCGTATTCCCCAAAATTACTTTGGCGCCGACGACTGGCTTTTTTATAAGACAATTCAAAAACCGAGATATTAAGACAGAACAGTTCATCAGACAAAACGGTAAAGTTATATATTTGACTTTTATTTTTAGAAGTTATATATTCTCTAACAGAATTATTAATAACAAAAATGGCAGTTAGGAAAATAGAAGCAAGACTGATATTTTAGACAGAGAAAGGAGATGAAAATCGGAGATTTTAAAAAGAAATAAAAAAGCAGATTTAAAAGAAAGGAGGATAAAAATGGCTGCAAATGCTGAATGGACTGGGGTTATTGTTGTAGGGTCATATAATTTAGATTGCCGGCTTTTCTCTGTTTTTGGAAGAGCCAAACCTTTTCCGATTAAGTATGTACACACGCGCTGTCACACCACCCTTGAAGCTGTTCCGGAGAAAAAAGAAAAAAAGGAAGTTAAGGTATCTAAAGAGTTGCCGCCGGTGCAACTTCGAGAGCAATTATTCTGCCCCAAATGTAATCAAGCCCTTAAGACTGATGAAGTTAGGCGGGGGATTAAGACTGAGGCTGGTGTTATTGAAGTCTCGGAAGCAGAGATGGCAACTCTAAAATTTGAGCCGACGAAACGAGTCGTCACTGGACTTATCCAAGCCGATGATCAGGCGATTGAAGCAGTGGGATTTGGCCGCCGTCTCTATGTTTTCCCGAAACCTGCCGCCGTAGACACTTATGCTAATATTTATTATACGCTTCGAGAGAGCAGAAGGATTGGCTTTATTTCACCACTAGTGATCAAACAGAAACCGTATGTTGCGGTTCTTCGGCCACTGACCATTCCTTCTGTAATTTTTGGTCGAGAATACCCGTTATTGGTTTTGGATGTGCTCAATGATACGGATTGTCTAAAAGACCCGGCTGAGTTCCCTGACTATCCTGCTTCTTTGCCGTCACCTAATTTCGCGGTTTTAGCTCAACCGATTGCTGAAGCACAAAAGATTGAGACCAAATTGGATCCGGAACGTTGTGTCAATCCCCAGCGACTGAGATTCAAAGAAATAGTGAAACGCGTTATTACTCGATCCCTTAAGAAATAAAATGTAAAAAAATGAAAGGAGGAAAAGAAAGCCCCCGATTTAAAAAAAATAAGGCCGCTGAAAGATTTGTTTCAGCGGCTTTTCTTTGACAAATTTTTTGTGTCGTTTTGCTAAAATAATAGATATGTGTTACGATAAAATATCCATTATTTTAATTTCAAACAAATCAGCACATTATCAAATAAAGAAGGGAGGGCTGAAAGATAAAAAACTTTATAGTTAAAGGAGGTGAGATTTATGTGGGCAAAGATAAAAAATTGGACATTTAACGGCCATGTCTTCATTGATTCTGGAAATCCGGATATCAACTTAGAAGGTCACGAGGTCAGAATAACAGGGTTGGAGGATAAGAGGATAAAGGAAATGATGATACAGGATCATGGAAAAGAAATCTTCTGGATGGTTCAAAGCGACGGCTGGATTATCGTTCTACGGAGGGACCCCGCAGCAAGCAGACTTTACTTCCTTATCCGTTTCAAAATAGAGAGAAATACGGAAGTCCAGAAAGAATTTTTTTCAACAGACCTGAAATGGGTTCCAGAACCGTCGCCAGGACATATTCCGTCAAATGCTTTAAGGATTCCGCTTTTTGAGCGGAAGAAGTGAAAGGATTTTGTGATGGGATTTAGACGGCATGACATAGTAATTGTGTTATGCCGTTTTATTTGCTAAAAATTTGAAATTTTCATAAGATTAAATTAAAAGATATAAAAGATAAAAAAGATAAAAAGGTCGCCATAAAAATTTTTTATTTTTATGTTAGATAATCATATTTACAATTTATTTCTTCAGGCAACTGAAGAACACAAGAGTTTGTGGCGGATTAAAAACGAGTATAAGAAGGACGCGGGCAGTTGCGAAGTTTGTCGAATGTTTTGGGAGAAAGTAGAGAAAAGCAAAGAAGATTTTGCCAATGAACTGACCGAACTTATCAAAAACCATTTGAAGTAATAGACGAAATTGGAATAAAACATGCACGAAATCTTTAAAAGTTCTTTGCCCCGCTCAAGCTGTCCCTCAACTTTAGTTTTTGGCATATTGTTAATATTGTACCAATTTTAATAATTATAGCACAATAACAACCAGGACTGGCAACCAATTGTGATTCTACATTCAGAACTTATCCACAAGAGGGTATTGACAGCTGATTTGATTGAATTATCCTAAAAAATGAGGAGAGGACACGGTCTCTGATAGATTTTTTGGCTTAAGTAATTTACCTAGGATTAGTCCTGTCCCAGTTTCATGGAATAAGCCGGAATTTATGGGAGACCGACTCCTCAAAAATAGGCGGGTGATGAGTCCGCCTATTTTTTTACGCTGCTTTTTTTACTAATTTAGCCAATATAACAAATTCTCACGATCGTGAGAATTTGTTATATTTTGAGAAGGATAGAGAATTTGAAAATAGGTTTGGGAAAATTTATAATAAAAATAAGATATGTCGGTAAAACATTTAAATATCAAAGTTCACGGCCGAGTCCAAGGAGTTTTCTTTCGTCATTCTGCTAAACAAAAAGCTAAAGAATTAGACATAAAAGGTTTTGCCCGAAATGAGCCAGCTGGCGCAGTTTATATTGAGGCCGAAGGAGAAGAGATAAATTTAAAACAATTTTTGGATTGGTGCCATCAAGGTCCTTCTTCTGCTTCGGTTAAAAAAGTTGAATTTGAGTTTAAATCAGAACTTCAAAATTTTAACGATTTTGTGATAATATAATAAGATGACTCGCGACCAAACTAATGAGAAAAAAATATTCTGAAAAAGTTTTAAAAATAGTGGCTAAAATCCCCAAGGGAAAAGTTTTAACTTACAAAGAAGTGGCTAGGCGGGCTGGCAAACCAATGGCTTATCGAGCGGTAGGAAATATTTTAAATAAAAATTATAATCCGCGAATTCCGTGCCACCGCGTAATTCGTTCTGACAGTACAATTGGTGGCTATAATAGAGGAATAAAAATTAAGAGGGCTTTATTAAAAAAAGAGCACGTGACAATCAATCCGCGTTAATCAGCGTATTTATCAGCGTTAATCCGCTTCTATAATATGCAAAACATTCTTGAAGTAAAAAATTTAACAGTCAGTTTTGATAGCGAAAAAATTCTTGACAATCTCAGTTTTAATCTGAAAGAAAAAGAGAATTTAGTGGTTGTCGGACCGAATGGCGCAGGAAAAACAATGCTTCTGAAAGCCCTTATTGGGATGATTCCTTTTAAAGGAGAAATAATCTGGAAAAAAGATGTCAGAATCGGCTATGTTCCCCAGAAGGTTCTTCCCGAAAAAAATATTCCCTTAAGCATTGAAGATTTTTTTAAATTCAAATCTTGCCTGTCGGCAGACAGGAAAACCGATTCCCAACAAATTTCTCAGGCCCTAAAGTCAGTTGGGATAGGCGACCCTTCAATTTTGAAAAAGAAAATCGGGATTATTTCTGCGGGGCTACTCCAGCGGATTTTGATTGCCTGGGCATTGGTTGATAACCCCGAGGTTCTTCTTTTTGACGAGCCCTTTTCCGGAATTGATATTGAGGGTGAAGAAACAATTTATAATCTCTTAAGTCGGATAGAAAAAGAGCGCGATTTAACGATAATTCTTATTACTCATGATTTAAGCGTGGTTTATAAATTTGCCGATTCAGTGCTTTGTTTAAACAAAAAATTAATCTGTTACGGTTCTCCTCGAGAAGCTCTGACGCCGAACAGTTTGAATCGGCTTTATGGTGGAGAAATAAAATTTTACAAACACGAACACAAATAAATGGACAATCAATTTTTATTAAGTTTAATGGTGGCAATTTTTGTGGGTGGAGTTGCCGGTTATCTCGGCTCTTTAATGATATCAAAAAGAATGGCTTTAGTCGGAGATGCGCTTGGTCATGTGGCTTTGCCTGGTATTGGTTTGGCCCTGCTTTTAGGATTAAACGTATCGCTAGGAGCATTTATTTTTCTTCTGGCAGGCGTTTTGTTAATTTGGTTTCTGGAGAAAAAAACTTATTTGACGACCGAGACATTGGTGGGAGTGATTTTTGTTTTAAGTTTGGCTTTAGGATTTTTAATTACGCCGCAGCCGGAACTGCTTGAGGCATTAATAGGGGATATCTCAAAAGTATCAGTGGTGGATGCCGCAGTTTCAATAATTTTAAGTGTTTTTATTTTGTACGTGATTAATAAAATTTATCCCAAGATGATGCTATCTTCCATCTCCGAAGATTTGGCAGCGGTTAGCCGGATAAACATCAGCAAATACAATCTCATTTATCTTCTGGCTATCTCAATAATCGTGGCTTTGGGAGTAAAGGTGGTCGGCTCTCTATTAATAGGCGCTTTAGTGATTGTCCCGGCTGCTGCTTCAAGAATTTTTAGCACTAATATGCGTCAATATGTGTTTTGGTCGGCTTTATTCGGAGTTTTGAGCTGTATTTTGGGGATATTAATTTCCAAAATTATCCATTTTCCAGTCGGCCCGCTGATTATTTTGATTTGTATTGCCTTTTTTGCTATTTCTTTGATTTTCAAAAAATCGTAAAATTAAATATAATAGTTAAAAAGGTCGATTAATGCTCCTAAGCTTGATTTAATATGCAATTAAATCCCAAAACTCTGGGCTATACAGTAGCAATATTCGCCGGCGCTTATTGGTTTTTGGCAATGATTTTTTCGCTTTTAACTGGTATCGGTGAAATTACTTTAACGACTCTTGGCTCATTTCATCCATTTTTCAGTTATTCCTGGGCCGGAATGATTATTATTGTGATTGAACACTTGATTGCTGGCTTTATTGTTGGTTGGATTTTTGCCAAGGTTTACAATAAATTGTTAAAGTAGAAGCGGATAGACGCGGACTTCGTCACGCCGAAGGCGGATTAACACGCGGATAAACGCTGATTTTTTCGGCGTTTGTTAAATTATGATTATAAAGAGAGTTGTAGAGTTGGAATTTTACCTACTGACACGCTTTATGGTTTAGTAGGTTCGGCTCTATCAAAAAAAGCCGTCCCATTGGTGGCGCCCAGCGCCAATTTGGAAGGGGAGCCACCGGCCAAAACTATTAAAGAAGCCAAAAAATATTTCGGGCCTGCCATCCACCTTAATTCAAATTAAAAACAATAAAATTTTAATTAAGAGAAAAGGCGCAGTTAAAATCTGTGGAGTTAAATTATAAAACCAATAATTATTTTTAAATGTTTCTTGGGTGATTGCTGATTCGCCCTATTATCCAAAAGCAGAAGTGGTAACAGCTGATTTTGTTTATATCAGAATGCATGGTTCAAAAGTTTTATTTGCCTCAAAATACACTGACAAAGAATTAAAAGAATTAGCGCAAAAAATTAAAAAGTGGCTAAGAAAAAATTTAGATGTTTATTGCTATTTTAATAATGACTTTTACGGTTATGCAATTGAGAATGCGAAAACTTTGTTAGATTTACTTAATAAAAATTAACCATACTTAATAAAACCTTGGATGTTTTAAAATGTTAAGGTCCTATGCAAGATCTTGACAAGTCTGAAATAGTATGCTATGCCTTGAGCAGTGAATGGGAAATAATTTTCATTCTTTTAAAAATAAATAAAGGAGGTGAGAAAGATGGAGAAATGGGAGTATAGAATAGTTACTCTGGGGTCCCCTGGGGCTGAGGAAAAATTAAATGTATTAGGTCAAGAAGGTTGGGAGCTAGTAGCTATCGAAACCATATATTAAGGGGGTATTCGGTTTGTTCGGCTTACTTTAAAAGAAAAAAAGAGGAGAGAGACAAATAGAGATGCACATTTTTGAGCAAGGGGCGCCAGCCAAGCCCGGTAGTGAAAATTTGACTGCCTTCGGCAAATAGTGTTTTGCGAAGCAAAACACTTGTCAAATTTCTACTACCTGGCAAGCTGAGCGCCCCGCAACCGACTGCCCTCGTCGGTGAAAAGCAGGAACCGAAGGTCATAGGGTTCCGCTTATATAGTTCTTAATAGTTTAATAAAGAAAGAAAAGGAGGAAAAAAATGGAAAAGGTTTTAGGGTTTCAAATAAGTGAAGAATGGCATTACGATACTGGGAAGGTTTGGATAGGTTACTTAATTACAGTTGAACCCCAAGAGATTACCGAGCCAAATAAATGCCTCGAATGTGGTAAGTGGTTTATCAAAGGAGAAAAAGTCCACCCTATTCGTGAACAATATGTATACCACGAGGTTGAAGGGCATGATGTAGTTGCGCCGTACATCGGTTTTCTTTGCCAAGGATGTTTTGAAGAAGCTCAGTCTAAAGGTAACTTTCGAGGCGGTAAAATGCGAGTAGAATCCCATAAGACCTAACCATTTGGCAGGCAGTGACAAAAGATAGCTGTCAGGTGTTGACGAGAATATAGAATTAATCTAATCTAAATTATTCTTTAATAATTGAATAAATCCATTTTTGAAGGGAGGGATGAAAAATGGATAAAACATTGGACATTTGGGATGCGCTGTATCCAGTTATAACAATCGCTTTTCTTTGGGTAGTGACCCTTATCTACGAACGTTTAAAACGTTCCCCCCGGCCAAAGGTTTTCAGGGAGAAGAAGGAAGTAGTGGAAAACTATAAAAAATATAAACCAATTGAATCTTTAAGACCTTCCTTCTGGTCAAAGGTTTCCGGAGTGAAAAAAGAAGAAGCAAAAGACCAAGAATATAAACCAAAATATAAACCAATTAAGTAGTAGATTTATTGTTTAGCCAAGGGGATTTCAAATTCCCTTTTTATTTTGAGGAGAAAATGGAATTCACTCTATTTTTGAGTGAGAAATAATAGAAAGACAGTGAGTAGTAGGGCGGGGTAGCCCTCGTAGGCTATCCTTGACATTTTGTGAATAACCCTTATATTACAAATTTTTGATAAAAAAACTGGAAAAGCAGTTGATAGATAGGAATATATTTTAAAAAATCATCCGGATAGGCCTTGGAAAAAATAAATTCGTCGCTGGTCTGTTTATAGTATTTATAGTATAATAAGAAAAGGCGAAAAATGTTCTTTTAAAGGAGGATAAAATGCCAAAGCAAAAGAAAGTTATAGAAGTTGTCTGTTTTTATTGTAAAAGGGAATTCAAATATATCGTATGGAGTTATTATCAGATTAACCGAGCTTATTGTGATGAATGTGAAAAAACTTACCTTGATAATAGATTTCAGGGAGGATTAAACCATAGAAAATATCTTGAATACTTGAATCAAATAAGAAGCCAGTTCAGCCGAAGCAGAAAAATGGTAGGGGTAAATGAAGTAAATCTTTACACCAAAAATGGTAGACTTTTTAAAGGGGAAATTGACTTAGGTAGAATAGTGGCTAGCGATGAATTCTTTATTTATGTCCAAAAATACCCTTTTGGTACAATCTCATCTTACCAGAAGGAATTTATCAAAGAACTTTAGCGGACTTTTGTCCGCTTTTTTATTGCTTCTTGACAAAACTGGATGGCGAGCACAGTATAAAACATAAGGGGGACAGTAATGAGATTTTAAAAAACTAAGTTCTGCGTAGTTCTGTGCAGAAACGAAGTTTCAAAGGTCGAAGAATTAAAAATTAATTGAAGGATTTAAAATGAAAAAATCATTTAATCTTTTAATATTGGGCCTTGTAATCGGAGGTTTGGTTTTGGGAATAGCCGGGTATCTAGTTTCTCAGGCAGCGCCAGAGCCAATGGCAAGAAAAATTATTGTTTTTAAATCCGGAGTATTGAACGAACCAGCCAGAGAAGCATTGGTTAAGAAATTTGGCGGAGTAAAAACCAAAGATTTAACTTTGATTGATGGAAAAGCGGTTTTGTTGTCACCAAAATCTGAAGCGGCTTTGGCTCGCGAGGCTGGCGTTCTAAGAATTGATGACGATGTAGTGGTGGAGGCGCTTTTCAAAGAAGGATCTGTGAAGGTGAGTAGAGTGTCTCTACAGCCAGCTGAAGTTTTGCCCTGGGGAATTGATAGAATTGATGCGGAAAAAGCCTGGGCAACAACTACAGCTGATCCAATTAAGGTGGCAATTATTGACACTGGTATTGATGTCAAGCATCCTGATTTGATTGATAATCTCAAAGGCGGTGTCAGCACTATTTCATATACTACCAGTTACAATGATGATAATGGTCATGGCACTCATGTGGCGGGAATTGTCGGAGCGATTGATAATGAAATTGGCGTAATTGGTGTCGGTCCAAAAATTGATTTATATGCGGTCAAAGTTTTGGATCGCCGCGGTTCGGGTTATCTCTCTGATGTGATTGAAGGATTAGATTGGGCAATTGCCAATGGAATGCAAGTTGTTAATATGAGTTTGGGAACTTCGGCTGATGTTTTGTCTTTCCGCGAGGCAGTTCAAAGAGTTAATGCCAAGGGAATTGTTCAGGTGGCAGCAGCTGGCAATACTGGTGGAGCAGTAATTTACCCGGCTGCCTACTCAGAAGTCATTGCTGTTTCAGCTACTGATAAGACAGATACCATTGCTTCTTGGTCTTCTCGGGGTCCGGAAATAGATTTGGCTGCGCCGGGAGTTTCAATTTACTCCACTTACAAAGGCACGGGTTATGCCACTCTTTCTGGGACTTCAATGGCCGCGCCGCATGTTACTGGTTCTGCCGCGCTCGTGTTAAACACTCCGGTTGGCTCCTATGACGCGAATGGCAACAACAAATGGGATCCGGATGAAGTTCAAACAAAGCTTCAGGTAACCGCAACCGATCTTGGTGACGCAAGATTTGATAATCTTTACGGTTGGGGGTTAGTTAATGCTTATAATGCTATTCAGCCATAAAAAGTTTTAGAAAGTTTTAGACAAAATAGCTAAAGAAGAAGGGGTTTTACGCCCCTTTTTCTGTTATGTAACAAATTCTCACGATCGTGAGCATTTGTTATACTTTTTATTAGAAGTTGTCAAGTCTGACCGCTTGACAAACTTTCTCTATAAACTATTGTTGACTATATACCTAGGGTGGAGGTATAGCCCGCCGAAGGCAAGAATTTCTAATTTACCAATTTCTAATTTCTAAACGATATCAGCGTAAATCAGCAATGCGAACAAAGTGAGCATAAATCAGCATTAATCAGCGAGTTCGCAAAGCGAACTGTATGAAAGAAGATAAACAAATTATTACGGCTTTCAAAAAGGCGAAAAGCCATTTGGATAATGTCATTAAAATGACTGAAGCTAAAAAATATTGCATTGATATTTTGCAGCAAAATTTAGCAGTGGTCGGACTTTTGAAGTCCGCCAATAGCAAATTATTAAAGCGGCATTTAAATACTTGTTTTAAACGGGCAATGAGAGGAACGAATGAAAAACAAAAGAAAAAAATGATTGAGGAAATTTTAAGAATTAATAAATTGATTAGTTAATCTTATTATGAGGCGGCGGCAGCTGCGGAGTGTAAAATTATGGATTGCCATCAACATCATCATCCAAAAGAATCTGATAAGCACCTCGGTCACACGCCGGAAATGTTTTTGAAAAAATTCTGGCTGAGTTTGATTTTGACAATTCCCGTAATAATTTATTCTGATTTGCCAAAAATATTGTTTAATTGGCAAGCGCCGGTTTTTGTCGGTTCCCGATATCTGCCTTTTATTTTAGGTTCTATCGTTTTCTTTTACGCTGGCTGGGTTTTTATTATTGGCGCCTGGAGAGAATTAAAAGCCAAGTTGCCGGGAATGATGACCTTAATTGGCTTGGCAATTTCTGTCGCTTATTTTTACAGCATTTATGCTGTTTTTTCGGGGAAAGGCCCCGCCTTCGCCGAAGCTACGGCAGGCAAGCATGATCTTTTTTGGGAACTGACCACTTTAATCACGATAATGCTTTTGGGTCATTGGCTGGAAATGAGGGCGGTCAGTGGGGCGCAAAGCGCGTTAAAAGAATTATCAAAATTACTTCCGGACACTGCGGAATTAATAATTAGGACATCCGATGTCCAAAAATTAGAGACTAAGATTATCCCGCTTTCGGAATTGAATGAAGACGATATTGTCTTTGTCAGGCCCGGAGGAAAAATTCCGGCTGATGGCATTGTGATTGAAGGTAAATCAGAAGTTGATGAATCGATGGTTACCGGCGAATCCAAACCAGTAGACAAACAACCTGACCAAGAAGTTATTGCCGGCACAATTAACGGCGATGGAGCGTTAAAAATTAAAGTCAACAAGATTGGCGAGCATACTTTCTTGGCTGGGGTGATGAAATTGGTAGCCGAAGCTCAAGCCTCCAAATCAAAAATGCAGATTTTAGCGGATAGGGCTGCTTTTTATCTTACTATTATTGCGGTTACCAGCGGCGCTCTAACTTTTATTTTATGGCTTTTAGCTAATACCAGTATTTCTTTCGCCTTGGAAAGATTAGTGGCTGTTTTGGTCATTGCCTGTCCTCATGCTTTAGGATTGGCAGTGCCGTTGGTGGCATCTATTTCCACGACGCTGGCGGCCAGAAATGGATTTTTGGTTCGCCAGCGTTTGGCTTTGGAACTGGCGAGAAAGATTGACGTTGTCTTATTTGATAAAACCGGAACCCTGACAAAGGGAGAATATGGCGTTGATAAAATTTTCAATTTTCAATTTTCAATTTTCAATGAAAATAAAATTCTCCAGCTAGCTGCTTCGGTTGACGCTCATTCCGAACATTTCATCTCTAAAGCGATTGTCGGTGAAGCGAGAAAAAGAAATATCGGGCTTTTGGAAATTAAAGATTTCAAACGACTGCCGGGCAAAGGTGTAAGAGGATCGATTAAGGGTGAAGAAATTTTAGTCGGTGGAGAAGCGATTTTAAGCGAAACAGGAGTTGCTTTGCCCGAAGAATTAAAATCTGAAATTGAAAATTTGGCCAAACAAGGGAAAACTATTATTTATGTAATTTCTAAAAGTCAATTGTTAGGCGTTATTGCTTTGGCTGATTTAATTCGTGAAGAGTCAAAAGAGGCGATTCAGGACTTGAAAAAGATGGGAGTGAAAGTAGCTATGGTTACCGGCGATTCCGAAGAAGTGGCCAAATGGGTAGCTGATGAATTGGGAATTGAAGAATATTTTGCCAGGGTTTTACCATCTGAGAAAGCCGAAAAAGTAAAATTGCTGCAGTCCAAAGGTCTAAAAATAGCCATGGTTGGCGACGGAATTAATGATGCGCCGGCTTTAACCCAATCAGATTTAGGCATTGCCATTGGCGCCGGCACTAATGTAGCGATTGAATCAGCTGGAATTATTTTGGTGCGCAATGACCCGAGAGACATTGCCAAAATCATTAAACTTTCCCGACTGACTTACGGTAAAATGCTCCAGAATCTTTTTTGGGCAACCGGTTACAATTTGATTGCTTTGCCGCTGGCAGCTGGAGTTTTATATTCATACGGAATTTTGCTTCAGCCGGCTTTAGCGGCTGTATTTATGTCATTAAGCACCGTGATTGTGGCTGTCAATGCTGTTTTCTTGAAAAGAAAAAGATTATAATATACCCAGTAGTGAGCCGAGCACAGCGCTTTCTACAACGCCTTTGCTTTTACTATGATTTTTCTCCAAAAACCATATATTTTTAAAACAAGAAGTCGACTTAAGGAAAGCGACTGGGCGTTGCTGTGCTCGGTCTACTACTGGGTATAACAGTGAATAAAAAACTTTTAATTTTAATTGTAATAGCGGTTATTTTAATCGGTGGCGTTTTAATTTTCAAATCCCAAAATATCGGAACGCAAATTTTGTGGAATTTATCCAGTGGCGGTAAATGGCTTTTCCCTTTGGTGACTGCCGGCGCTTTGATTGACAGCATTAATCCCTGCGCTTTTTCGGTTTTGCTTTTGACTATTGCTTTTCTTTTTAGTTTAGGACAACTGAGGGCCAGAATTTTGAAAATCGGCACCGTTTATGTTTTGGGAATTTTTTTGATTTATCTTTTAATTGGCTTGGGAATTTTACAAACTCTTCATTTTTTTAACACTCCGCATTTTATGGCAAAATTAGCGGCTTGGCTTTTAATTATTTTAGGCGTTATTAGTATTATCAATGAATTTTTTCCTTCTTTTCCAATCAAACTCAAAATCCCCGCGGCTTCTCATCACAGAATGGCTCAATTGATGGAAAAAGCTTCACTGCCCAGCGCCTTTCTTTTGGGCGGATTGGTCGGACTTTGTGAATTTCCCTGCACCGGCGGTCCGTATTTGATGGTTTTAGGGCTTTTACACGACAAAGCCACTTTTTTGAAAGGGTTGGCTTATTTAATTTATTATAATTTGATTTTTATCCTGCCGCTGGTTATCATATTAATGATTGGCAGCAATAGGGCTGTCTACGATAAAATAGAAAACTGGCGGAAGCAAAAAACCGTCAAGATGCAATTTCTTTCCGGCTTAGGAATGATTATTTTAGGAATTATTATTTTGATGCTTTAAAACGTTAAATTATGGAGCTCAACGAGAAAAAATTTAAAGAATTACTGGCCAAAATTGAAGAGATGAAAAAGAAAGGCGAAGTTGATTTATCTTTGGAAGAAGATTTGAGTTTGGCAATAATGAATTTAATAAGCTTGGAAGAGCATTTTTATTTCAGTGGAGCCAAAACTGGGAAATCCGATTATTTTGATTTGCTCAATGAGGTGAGAGAGATGCGCAAAAATCTGCTGAAAAAATTGATAGACAAGCACGAAGGCGAAACTTGGTGTATTTCCAAGCATTTATTGGGAACGACAATGAGATTGATTGAGGTGGGAACCAAACTTTATTCGGAAAATAAAAAAGACGAAGCCAAAGAATTTTTTGATTATGCCTACAAAATTTATTCGTTATTCTGGGGCTTGCGGTTAAAACTGATTAACATTTCCGACCTTAAAGAAACGGCAGCCAGCGAAAAACCATGGACCCTTCAAGACATTATCAATAAACTCGTTGATTGCTGCGATGAATAAAAAAATAATTATTATATTAATTTCAATTGCTGTTCTTTCCGGGGTAGCGGCCGTTCTTTTTACTTTTTTTTATCCCTCTCAGGCCAGCGATAAATTAGATGGCTTCGCTAAGTGCTTGGCTTCAAAAAATATTACGATGTATGGCACGCCTTGGTGCGAATGGTGTCAAAAAGAAAAAGCCAATTTTAAAGATGCCTGGCGGTTCATAAATTACATTGATTGTTCTAAAAGCCCAAAAGATTGTTTGAGGTTAGGCATTGAAGAGACTCCCACTTGGATTTTTCCAGATGGCAAAAGATTAACCGGCTATCAGGGACTGGAAAAATTAGCCAAAGAAAGCGGCTGTGAACTGACTACTGACTACTGACAGTTGACTATTAACATTGTATTATAAAAAATAAACAAAGGTCGATTAATTAAAAATTTGGGTTGTTTTATGAAAAAGATTGCTGTTTCTTTAATTGTTTTGGCAATGATAGCATTTGGGACAGTTGATTTAGTAGCGGCGCAGAAGCCGACTATCTTGCCTGTTGGGCCTGGAGTGACAAAGGAGGAATTTGAGGCCAAAAGAGCAGAAATAAAGAATTCCATGGAACAGAAACAAACCGAATTACGCAGTCAAATTGAAACCAAGAGAGCCCAGTTGAAATCTCAAATCGAGGCCAAAAAAACAGAATTAAAAACCCGTTTGGCAAAAATCAAAGATGAGAATAAAAAGCAGATTGTTGAAAGAATTTATAATCAGGTGAATGAGTTGAATAAACGAATGACTGACCACTTTTTGAATGTTTTAGAAAAGTTAGAGAAAATTTTGGAAAGAATTTCCAGCCGGGCTGCCAAAGCCGAAGCCAATGGTCAAGATATTAGTGCTGTCCAAACCGCTATAACTGAGGCGACCAATGCTATTAATACTGCCAAGACCGCGGTTCAGAATCAGGCCACTAAAGTTTATAGTGTGACTGTTAATACGGAAAGCACTTTAAAGACTGATATCGGAAAAAATCGCCAGGTACTTCATAATGATTTAATGGCGGTTCAGAAAACCGTTAGGGATGCTCAAGAAGCGGTGAGAAAAGCTGCGACGACTTTGGCTCAGATTCCGAGAGTTAATGAATTAGAGATACCAACCACTCAACCAGCTACAACGACCCAGCCAACACCATAACCCTTCGATACAACTCAGGGTTAGCCTGAGCTTGTCGAAGGCTAAAAATATGGATCAAAACATTGAACCAAAAATTGAACCAGAGAAAAAAATTAACAATAAAAATATCATTACTCTGACTATTGTCGGCCTGATAGTTATTCTAATTCTTTTAGGCGTTTGGTATTGGTTGGCTCAGAAAAACGTTATTCCTCAAAAAGTGACGCCAACTGTTGCTCCTCCTCAACCGCCAGCCGCTGTTCAGCCGGTTCCGCCAAAAGAAGATTCGGTTTCTGCGATTAATCAGGAATTGAATAGTATTGATCTTGGTAATTTAGACCAGGAATTTCAAGCCATTGATGCTGATTTAAATTCTCTATAAGAAACGCGGATAGATGCGGAAGAGAAAAAGCCTCCTATTGTGGAGACTTTTTCTTTTTGTTATAATTGTTATAATTTAAAAAGGTCGAATTTAACCCTTCGACAAAGCTCAGGGTTAATGCTGAGCAAAGCCGAAGCATTAAAAATTGAAATACATACCATGAATAATTTAAATGGAAAAGTGGCTATAATTACCGGAGCCAGAAGGGGGATGGGAAGATCTCATGCTTTGACTTTGGCAAAAGCTGGAGTAAAAGTGGTGGTCGCGGATATTTCTTTGGAAGATTGTCAAAAGGTGGTCGAGGAAATTAAAAAAAATGGAGGCGAGGCAATGGCAATAAAATGCGATGTTTCTCAAAAATCAGAAGTGGACGAAATGGTTAAAAAGACCATAGAGAAATTTGGCAAGATTGATATTTTGGTCAATAATGCCGGAATCTGCCAATTTAAACCCTTTTTAGAATTAACTGAAGAAGATTGGGATAGAACTTTAGATATTAATTTGAAAGGATATTTCTTGTGTGCTCAGGCAGCAGCCAAAGAAATGATAAAACAGAAATCAGGCGTGATAATTAATATTGCTTCTGTAGCCATGGGTCAGCAGGGGATTGGTTTTCCAAACATTGCCCATTATTGCGCTTCCAAAGGAGGAATTGTCGGAATGACTGAAGCCCTAGCCGTGGAGTTAGCTCCTTATAATATTCGAGTCAATGTCATTGCTCCGGGGATGATTGAAACACCAATGATTAGTTCGGTCAAGCAAGATCCCAAAATGATAGAAGCAATGTTGGCTAGAGTTCCAATGCGTCGAGTGGGCCGGCCAGAGGAGGTCAGTAATTTAGTTTTGTTTTTGGCCTCAGACGATTCTTCTTATATGACCGGCTCTACTGTAGTAATCGACGGCGGTTGGCTATCTGGCTAAAAATTAATGGAGAAAAAAATTATCAAAGTGCCAATTGAGGTTTCGGCCCGACATCTTCATATCACGGCCGAGGATTTTAATTTTCTTTTTGAAAAAAAAGAGCCGAGTTTTTTAAAAAAATTAGGCCAAAATCAGTTTGCGGCTAAAGAAACAGTTGAGTTGATTAATAAACAGAAGTCAATAAAAAAAGTTAGAGTAGTAGCGCCTTTCCGCGACAAAACTCAGGTTGAGATTTCAGTGACTGATGCCATAAATTTGGGAATAAAACCAGTTATCAGAATCTCCGGCAGTTTAAAAAACACTCCGGCTATTGAAATTAAAAGTCCAAGAGGAAAATTAAGAATTAAAGAAGGAGTGATTGTTGCTCAAAGACACCTACACCTAAATTCTAATGAAGCCAAAAAACTTGGGTTAAAAAACAAAGATATTATTTCGGTTTTGGCAAAAGGTAAAAGATCTGTTTTGTTTAACAATGTGGTAGTAAGAGTGAGTTCTCAGTATAATCTTTGCGTTCATCTTGATTCTGATGAAGGAAATGCGGCTGGAATTTTTAAAAAAGGCACCGGTTATTTAATCTATTATTGTTTGAAATATCCACGTAAATCCGCGTTTTAAGTATGATTCTTGTTTTAAACTGCGGTTCTCAATCAGTCAAATGGAAGATTTTTGACGCCAATCTAAATTTAATTTCCCAGGGCAGAAGAGAGTATTATAAAAAAAGTTTGGCTGAAAAAGTTTTGAGAGACGAATTAAAAAAAATTAAAAATAGCCATTTATCGATTGAATTCATCGGCCATCGAGTTGTTCATCCAATTTCCGAGTTGGCGCCGCTTCATAACCCGTTCGAACTTTTGGGAATTAAAGCGGCTAAAAAGGAATTCAGAAAAGCCAAACATCTGATTGTTTTTGACACCGACTTTTTTAAAAATTTGCCGCTGGTTTCCCAGATTTATCCTTTGCCGGAATTTCTAAGAAAAAAATATTCAATTAGACGATTGGGATTTCATGGCATTTCCCATCAATATTTGACGGAGAAAGCCGCGGAGATTTTGAAAAAACCATTAAAAAAATTGAATTTGATTACTCTGCATCTCGGCGGCGGCTGCTCAATGACCGCGATTAAAAATGGCCAGCCTATAGATACTTCAATGGGCTTTACACCCTTGGAAGGATTAGTAATGATGAGCCGGGCTGGCGATCTTGATCCGGGAATTTTAATTTTTTTAGATAAAAAAATCGGAATAAAAAATTTAGAAAAGATTCTCAACAAAGAAAGCGGCTTGAAAGCCATTGCCGGCATTACTAATTTTAAAAAAATCTTGACAAAAAAAGATAAAAAATCAAAATTAGCAGTAGAAATTTTTATTTACCGGATTAAAAAATATCTCTCGGCTTATTTCGGAATTTTAAATGGCAAGGTTGACGCGATTGTTTTCAGTGGAGAGATTGGCGCTGGTCTTCCTCAGACCCAAAATTTGATTTTAAAAGATTTGAGTTTTTTAAAAAAAACAAAAATTTTAGTTATTCCAACAGATGAAGAATATCAGATTGCAAAGGAAATTATCCGCGTAAATCTACGTGTTAATCCGCGTTAATCCGCTTCTATTCAAAAAATGGAAAATCACCAAAGAAATAAAAATAAAATAGGAAAAGTCTTCCAAGAAAATTCAATAATTCCTCTTCTGGGAAATGAAGCCATTGTTTTGGGAGCCTTAGAATCCGGGGTGGGCTTTGTGGCTACTTATCCCGGCACACCAGCCTCAGAGATTGGTGATCTCTTTTACAGAATAAAGGATGCTTATCGTATTTACATGGAGTATTCCACTAACGAGATTGTGGCTTTAGAAGCCGCGGCTGGCGCGGCTTATTCCGGAGTAAGAGCTTTGGTGGCAATGAAGCATTTTGGTGTTAATGTGGCAATGGATGCCTTAATTCCGATTGCCTACACCCGACCAAGAGCCGGATTAGTAATCGTCATTGTTGATGACCCCGGCTGCCATTCTTCAGCTCAATCAGAGCAGGACTCCCGAGTTTTTATTGAAAATTTGAATCTCGTAACTTTAGAGCCGGCTGATCCGGTTGAAGCTAAAGAGTTTACCAAATTAGCTTTTAAGATTTCGGAAAAGTTTCAAAAAGCAGTCATTATTCGGACAACCACCCGGGTGGCTCATCAAACCGCTGGCGTCAAAGTTGATAAAATACCAAAAGCAAAAACAAAAGGAAAGTTTCTCAAGGACTTGAAAAGATTTAACACGATGTTGCCAACAGTTTTATCCCAAAAAAGAGAACTTTTAGCTTTAAAAAAACCAATAGAAAATTATCTTAACAAGACAGAGTTAAATCCTATCATTGATGGCCAGTTAAAAAATGTCGGTATCATTGCTTCCGGAGCCGGCTATCTTTATTGTCTTGAAGCCTTAGAAAATTTAAATGTTTCTCTGCCAATTTTGAAAATCGATACTTTTTATCCTTTGCCAACAAAGAAAATCCAGCAGTTTTTAGAAAATAAAAAGAAGGTTTTGGTTGTTGAAGAAATAATCGGTTTAATTGAAGAGAAAATAAAAGTTGAAGTCGGAACGATGAATGGAAAAATAGAAATTTTAGGAAAAAATTTATTAGAGCCGGTTGATGAGTTAAATCCCGATAAAGTAACCGGGGTTTTAGCTCAAATTTTAAACAAAAAACCTATCCTGAGCGAAGCCGAAGGACCGAAAGAGATAAAAGTGGATTTAGTAAAAAGAACACCTCGATTTTGTCAGGGTTGCCCTTATTGGTCTATATTTTCCGCTCTTAAAAATGCAGTTGATTCTAAAAAAGTGATTTTTGTCGGTGACATCGGCTGTTATATGATGGGCTATTTTCCGCCCTTTGAACTTCAGGATATTTTGCTTTGTATGGCTGCTTCAATTGGCGTCTCTCACGGAATAACTCAAGCAACTAATCAAAAAGTAATTGCGATGCTCGGCGATTCAACCTTGTTTCACGCCGGCCTGCCTGGGCTTCTCAATATTGTTAATAATAATTCTAACCCTTTGATAATTATTTTTGATAATGGCATCACGGCTATGACTGGCCGACAGCCCCATCCGGCTACGCCTTTGAAATTTAAAAAACATGACGGCAAAGCAGAAATTAAAATTGAGAAACTCCTTCAGGCGATTGGCATAAAAAATATTGTCTTAGACCCGGTAAGACAAAATAAAATTTTAGAGAAAAAAATTAAGGAATTTATTTCAAAAAAAGAAGCCAGGGCAATCATTTGTCGCCGCCCCTGCGTTTATATCGGTGAATTAGAAAAAAGCGAGATAAAATTATGAATATTTTGATAACTGGCGTTGGCGGCCAGGGAGTCATCACTCTAAAAAAAGTTTTGAGTTATGCTTCTATTAAAGAAGGTAGATTTTTTCGCGCTTCAGAACTTCACGGTTTAAGCCAGCGAGGGGGTTCAGTCAGCGTTCATTTTAGATTTGGCAAGAAAGTAAATTCGCCTTTAATTGGGAGAGCTGAAGCTGATTTGATTATCGGTTTAGATCTTTTAGAAGCCAGCCGAGCCATTAATTTTGCCTCAAAAAATTCTATCTATTTGGTAAATGACTACTTTATTCCGTTTTTTCAACTTTCGGCTTTTACTAAAGAAGATTTTTTTAAAATTGCCAGGCCGATTACAAAAAATATTTTTATAGTGGAAGCGACAAAAATTTGTCAGGAAAAACTAAAAAGCAGCGTTTTTGAGAGTATTTTTCTCTTAGGTTTTGCTTTTTCAAAAAAATTAATTCCCCTTAAGGAAGAATCATTAATTTTTGGAATTGAAAAATCAGTTCCGGTTAAATTTATTAAACAAAATAAAGAGGCGTTTAATTTACCCCGCACCTTTGAAAGATATTCCCGCTTATAGTCGTTTTCCTTCAACTACGGTAGATATTCACAAATTCTATCTTTGGGAAAACGAATGCGATTGGAAGAGTAGCGGTTATAGAAAACGCAATCTTTCAAAGGTGACGGGGTTTAGGAAAAAATGTCTAATAGCGAACAAAAAAACAATATTTATGATTTAATAATAGTGGGCGGAGGACCGGCTGGAATGACGGCTGGTATTTATGCCGGCAGACAAAAAATTAAGACCTTGTTAATTACCAAGGTTTTTGGCGGACAAATGAGCCGCAAGGCGGTAATGATTGAAAATTATCCGGGTTTTGAGGAAATTTCCGGAGCCGAATTAATTAAACGTTTTGAAAAACATCTGAGAAAATTCTCGGCCGAGATTTTAAATGACACCGTTGTTAAAGTAAAAAAAGACAATAAAAATTTTAGAGTTTTAACCGGGGAGGGAAGGAGAGAATTTCAAGCCCGAGCCGTGATTGTTGCTTCGGGCACTGACCCCCGGCCATTGGAGGTGCCGGGCGAGAAAGAATTTATTGGTCGGGGCGTTTCCTATTGCGTCACTTGCGACGGTCCTTTGTTTCAAAATAAAGAAGTAGCGGTTATTGGCGGAGGAAATGCGGGGTTGGAAGCGGCCATTGCCTTAGCCCAATGGGTTAAAAAAATTTCTATTTTAGAATTCTTGCCAAAATTAGCGGCGGACGCCATCAATATTCAAAAAGTGAAAGATTTAGGCATTGAGCTCATCACCAATGTGGAAATTAAGGAAATTAAAGGTGAAGAATTTGTTAGGGCTTTAATTTATCA
>Ga0315282_10000882_pt1 | contig 58620 bp, 58 predicted proteins | sample YL17G07_20_MG_FD_203693 | JGI IMG/M metagenome (GOLD analysis project Ga0315282, IMG submission 203693) | Sediment microbial communities from Yellowstone Lake, YNP, Wyoming, USA - YL17G07_20 | ecosystem: Environmental > Aquatic > Freshwater > Lake > Sediment | place: USA: Wyoming | collected...
CGATCTCGTGCTTTACCAACCGTAGGAGCGTCGATAGGATGCTCTACGCGGTGCTAACATACCAGAACCGCAGCTGGGATGCCGCCCGCCGCACACACCAATCTACACACAACACTTGACGCTACCTGGGTGTTGCTGCAGTTGCGGCTTCCGTTACCTATATGGTAAGAAAGCAACTGATGGATACCACACCTGCATTGGATCGCGACTTCGTTGCCATCATATACCCTACGAAGATGCCGTTGGTATATACTCTTGAAATTAGGAAGATCAACAAGCGTGCCGATAAACAGATCAGGCTCACCGCTGTCATGATGGATTTCATCCTAAGAGACAGCAGCGGCAAGATGTACGCTTCAGAAGATGGAGGCCACCCGAAATACGCAGAGCCGCTAAGTGGCGACGCATTCGACCTAAACCGCCGAGGCGCTTCCGATGTGAGAACAGGCAAGGTTCGATTGCGCACGGCCGGTCTGAAGCCAGGCATATACGAGATCAGGCCGCAGGTACGAATATGGGAGGTCGGCACTGATCGCGTAACCAACCCACCGGCTAACGGAAGCCCCTATGTCGCCATTCCTGCCGGAAACTCTGTGAAGGTTACAATCAGATAGTTTTCAGGCACACAGTTCCCCTGTTCCTAAGACCAGCGGCTCGCGGGGGATGTAGCGGCCGGTCCCGCGAGCCGCTTTTTTCTGCAACAATGCCACGGCCTGGGCTCGTACGCACTCGAAATCGGCAGCCAGTATAGGACAGTACTTCCCGGACAATGGAGACATGAAGCAACTGCGAGTGGGGTTCGTTGGATCAGGCTCGTACATAAAGGGCATGGGCTTCGACTCGGTCCAGGTCTATGACCAGACGAGGCCATGGTATCTGAGCTATGCTGACAGCATTGCACGGCCCCAGAAGACATTCCCCAAAGGACCGGCGGTTGTTACCACCCATGGAACTCGTGTCTATTACTACACAGAGCTTAATATGTGGATAGATTTGACGGTGAGCCAATGAGACGCACATTTTCAGGTACCATAGTGATCGTTGCCGCCACGCTACTCAGCGCGGCGGCAACGACTTTGACCCCAGGCAGCCTTTCGCCGCCCGCGGTTATGGGCCGGCTTGCCTATATGCCGCATACCGTCCAGAAGGAGATTAGTGCCAACGGCGGGCAGTTCGACCTCGCCTATCTCAAGCTTCCGTCTGGCGAGGCGGTCAAGATACGCTTCGGCCACCCACGGCTTGGGCGTTACCTCGACACGCCAAAGTGGTCTCCGGACGGGAGCCGTATTCTGCTCGTTGGGCAACGGGCCGACGCGCCCACCCGGGGCAAGCAGGGCGAGGCTAAGTCGATCCCGTGGGTTCTGGACCTCAAGACCAACAATCTCCAGCCCGTGGCTCAACCGAGCGACCGCGATTGCCTGTCTGCGGACTGGCTCCCAGATGGGCGAAGGATTGTTCTCTGGACTCGCGTGGGCAAGAACTTGGAGGTTGCGGTCATGACCGGCGCGGGACCCGTCCTGAGAGGAGGAAACTCACGACTGATCGTCGTCAATCTGCGCTCCAAGCGAGAGAAAACGGTTTGGCGAAGCATATACCCTTACAGGTACGTGCGCTCTCCGGCTCGTAGCGAATTCCTGATTTGGGAGCGTGACTATCGTCTCGTCTCCGCAAACCGTCGGACAGCGTGGAAAATCAAGGGGTTTGGCATGCCAGACTGCATGGAGTTCTCTCCCGATGGCCGGAAGATCGCGATTTATGCGAATTACAAGCTCCACATCGTGGATCGCAACACCGGAACCAGGAGGACAATCTACACCAAGGGAAAAGGCAGCGCGCACGAACTCGCCTGGTCGCCCGACGGCCGTTGGATCGCCTTCCGCGAAGGTTGGGTCGAAGGATCATTCGATCCTCCCGCGCCGGACTTCCTTTGGGACGTACTCGCGGTGGATGTAGAGACCAGGAAGGTTCACGAGTTTCCAGACCGGGTCTATATGCAGGGCAAGTACGACTATACCCCAACTGTCCTGGGCTGGACAAAGGACAGCAAGAATCTGGCGTTGAGCGTTCCAGAGCCTACAGGCAGGCCGCATCCTGATGCGGTTCGTCAACATCTGGTCCTGTGTCCATTAACCGGTGGCAAGGGCATCCGGGTTGCAGACATCACGAGTCTCAGTGATGCCCTCGTTTGGCTGCCGAGGTGATAAGGCTGTAAGCCAATGAGATTAACACAGATAGTCGTCATAGCAATTGCCGCCACGATGCTTGCGAGTGTGGTGGCGGTGACTTCGGCCACTCGCGACGCTTCTGTATCGGCGGTCACTGGCCGCGTTGCCTACGTGCCGTGTTCGGCGAAGAAAGAGGCGGGCGTGGAGGGAGGGCAGTTCCAGTTGGTGTACCTGAAGCTCCCGTCAGGCCAGCCGGTCAACCTGCGCGTTGCCCACCCCCTGCTTGGCTCCGATATCACCAGCTTTAAGTGGTCTCCCGACGCCAGTCGCCTTCTCTTCATCGCTAGACTTAAGAACCAGCTGTCGGGCGGCGGCGAGCAACTAGATATGTTCGTACCCTGGGTTCTGGACCTGAGAACAGGGACGGTATGGCCGATCTCTCAGCCGTCCAACCGCAATTGCTGGAGGGCTGACTGGCTGTCGGACGGGCGCAGGATCGTCCTCCAGGCTCTCGTCGGCCGGAATCCGGAGTTGGCCTGGTGGGGAGGACTCCCACAGGTACTGAAGGGGGGTGACACCCGCCTGATCCTCGTCGACCTCAGGTCGAAGCGGGAGAAAACGATCTGGCGAAGCAATTACCCGTACCATTACGAGTGTTCTCCAACTCGCGATGAGATACTGATCTACATGTTGGACGACACGTATCGACTGATGGCCACAGATCGCAGGGTTAGATGGAGAAGAAAGATAAGAGCGTCTGACATGCTCGACGCCATGGCGTTCTCTCCCGATGGCGGAAAGATCGCGGTCTATGTCGGGCACAAACTCCACATCGTAAGTCGTGGCACGGGAACCAGGCAAACGGTCTACACCTCCGTCGAGCGTGCGAGTGCGCGGGAACTTGCGTGGTCGGCTGATGGTCACTGGATCGCGTTCCGCGAGTATTGGAACGAGTCGAAGTCTATCGATCCTCCCATGCCGGACTTCGCGTGGGACGTGTTCGCCGTAAACGTCGAGACCAGGAAGGTTCATAGATTCCCCGACGAAGCCTACAGACAGGGCAAGTACAGCTACCGCCCAACCGTCCTGGGCTGGACAAAGGATGGCAAGAGTCTAGCGCTGAGCGTTCCCGTGGATAATGGCAAGTGGCCTCCTGTCGTGGATCGCGACGTTCTTGTCCTCTGTCCCCTGGCCGGAGGCAAAGGCGTCCCCGTAGCAGACATCACGAGTGGCACTGGCGGCCTCGCTTGGCTGCCGCGGTAACCTGGTTGCGTGCAGACTTGGAAGCGGCTCGCGGGGTTTGTAGTGGTGGGTCCGCGAGCCGCCTTCTTCTGCAACAATGCCACGGCCTGGGCTCGTACGCACTCGAAATCGGCAGCCAGATTCCACACAACGTCCCCATCGACAACGGGTATCACCACTTCGATCTGCAGGGGAAGCTCGCCCGGCCCCAGCAAAGCGACGGCCTCGGCGCGGTTCGTGAAGCTGGTCACGAACTCGTTGACTGCCGCCCAGCGGGCGGGCTATAATAGGTTCTGGTGCTCCGGTTGGCAGGCAGTATGATAGGAGGCGGCTTTGTGCGAGAAGCTGGTTGGCGGACAGAAGCAGCGATACATCGACCGGCTTTTCGCTGGGATCGCGCCAAAGTATGACCTGCTGAACAGCGTCATCAGCCTGGGAAGGCATAAGGCGTGGCGGCGGGCGGCGGTCCGGATGTCTGGCCTCGCGGCGGGCAGCCGGGCAGTTGACGTAGCAACAGGAACGGGCGATTTTGCCTTGGAGCTTGCCCGTGCCGTGGGCAGCACGGGAAGAGTGGTCGGGGTCGATTTCTGCGGCCCGATGCTCGATCTCGCCGCTCGAAAGCTGGCGCGTCGGCAGATTATCAGCCTCGTCAGAGCGAACGCCGAGCATCTGCCGTTTGCCGCCGACGCCTTCGACTGCGCGGCGATTGGCTTCGCGCTCAGAAACGTCTCGAGCGTGCCCGCGACGATTGCGGAGATGTCGCGAGTGGTAAAGCCAGGGGGAAGGGTAATATCCCTAGAAATCGTAGGCCCGGGCTCTCGGCTGCTCGTGCCGGTGTGGCGCCTCTACCTCTTCGGGCTGGTGCCGCGGCTTGCTCAGGCTTTCAGAGCAAGGCGCGAGCCTTATGATTACCTGCGGCATTCGGTGCAGGGATTCTGTTCACGAGAGGAGTTGGCCGGCATCTTCCGGGAGTGCGGCCTTGTGGATATACGCATCCGCGATCTGACCTTCGGCGTGGTTTGCATCCACATGGGAACCAAGAGATGAAGGCACAAGCTGTACACGCGCAAGAGACAGGCGGACCGACCGACTGGCATCTGGCCATAACCGAGGAGCTGGAGAGCGTCGAAAAGCTCCTCCGCGAGATGGCTGGCTCGGAGGTCCAGGCTGTCCTGGAGATCTCGAAGCACCTGCTCTCGGCGGGCGGCAAGAGACTCAGGCCTGCACTCGTTATCCTCTCCTCGCAGGCTGTCTTGGGCACTGTTCCCCGCCAGAGGCTGTCGTCGATTGCAACAACGATGGAACTGATCCACATGGCCAGTCTGATGCATGACGACGTGATCGATCTTTCCGATTCGCGCCGCGGCCGAGTCACTGCCAACGCATTCTGGGGAAACAAGGTGTCCGTTCTGAGCGGCGACTGCATGCTTGCTAAGGCGTTCTCGCTGCTGGCCGGAGACGCCGACGGGCCGGTCATGCGTGTCATCTCCGATATGACTATCCGTATGAGCGAGAGCGAGGTGCTGCAGGCGCTCTGCGAGCGCGATGTCGAGCGGTGGCGAATCCACTACTGGCACATAATCCGGGACAAGACCGCCGGCTTCCTCTCAGCCTGCTGCCGGTGCGGGGCAATGCTGGCCGGGGCGTCTCCCGCGGTTGAGCGCGCTCTGGCCGACTACGGCATCCACCTCGGCATGGCGTTCCAGTTGACGGACGATCTGCTGGACATCGTCGGCGACCCCGCGACCACCGGAAAGCCCGTCGGCAGCGACCTGCGGGAAGGCAAGGTCACCCTTCCTGTGCTGCTTGCGCTCGATCGTATGCCGGAGGCAGAACGCGCCTCGACCTGCACTATGATCGAGACGGATGAGCTTTCTCCCGAGGAGATAGAGACGCTCTGCGAAGAGGTTCGGGCGACCGGCGCCCTGGATACCGCCCGGGACCACGCGAGCGCCTACGCCGAGCGAGCCGTTGCTGCCCTTGCGAAGCTGCCGCCGTCTCCCGCGCGAGGCAGCCTTGCCTCGCTTGCCTCGCAGCTCATCTACCGCGTCAGCTAGGGTGCAGGGGCTCCCGATCCCGACATTCCGCGTTCCCAGGTCTGACGGGTATGCGCTGAGATTATGATTGGGTGCATCCCAGGTTAATGACAGGAAGGGAGTTAGCTACGGATTAGCACGGATTTCACACAGATTAGCACGGATAACGGGAGAACCCCTCCCCACCAGGTATCCTTCTCCCTTTCCATCCGTGCCCATCCGTTATAATCTGTGTTAATCCGTGGCTGATTCTCTTCGTGGTTGTGCTATGCTGCCTTAATCCCGGGATGCACCGATTATGATTGCGCCCTCGCATAATCGTGTCGCGCACCCAGCCTGATCTTCAGCTTGCCTTAGCACGCTCAGGGTGGTAGAATTCAGTTGAGCAAGTCAGGTGGTCGCCCCGACCCAGGTTGGGGAGGAAAGTCCGGGCTCCAGAGGGCATGATGCTGGATAGCGTCCAGCGGGCGCGAGCCTAGGGAAAGTGCCACAGAAAAGAAAACGGCCCCCGCCCTCGGGCAGGGACCAGAGCTGAAACGGCGGTGTAAGAGACCACCGGCGGTGTGGTGACACACCGGCCTGGCAAACCCCATCAGGAGCAAGGCCGAATAGGAGAGGGTTGAAGCTGCCCGCCGACCTCTCGGGTAACGGCCGCTAGAGGGTCGGAGCAATCCGGCCTGCAAGACAGATGACCACCCGCGACAGAACCCGGCTTATCGACTTGCTCTCACGTTAGGAGCGGCGGGCGAGGATCGAGGAACGAGGAGCGAGCATGGGCCCCCGTTCCTCGATCCTACCCAGCTTGCCTCAGCCAGGCGGGAAGGCTATAATGGGGATGGGTCGGCGGAATGCGCCGCCCTTCGGTCGTCAGTTGACGGCCTCCGGGAGGGATCATAGTGAGGAGAGTTCTTGGACTAGCGGGCCTGGCTGTCGTTGCCTGTGCCGTAGTGCTGGCAGCGGCTTTCGTAAGTGGTTGCAGTAAGGATGAATCGTCGGGCGCCAGCGCATCGGCGGGCCAAACGGGAGCGACGGCGCCGGGCGGCGGGCTGGCGCCGCCGACGGGACCAGGCATGGGGCCAATGGGACCCGGTATGGCAGGAGGACCGCCACCATACGGCGCTCCGGGGACGCCTGGGATGCCGCCGGGACTGGGACCCCCAATGGCACCGGGAGCGCCGTCGATGCCGGGAGTCGGCCCGACACCAGGAACCGTGGCAAGAGCCCCTGCCGTGCCTGCCGGTCCCCGCGCACCCCGCAAAGGGGAGATAGCTTTCGCACAAATGCCGCTCAAGTCCCCGGTCAAGCACGTGGCGATCACGCAGCGCGGCCGGACTTTCGAGATTCTGCGCTTCAAGTATGCTGACTTTTCCGGCAAGGTGGCCGATTGCGAGATGCCTGCGGTTGAGGCGCGGGAGAAGCGGCTGCCGCCGGAGTGGATACAGACCTTCGACCTCTACAAGGTCGAGGCAGAAGCCACAACGACGAAGCAGACCAAGAAGACCATAGAGCGGCTGTATGATTTCCCGCTCGTGTCGCCGCCTCCGAGAAGTCAGCCCGCTGCGCCTCCCGGTTCGGGCTACCCGCAAGGCGGGTACATGCCCGGCGCTCCGGGCACTCTGATGCCGCCGGGTGGATATCCGGGTACGCCAGGACAAAGGCCGGGAGGATAGGGACAGCAAGCCAGCCCTCGCTGTCTGGCCTGCTGGTTGGGTCGGGTCTTTGAGCGGCCCGTGCCGGTCGCTTTCGGGAAAAGCTATACCGTGTCGATCTGAGGCGCTGTCGCCGGCTCCGCCGGCCGCTTCCGCGGCCGCCTGCCCTCCTGAACCTGGGCAATCATCCCGCCGACCATCATCCCGAGCAGCGCTGCCGCGAGCAATGTAAGCTTGGTGCGCGGCCGGAACCTCCGGTTCTCGGGCGTCGCAATGTCCAGAACCGTGAACCCCTCAGGTTCCTTAGCCTCTGCGACTTTGGCCTGGCTGAGCTCCATCACAAGAGACGTATAGATCATTTCTAAGGCCTTCTGCTCCCGGGCCAGGCGGACTAGGTCCATTTGGTCTTTTGCCAGCCTCGAAAGCTCACGCTCGACCCTCGACATCACATCCTTAAGGGCGCTCGATCGCGCTTGCGTGCCGCTCTTCTTGATCTCCAGCTCTGCCAGGCTGCCCACCAGAGTCTGGCGGACAGCGTTGAGCTGCAGAGTCTCGCTGGCGGTTATCCTTGCGACTTCGCCGTGGATCTTGTCGCGGACCTTGGCGATCTCCTGGTCAGCAGCCACAACGTCTGGGTGTTTCTCCGTCCTATCCTCGAGCAGTTGGGCCTTCCGGACCTCTGCCTGGGCCAGCTGCGATTTGAGCTCGATTACGACTGGGTTCTCCTGGATGACCGTGGCTGCGGACTGCACCTGCGGTTGGCCGGCAATGATGCTCTCGGCCTGCCGGATGCTCTGCTGCTGTTCGTTTAGCTCGGTTTCGGCCTCTATCTGCTTCGTGCGCAGGTCAACCACCTGCTCGAACAGCGGCCTGGCATCGTCCGGAAGCGGAACGGCAGGGCTCGCCTCACGGAATCGGCGAAGCGCTTCCTCAGCATCAGCCAGTTGGCGCCGCGTTTTCGCAACCTCGCCTTCGAGAAACACGCGGTGGCGACGGCCCGTGCTCATCGAGTGCTGCCGGTCGAACTCCTTCAGGCAGTCTACGTAGGTGTTGGTCAACCGAGCCGCGAGCACCGCCGTCCTCCGATCCACGCCGAGGCGCCCCAGCTCCCGCTCTACCCACGGAATCTTCCCGCTCTCTGCCCAGGTGCTGGGAGCATAGCAGCATATCTCCATGCCCCCGTCCTTGGTTATATCTATGTCTATCTGCTTCTGCAGCATCTCCGGCTCGATGTCCAGCCCCGAAAGCTGCAGACGGCCGATGACGCTCTGACTGATCGTCCGGCTCCTCAGAATCTCGCCATACATGCCAGGGCCGTTCATGACCGGCATACCCAGCTCTGCGATAGCGGGTAAGCCCTGCAGCCTCCCAAGCAATCCCGCCGCCCCCGACTGTTCCATCTGAGGAAACAGCAGCACCGCCTTTCCCCGGTACGTGTGCGGAACGAACTGGAGGACGACGAAGGCTGCAAGCGCCGCAGCGATCGCTGCTGCCGCGATCAGCCTCCGGCGTCTGATCATCGCTCTCAGGAAGTCCATAAGATCGATTTCGTCCATGGCCTTAGAACAGCGTGAGCAACCGCACAGTCGAGATGATCTGCGCTAGGTCGCGCCAGTCCGTAACCACCTTTTCGGGCACGTACACGACATCACCCGGCTGCAGGACAGGGTTGTCCCGCTCCTGCCCCTTGATGCTGCGGCCTATATCGGCTCTGACGATCTGGGATTTCTCCGGGTCGCCTCGGACGACGATGATGGACGTTTTGGCCCTGCCCGTGGGGCCGCCGGCGCCGGCCAGATAGTCTATCAGCCGCCGGTCGGGCTCGTAGGGCATCCCGCCCGGCCGCACCACCTGACCGAACACGTAGACTCTGTCCATCAATGCCGGCAGCACGACCGTGTCGCCGCTATCGAGCACCACATCGGCTGACTTGTCCTGGTAGGTCAGCACTCTGTCGAGGTCGAGCGGGATGACCTGGACCTTCCCGCCATTCCGCCTCTCGATCTTGGCGCGCTTCAGGTCGGCCTGTGGCGTGGTGCCGCCAGTCCGGACGATGACATCGCCCGCCGTCTCCCCCTTGGCAAGGCGGTACACGCCAGACTTGTTGAGAACCGTCCCGGCCACACGCTGATAGACCCCTTCTCCTTTGAACTCCCCGACCAGGCGGATCGTGGGCTGGTAGTCGGCGACGGAGGGGACGACGAGGTCGTCGCCTGGCCGCAGTTCCGGGTCGTCGGTTCCGGACAGGTCCACGTGAATCGCCTGCACCTCGCCGCCGGGGACCGGCCGTTCGATGATCGCGTGGGATCGCCCGGCCGTCGGCAGCAGGCCGAGCGACAGCTTGACGAGATCGCTGACGCGCACCGTCGATGCGGTCTGGCCTTGGGGAGGCACCATCTCGAACCTGCCCGGCCTACACACCTCGCCGGTGACTGTCACGCAGTCCACGGCGGCGGGAACGTAGATGTCGTCGCCGCTCTCCAGTATGGCATTCCCTTCGATGTCGCCTTGTGAGACGATGCCATATGCGTCTATGTTGCGCACCCGGCCATTCCGCCTGAGGTTGATGAGCCGGGTTGAGCCGGTGGGCAGTATCTGCGCTCTCAGCAGTGCCTCCAGCACAGTCGCGGTAGCGGCGAGCACCTGGGGTCCTGGGTTTGCCACCTGGCCGCTGACCGAGACCTTGATCGACCTGGGCCTCGAAACGCTCAGGTCAACCGTGAAGTTCCTGAAGTAGGCGGCGAGCTGGTTCGTGACCAGGCTCTGCAGCTCGGCTGCCGTTTTGCCCGCGGCCCGAACAGCGCCGATCAGGGGCAGATGAACCGTGGCGTCCGGCAGGACGGTGTAGGTATCGGGCGGGGCCGGTGGGGCGGTGAGCTGGTTTGTGGCGCTCTCGCCCCCGTAGTGCAGGTCAACTCTGCCCTTGACACGGATTGTGAGAACGTCGCCCGGGCCGATCCGGTAGTCGGAAAGAAGCCTGACGGAGGTCCAGTCCGACGGTCCCGTTAGCGCGGCTAGTGCGGCCTGGGAGCTCTGCGGGGTCTGGATCCTATCACCCAGCGGCTCGGCAGGCTTCTCCTCGGGCTCCGGCGCCGCGACGACGTACGGTACCGTATCCGTCTTCTGCGCGAGAGCGGGGGAGGCCGAGATGACGGTGAGGACAAGCAGGGCTAAGATCGACGCAGTTCGCAAGCTCGACTCCACCTCAGGCACGGATGGCCGCGCTTGCGGCGCACGGCCAGCGCGGCGATCACAGTATAGCACCCGCCTCTGCAGACGGTCAAGACGCTGGGCGAGGAGCGGGTGCGTCCCATATTCAGGGCAACCAGACTCTCTGAATCATGAAAGCGCGAAAGGTTAGGAAGACACGAAAGGGAAAGGGGAGATGTGTGGTGGCTTTCCAGGTGTCGACACCACAATTCAGTCCCCCCTTTTCGTGCTTTCCTGAGCTTCGTCGTTTCGTGATTAACCCTGTTCTCATAAACTTGGTATGCACCCGGGAGGAGCGAGGATCGAGGCGCGAGGGGCGAGGTGGTGGACTAGCAGTCGTGGGATGGCCGCGCGGAATGCATCGGGCCATTGACACCAGGATGCCGCGCCGGTATACTCAGGCCGGCTGGAAGTTGGAGGGCTGACGTGAGTGTTATTGCATTAGTGCTTGCCGGCATGGTCACGTTTGCTGCACAGGCGGAGCGGTTTACGAGCACTGCTGATAAGCTGATAGCGGCTATCAACGCTGGCGACCAGAAGACGATCCAGGCAATGTTCACTCCGGAGATGCAGAAGGCGCTGCCTGCGGACAAGGCGCAGAGCGCCTTTGAGGAGTTGATCCACTGGCGTGGGAAGATGCTCAGCATCGGCTGCGGGGACGGTCGTCACCGTGATCGACGGTGTGCCAGATAACAGGCCCGGCTCCATGAACGCCTACTCAGCAGTCGGCAACTGCGTCATCATCCGGCTTGCGAAGCACGATTACGCCGTGCTCGCGCACCTCGCGCCGCACTCGTTCCGGGTGAAGGTGGGCGACAAGGTGAAGCCCGGCCAAGTCCTCGGCAAATGTGGCAACAGCGGCAACTCGAGCGAGCCCCACCTGCACTTCCACCTTCAGAACACTGCCGCGCTGCAGGACGGAACCGGCTTTCCAGCCTACTTCCGCGGCGCGCGCGTCATCCGCGATGGCAAGGCGATGCTCGAGAAGGAGTATAGGCCGATCAAGGATGATCGCGCGGCGCAGCTGGAAGGCAAGAAGTGAAGAGCTTCGTGTTTCCCGGGTACGCCGGTTCACGCCCGCACCCGGCGCCCCGTACCTTCCCTCCTTGGACGGCAGTCCGCTGCCGCAAGCGGCGCGCTACTCGGGCGCTAGGCCCTGCGACCCCACCAGCCCCGCACCCTCCTCCAGCGCGCGCTTGTTCAGCGGTATCAGGTCGTGCCGGTGCGGAGGGAGCACCTCGGCAAGCGCCTCACGGACTGAATCGAGCCTGACCGGCTTCACAAGCTCGATGAATGCGCCCAGCATCACCATGTTCGCAATCCGAGAGCTGCCCAGTTCGTTCGCAATGTCGTTGGCGGGGATCGAGATGATCTTGCAGTCGCCCCGGTCCTGCGGCGGCGCGGCGAGGGAAGAGTTGACCAGTATCACTCCCTCGCGCTTGACCGAAGGCGCGAACTTGTCGAGCTGGGACTGGCTCAGGGCGATGAGGGTGTCCGGCGTGGCGGTGACTGGAGAGCCGATCTCGTCGCTCGATATGATAACCGTGCAGTCCGCTGTGCCTCCCCGGGTCTCCGGCCCGTAAGAGGGAAACCAGACTACGTTCTTGTCCTCCACCACAGCCGCGTGGGCAAGGAGTTGGCCCATGACCATTATCCCTTGTCCGCCCGTGCCCGCCACGATCACTTCCTGATGCACAGTCTGCTCTCTTTACCCTTTGTCCACGAACTCGCCGAGCGGGAAGTATGGGACTACCGTCTCCTCGATCCACGAGAAGGTCTCTATCGGCGTCATCTTCCACTGCGTCGGGCAGTTCGAGAGGACTTCAACGAGAGAGAAGCCCTTCCCGTCGAGCTGCTTCTGGAACGCCTTCTTGATGGCCATTTTGGTCTTGGTCAGGCCTGCTGGGGAGATCGGCGCGACGCGAGCGATGTAGGCCGGCCCGTCCAGCGAGGCTAGGAGCTCGCAGGCTCGGATCGGGTAGCCCTCCACCGCAGGCTGCCGGCCGGCGGGGCACGTGGTGGCCTTCTGGCCGATGAGCGTTGTCGGCGCCATCTGCCCGCCGGTCATGCCGTAGGTGCCGTTGTTGATGAAGATGGTCGTAATGTTCTCGCCGCGGGCTGCGGTGTGCACTATCTCGGCTGTGCCGATGGCCGCAAGGTCGCCGTCCCCCTGGTAGGTGAAGACCACCGAATCGGGCAGCATTCGCTTGACTCCGGTCGCTACCGCTGGCGCCCGACCATGCGCCGCCTCGATCATGTCGCATTCCATGTACTCATACATGAACACCGCGCACCCGACCGGGCAGACTCCGATGGTCCGCTCGAGCAGCTCAAGCTCATCGATCACTTCGGCGATCATCCTGTGAGCCACGCCGTGCAGGCAGCCCGAGCAATAGGAGAACGGAACGTCGGAGAGAGCCTTCGGCTTCGTGAATACCTTCTGCATCGCTATCTCGCGGCCTCCGTTCTCGGGCTGCGGTGGTAATGGGAGACTCCAGGCGAGATGCCATAGGCATGCCTGATCCCGTCAAGCACCTCGTTCGGTGTGGGCACCATTCCACCGCTTCTGCCGTAGAACTCGACCTCGGTCTTGCCGTTCACAGCAAGTCTCACGTCCTCGACCATCTGGCCGTGGCTCATCTCGACGACGAGCAGGCGCTTTCCGCGCTCGGCCAGCTCCTCGATCTGGATCGCCGGGAACGGGAAAAGGCTGATCGGACGGAACAATCCGACGGCAAGCCCCTCGCTCCGCGCGAGATCGACGGCCGTCTTGCAGATCCGCGCCGTCGCGCCGTACGCTACGAGCACAAGGTCGGCGTCCTCTGTTGACAGGTCCTCGAACCGCACCTCCCGCTCGCACGCGAGCGCGTACTTGGCCTGCATCCTCTGGTTGACCTTCTCCATCTCCTCCGGCACAATCCAAAGCGAGTTGACAACGTTCTTCGGCCGGCCCCTGCGGCCTGTGGTGGCCCAGGGCTTAGGCGGCACGTTTGTCTCAAGCTTCTCCGGCGCCTGTATAGGCTCGATCATCTGGCCGATGATGGCGTCTGCAAGGACCATCGCGGGGTTGCGGTAACGGTCGGCGAGATCGAAGGCGAGCCCGGTAAGGTAGAAACACTCGGAGACCGACCATGGGGCCAGCGTGAGAAGCTTGTAATCGCCGTGGCCTCCGCCCTTGACCGCCTGGAAGTAATCCGCCTGGCCTGGCGCAATGTTGCCCAGCCCCGGTCCCCCGCGCTGTATGTTGACGACGACCGCCGGCAGCTCACACGCAGCGATATAGGATATGCCTTCCTGCATCAGGCTGATGCCGGGGCTGGAGGAGGACGTCATGACCCTTGCGCCCGTGCTGGCGGCGCCAAGGACCATGTTGATGGACGCGACTTCGCTCTCGGCTTGCAGGAACACGCCGCCGGCCTTCGGCATGAGCGCGGCCATGTACTCGGGGATCTCGTTCTGAGGGGTGATCGGGTAGCCGAAGAACCCTCGGCAGCCGGCGGCGATCGCTCCCCGCACAATCGCCTCGTTTCCTTTCATCAGAACCTTCTTAGTCGCCATTGACTCTCCCTGGGAGGTGCTGGGTGTTGGTGCCAGTCCCGCGAACACCCGACGCCCGACACCTACCTCCACACCTCGATGGCCACGTCAGGACATATCTTAGCACAGATAGCGCAGCCGGTGCACACGCCGTTGTCGACGAAAGACGAGAAACGGCTGCCTTTCGAGTTGAACCCATCGGCCATCTCGATGACCTCTTTTGGGCAGAAGCGAACGCAGAGTTCGCAGCCCTTGCAGAGCTCCTTCTCGATCACTATCATCGCCACCGCTACCGCACCCCCAGCTTCGAATCTACTCTCGCGAGCATCGGATGACGCTCGATAAGCTCGGATATCGAGTGCCATTCGGAATACGCGTTGATCGCGGCAAACACACCAACGGCGATGAGCTTACCTAGGATGCCGGCGTCGATCGCCAGCGTAAGCCCGAGCACGGCGCCAAGCGTGTTCGAACCGACATCGCCGAGCATCGCCTTTCCCGCAGAGTCATAATACGCAACGACTGCAGCGCTGGCCGCCACGGCAGCGATGGGCAGCGGCGCGGAGAGCCGTCCCCACGCGGCCGCCATGGCGAGCAGCAAGCCGACGAAGAACCCGAACAGCGCCCGGCCCGGCCTGACATCGAGCAGGTTCACAGTGTTCGCCGCCAGCGCTACGAGTGCTGCATTCAGCACCCAAAGCCCGCCAGCCCCACCGGACGTTCGATATCCCAGATATAGGGATACCAGCCCGCCGCCGATTGCCTTCGCCGCGCCCGACGTCAGCCGCCGTTCCAGTAACAGCTTCTTGAAATGTCCGCGAAACCCTCCGCCATTTCTCGAGCCGAAGAGGTCGTCGCCTAGCCCCAGCGACCCGAACCCCAGGAGAGCCACGAGATAGAGACGCGCGGCCGGGTCCGAGCCCGCCGCCGCATATCTTCCCAGAACCACTCCGGCGGCGCCGTACGCCACGATGTACAGTCCGAAGAGGGCCGGTATCTTCCGACCCTTGAAGTTCTCCTTGCGCCAACCGAAGCGGCGGATGGATATCGAGATCGCGGCGTGGCATGCGAGCACCGCAGCGGCCGCGACGGCGTACCTCGTCATATTGTCTCCCGTAGTGCCCGCGGCAGCGGCAGTCGGCCAAAGGGCAATTGTCTCGTATGCTTCGGGACGATCGTCCCGAAGCATACGAAACCCCGCCATTCCGAGCCTCTCGACCCCCACCCCCGCCATCCTGAGCTTGTCGAAGGATGAGCGGGTCGAAGGACGACCTTGTCGAAGAACGAGACGGGTTGCGCGGTCGGCGCTGTACTACTGAACCCTGAACAGTTACGCCGAAGGTCCGTCCTCCGACGGATCAGGGCGCTCCCCGCCGCTGCCTGGGCCAAACCGTCCGTGCTAGCAGCACACGCGCGACGGACGCAAACTGCTTGCCTCTGTGCAGAAACCCACTCACGCTGCGGCCGGTGGTGCGGTGCGACAGACTGACAACAGGGATCTCCTCCACCCGATAACCCATTCTGAGCGCGTCGATGGTCAGCCCGGTCTCGACCCCAAATCCGCGGTCCAGCCCGCCCATCCTCTCGACAATCTCGGTTCTCAGCGCTCGCTGACCGGAAAGCGGCGCCTTCATCGTCCGCCCCGTGAACCTCCGGATTCCCCAGCGGGCGAGGCGGACGGCCAGCCCGAATCCGCCGGACTTGCCGGCGGGCGGCGGAACGGCGATCGTCATGTCGGCCCGGTCCGCCAAGACCGGCTCAAGCAGCGCGCCAGCCGCCGAAGCCGAGCCGCCGATATCCCCGTCGAGCAGCAGCAGCACCTGAGCGTCGCTCGCCTCGATGCCCGCGCATAGAGCCGCACCTTTGCCGGCGTTCTTTGCCATCCGGATGACCCTATCCGCACCGGCGGCCTGGGCTTCCTCCGCCGTCCCGTCCGTCGAGCCGTCGTCTATGACGATCACCTCCGAGACGCCCGCAAGCGCCCGTGCAGCCCTTACCGTTTCGCCAATCCTCCCCGCTTCGTTGTAGGCCGGGATCAAGGCCGATGTCTTCAACCTGTTCGGGGGTGGGAAGCCCCGGGTTGAGGCGGAAGCCGAGCTCCCCCTCCTCTCACTTCCCACCTCTCACCTCTCAGCTCCGCTTGCAGTAAGCGACTCCGGCATGAACTTCTCCGCCGTGTCCTTCTGGCCGAAGTGGGCCTTCTCGCCGGCAAGGGCGCAGATGGCCGCAACCTGTCCACACGACCTGTCGGCGTTGTCGACCGTCGCAGCGTCGGTTCGCTTCCACGCCGGGACGTGAGACGACACGGCCGCAAGCGGCTCGCACGCGACCACCGTCGCGCGCCGATCCACGAGCGCCTTGATGAGCGGCACATCCACCAGTTCCGCACGTCGGGCGTCCTCGGACGCCGATCCTCCCACGATAACGACGTGCCGGTTCCAGCGGTTGTAGTCGCCCGAGACGCTGACGACGTTCCTTTCCTCAAGAAGAGGCAGCTTGTCGGTATGCTCGGCGCCGACGACCGCCTCGGCAATGGTGCGAAGGACCGCAGCCCGCTGGCTCTCATCGGGCGCCGGCGTGATGTTAGCCGCGGAAACCACCTTGGAGACGGCATCCGGGTCTTGGAAGTCGAACGAGGCCGGAATCTTGGTGATACTAGTTACTTGTCCCCCGACGGACTGGATGGCAGCCTTGAGATCCGCAGCAAGATCGTCGTAATCGCCGGTCTGGATGATCGCGACGTTGTAGTAGAGCAGCTTCCCTTTGAGTGCGACCGGAACGAGGGCGGCGCACATCCGGTCGCTGCGGCCGAAGTCGGCGCGGGCGGACTGCAGATTCGCCTGCTGCTTCCGCATCTCCTTCTGCATCTCCTGCATGACCCGCTCGTACCGACTGGTGACATCGAGCATGTGCTTCCTATCCGCCGGCTTGCCCACGAACGACGTGCCGATCACGATGCCTATTGCCAGCGCAAAGAACACCGCAGCCAGGCTGTAGACGTGATAACGGAGATCGATCACCTCTCTACCTCTCCCAAAGCCTGAGATGGACCCAGAGGTCCCACAACCGCGACTTGTGCTCCATTATGAAAAGCCTGATCTGGTCCTGGACTGCAGGGGAAGACGCGATAACGGTCACCAGAGCAAGGAACGCGGCGAGCGTGAGGACTGCAGCGTAGCGGAACCCGGGACGGCCCCGGTAGAGCTTGCTCGCCCCGCGCGCGTCCACGAGCCTCGACCCGACCTTCAGCCGCACAAGAAACGTGCTCGACATGCCCTTCCGGCCCTTATCGAGGAAGTCGATCAGGTGGGAATGAGTGCCGACGGCGACAATCACCTCCGCCCCTTTCTCATAGGCAAGCAGCATTGCCACATCCTCGCTCGTGCCCGGCACGGCGGCAAGCTTCGCGGCGAGATCCAGCCCCTCCAGGCGCTTCACCCCCGGAGCAGGGCGGGATTCGTCCGCGTAAGTGTGCACAACGATCTCGGCGCCCGATCTCAGCGCCTGATCGCTGACACTGTCCATATCGCCGATGATCAGATGCGGTTTGTGGCCCATCTCGATCAGCGCGTCCGCGCCGCCATCGACGCCGATCAGCACCGGCTTCACCTCATTTATGTACGCCCGGAGGCTGACCAAGTCCTCCTTGTAGCCCTCGCCCCGGACTACGATCAGGACGTGTTTGCCTGCGATGCGCGTATCGATAGTCGGAAGCCTGGTCTCGTCCAGAAGGAGCGACTTTTCTTTCAGGACGTAGGTAAGGGTGTTCTCCGCGAAGCGTTCGAGTTCGGAATCGAGGTTGCGCTTGGACTCATCGAGAAGCTCGGCGACGTCCTCGGCTGTCAGAACCACGCCGCTTGCGAGCGCCGCAGCGTTTGCGCGAACCTCGCAGCCGGATATCTCGATGCTCTCGCCCTCGCGCACCAGGTCGAAGATCCCCGCTCCCACGTTGTCGAGGATCGGCACGCCGGCCTCAAGCAGCATGGCCGGCCCGAGGTTCGGATAGCGCCCCGATATGGATGGGCTCGCGTTGACCACCGCGGCGACCCCTTTTTCGATCAGCATCTGGGCCGCGACGGAGTCTAGGTCCTCGTGATCGATCAGGGCTATGTCGCCCTTCCTCAGCCTGCGCGCCAGGTTCTTGGTGCCCTTGTCAAGCCTCACTGTGCCGGCGATGCTCAAGCTCATCGGTTGTAGGTCACGGGTCATGGGAGGGACTACGACCCGTGACTCCTTTCGCACGCATCAGAAGGGAGCGCTCGAGCGCCTTCAGCATCCTGGCGCAGCCTTCGTATCGCGAGCAGAGATCGGAATACTCCTCCTCCGTCAGGTGCAGGTCGCAAAGGCAAAGGGTTCGGTACAGCTTCAGATCGCGGAAGCTGCGTACTGCCTCAGTCGCCGCCATTAACCGACCCCCCGGGTCCCACGACCCATGCCCCATGACCTTCGGCGAGCAGTTCGCGAGCATGCTCGGCCGCTGTCTGCGAGTCCTCCGCGCCGCCGAGCATCCGTGCGAGCTCCTCGACCCGCTCGTCGCCCTCTACTCGATGCACGCGCACGACCGTGCGGTCGCCGGCAGCCCGCTTCTCAACCACGAAGTGCCAATCAGCCTGGCTCGCAATCAGAGGCAGGTGTGTAACACATATCACCTGCGCCCCTCTCGCAACCGCAGCGAGCTTCTGCCCGAGGACCTGGGCAGTGCGCCCGCCGATACCGGTGTCTATCTCGTCGAAGATCAGTGTCGGCACCCTATGTGCGTCCGCCATCACCGTCTTCAGCGCAAGCATTATCCTCGACATCTCGCCGCCCGAGGCGATCTTCGCGAGCGGCTTGAGCGGCTCCCCAGGGTTCGGTGAGATGACGAACTCCACCTGGTCTATACCCCGTTCGGCGGCTTCGGATCCGGAGAACGACACACCGAACTTCGTGTCCTCCATAGCAAGCTCGGCGAGCTCGGCCTCCACAGAGCTTGCGAATCGTACCGCTCCTTCCTTGCGCATGTCCGACAGCCGGCGCGCGGCTCCGATAAACTCGTCTTCCACCTGCCTGATCTCTTCGACCAGTTCGGCTGTCCTTTCCTCGCTGTGAGCCAGTTCGTGAAGCTTGCGTGACATACTTTCGCCGTAGGCGATGATGTCCTCGATCGTATCACCATACTTCCGCTTGAGGGTTCTGATGAGGTCGAGCCGTTCTTCGACGGACTCCAGCCTGCCGGGGTTGAACTCGATGTCGTCCCTATAGCTGCGGACCGCGGCGCCGGCCTGTTCGGCGGCGTAGAGCGCTGTCTCCAGGTCCTCAAGCACAGGCGCGAGAGAGTCGTCGAGCGACGCCATCGACCTGAGCTGGGCGAGGGCGGATGAAAGCGTGTCGGTCGCGCCGGCTTCGCGCCCCGCGCCGCTGATGGCTGCATGCACCTCGGACGCAAGCTCGCAGAGCTTTTCCGCGTTGGCAAGCCGGCTGCGCTCGGCAAGCAGCTCCTCTTCCTCGCCGGGAGCAAGCTTCGTTGCCTCGATCTCCGACTTCTGGAACTCGTAGAGGTCGAGCAGCCGGACGCGCTCCCGTTCGTCGCTGCGCAGCCGCTCCAGCTCGGACACAAGAGACCGCTGCCGCGCATACAGCTCCCCAACTCGCGCCCGCAAGTCCACCGCGGCTTGCCCGCACCATTGGTCGAGTATGTCGAGATGGCTGTCGACCGAAAGCAGCGACTGGTGCTCGTGTTGCCCGTGAATGTCGATCAACCCCGAGGTAAGCTCGCGGAGCATGGACAGCGTGCACAGCCGGCCGTTGATCCGGGTCTGCGATTTGCCGCCCGCCGCCACTTCCCGGGCGATGAGCAGCAGCCCGTCCTCCGCGTCTATCCCCAACTCCACCGCCTTCTCGCGCGCCTCCGGGCTTCCGGACACGTTGAAAACGGCCTCGATTCTCGCGCGGTCGGCCCCTGTGCGGATCAGATCGGCAGACGCGCGCTCGCCAAGTATCGTCGTGACCGCATCTATGATTATCGACTTGCCCGCTCCTGTCTCGCCCGTGAGGATGTTGAACCCCTCCCCGAGCTGCAGGTTCAGGTCATCGATAAGTGCGAAGTTGGTTATGTGTATCTCTGAGAGCATAGCAATCGTGAAAAGCGAAAAGTCAAGAGTGAAAAGTGCAAGGTGTAAGGTGCAGAGCGCAGATCTCTTCCGCCTTACGGCTGCACCGCCGATCTTCCATTCTGCACTTTGCGCTCCGCATCCTGCATTCCAGAACACTCCGTGCCTCTGGCGCCGGCTCGCCCGACTCCTACATGCTGAACCTTTCGCCCCATCTGAGCCTGCTCTGGAGCTTGTCGTAGAAGCTCATGGGGTCCCAGTAGACGATCCTGGCTGAGAAGCCGGCGCGGCGGATGTCCACCTTGTCGCTGCACTTCATCTGGCAGCCGATCTGGCCATCAACAGTCACCATCATCTCGTCCGCCCGGCCGTCGCCGCACTCACCGACGATCTGCACGCTCTCATCGTCCGGAACAACGAGCGAACGGGCGTTCAATGTGTGCGGGCAGATCGGCGTGATGATCATAACCGTCACGTTCGGATTCACGACCGGGCCGCCCGCTGAGAGCGAGTAGGCGGTCGAGCCGGTTGGGCTGGCGACGATGATACCATCCGCCGCATAAGTTGCAATGAACCGTTCATCAACGAACGTGTGAAGGTTGAGCAGCCGCGAAAGCGGGCCTTTCGAGACAACTGCGTCGTTCAACGCGGGGGACGAGAAGATAACCTCGCCATCTCGGATCAGGCTCGCCTGGATCATCATCCTCTCGCTTATGCGGTAGTCGCCGCGCAGCACCCGCTCGAGCGCCGGCCTGGCGTCGGGCGGATGGATTTCGGTGATGAAGCCGTACTGGCCGAGGTGGACGCCGAGGATCGGGGTACCTTTAGGCCCGGCAGTGCGCGCCGCCCGCAGCACGGTGCCGTCGCCGCCGAGAACGACGGCCATCTCCGCGTCACAGACCTGGTCCAGCGGCGCCGCCAGATCGCCCCGTCCGATCAGATGAGCCGACTCGTCCTCGACGAGCGTCTTGATCCCCCTGGAGATGAGCCAGGGCGCAAGCTCTGCCGCGAGCTTAAGGGACCCTTCTTTCAAAGGGTTGACGACCAGACCTATTGATTCCACGCGCCTATTGCCCTGGGGCGCGCGCCAGACGGTCCAGGTTGTACTTTGCGTCCGCGTAATCTGGATCGAGCTGGAGCGCTTTCTGGTACTGCGTCTTCGCCTCTTCCGTCAAGCCTTTCTTCTCGAGAGCCACTCCGAGATTGTTATACGCTGAAGCCAGGCTTGGGTTCGACTTGATCAAGTCCCTATACTGAGTTATCGCCTCGTCAAGTTTCCCTTGCTCGACGAGCACTAACCCTACACCCAACCGGGCCTGCGAATTCTTCGGATCGGTCTTGACTGCCGCACGGTATTCGCGAAGCGCCTTATCCAGGTCGCGGTTTGCCAGGAAGATATTGGCCAGGTTCACGTGGGCCGCGGGATCCTTCGCATCGAGCCGGGCCACTTCGGACCACTCGGACGCCGCGCCGGTGCGGTAACTCTCCAGCAGCGCCGGGTCCCCGGCCGCATCGGCGGCGTATGTATACACCGCCGCGAGGCGCTTGTGCGCGGCCAGGTTGGCCGGCTCCTTCTCCAGCACCGCTTTGAGCTGCTTGATAGCCTCGGGAGTGTGGCCGGACTTGAAGAGCGACCAGCCGAGGTTCACCATCGTGTCCACGTCCGTGGGTTTGACCAGGAGCGCTGCGTTGAACGACTCGACAGCCTCCTTATGCTTCCCCTGCTTTGCGTAGAGCACGCCGAGGTTGTAGGCGGGCGCGAACTGCCCCGGTTTGGCCGCCTCCGCAGCCTTGTACTCGGCTATCGCATCCGCTACCTTTCCTTCCGCGGCAAGGATCTCGCCGAGCGCGACGTGGACGTAGTAGCTGTCCTTGGTCACCTTCGCTGCGTTTTCGAACGTCAGCTTCGCGCCCGCCATGTCCCGCTTCTCCTTCTGAGCCATGCCCAGGTTGAGGAGAAGGTTCGCATTACCGGGGGCGATTGCGACGGCGGCCTTGAACGTCTTTATCGCTTCGTCAAGCTTTCCCTGCTGCTGGAGGGACAGTCCGAGGTTATTCAGGACGTTCACGTCCTTCGGCTTTGCGGCGGCCGCCTGGCGGAAAAGCTTCTCCGCCTCTGCGGGCCGGCCAAGTCGGAGTTCTGCGCTCCCCAGGTTATAGAGAGCATCCGCCGAGGAAGGCCGGAGCTTCACGGCTTCGGAGTAAGCCGCGGCTGCCTTCTCGTTCTCTCCGATCAGCAGATACGCCGTGCCGAGATTGTTCCAAACCTCCCCGTCTTTCGGGGCAAGCTCGGAAGCGTGCTGAAGAGGCGCCACCGCCTCCGCCGCCTTGTTCTGCTTGAGCAGAACGAACCCAAGCCAGCTTGCCGCCGCGCCGTCCTTTGCATCGGCCTCGAACGCCTTCTGAAACTCCGCTGCGGCCGACGCCAGATCCCCACTCTTGTAGTAACCGACGCCCTTTCTCACGCTGCCGGTCGCCGCGGCGCCCACAGGCACGATAACCGCAACTGCGAGAAACGCGGCAGCCATTACCCATGCTATACGTGCATTCATCGCACCAACTTCCTTTCCGGCCGGCAAGCGCCCGGCACAGCACGATCACCCGGCGTTATGCCTCGGGTCCCGAACCTCATGCATTATAGCAGCAAGCCAATGTCCACACAAGCGCCGGCTGAGCCAGGAGAGAGGGCATTCCCCGTCACCGCCCGCCGTCGGCACTCCTGGACATAGGCCTCGCGAGCGACCCCAAGACCAGGCCTTCGTGCCCGTCATCCCAACAGTTCGGCCACGCGAGCCGCAGCATCATCGAGCACCGCCGCGAGCGCCCTAGGCTCGAACCCCAGCAGTTCGACGTGCGGCTGCTGGACCGGAACCAGAATCTTAGCCGCCCCACACGACGCGATGGTCGCGGCCATGGCAGGAGTTATCTCGCCCATCAGCGAGTTGGGGATGACGATGCCGACCGGGCCGACGATGACGTCCATCTTGGGCGCGGTCACGGCGATAGCGTTCTCGCCGGTCGCGCCGACGTCCGCTCCGGCCCTGACCATCGAGGCCGTAGCCGTGGCGTTCGCGCCGAGCGCTACGAGCTGGTGTGGCGCCGTGACGACCTGCCGGAGCCGCGCCACTATCTGCGCGCCTATCCCACCTCCCATCCCGTCAACAACCGCAACCTTCATCGGCAGGCAAACACCTCCATTCCCAACTCCTCGAGCGTCACGCTGAGCCGGTAGACGGGCAGCCCGACCACGTTGAAGAAGCAGCCGGATATGCCTTCGACCAGCACCGCGCCGCGGCCCTGGATGGCGTAGGCGCCGGCCTTGTCCATCGGCTCTCCCGTTGCCACGTAGCGCTCGATCGTGCGCTCCCTGAGCTTGCGGAATGTGACGTCCGTGCGCTCGACGGCGCTTCGTTCTCTCCGACCGGCCCGGGCGCCGCGGTAAGCTGCATCCACGACGTGTATTCCCGTGTAGACCTGATGAGTCCTGCCTGAGAGCAGCCGGAGCATTCGGGCGGCATCGGCCTCGTCCGCCGGTTTCCCGAGGATGCGGCCCTCCACTGCCACAACCGTGTCCGCGCCGATCACGAGGCCGTCCGTTACGTCTGCGGCAACCTGCCGTGCCTTCTCTCGGGCCGATATGCTCACGTGTTCCTCAGGCGAAAGGTCTTCCCGCATCCCCGACTCATCGAACCTCGGTGGCACGACCTCGAAGTCCGGGCAGATGAGCGCAAGGAGCTCCCTCCGCCTGGGTGATACCGAAGCAAGGATTATCCTTTGCGATGCGTGATTCGTCGTGTCTCGCGGGGTCTGTCTCTCCATCGCACCTCCGCTCAGAGCGCACAAAGCATAGCACATCCCGCCTTACCGATAGGTCGCGTAGGGGTTAAGCATTCGCCCCTCGGGTTTGGCGAATCTCTCGACGTAAATAACACGCGCCCCTACAAGCACACACCCCAGACCCTATACCCAATCTCCTTTCGCGCTTTCGTGATTGGATGCCAGCCCGCTGCGAGGGGCGGAATCTGCGTAGCCGCAGATGCTCTGCCCCTACAGTTCGGTGGGCGACTCACTCTCCCGTCCGAGCACGGTACTCGCGGCCAAGCATCTCAGCCATCTCGAACGTCCCCTCTCCTACGCGTCTGCCCTCGAGCGTCGCGACCGGAACCACTTCCCGTGTCGAGCTGGTCAGGAATATCTCATCGGCCGCTTCCAGCAGCGCCGGCTCGATCGGCTTCTCGATGGTCGGGATGCCCAGCTCGGCCGCGATCTGAAGCACCGTCTGCCGCACGATGCCCGGCAGCACGCCCGAGGCAAGGTCGGGAGTCAGCAGCCGGCCGGAATGGACGATGAAGAGGTTACTCGCGCAGCCCTCCGCCACGAACCCGGCGTAGTTGAGCAGGATCGCATCGTCCGCGCCCGCGTCTTCGGCCTCCATTCGGGCGAGTATGCTCGGGATGTAGTTGGTCGTCTTGATCCCTGCGATGGGCGAGAGCTCGTCGCGCCGGATCCTCGAGATAACGGTACTCAGCGGCTTTGGCGGCCGATCCGCAAGCGGCTGCACGGCCACGATGACGGTCGGCGAAGTCTCTGTGCGAGTGTCGAACTCGGTGGTGCCGATGCCCCGGGTGATCTGTACGCGCACCCTTGCACTCGCAAGTCCGCTTGCGCTTACGGTCTCCTCCACGGCGGCCCTCAGACCCAGATCCGCTGTGCTGACCTGGTACCGGAGCGTGCTGAGGCCGTGGTTCAGCCGGGCAAGGTGTTCGTCCAGCATGAAAGCCCTGCCGCCGTAAGCGCGCAAGGTCTCGAACAGGCCATCGCCTCTTGCGAACCCTCGATCGAAGACTGAAACCCTGGCCTCATCCTCGGGCACCAGGGCGCCGTTTACATAGACTGGCAGACCCGTCCTCGCCACCTGACCTGCACCTCGAACGCTCGCGGTTAGCCCGCCGAGCGGCTTGTACACGGTAGTTTTCCCCAATACCGGCCATCATTCCTCTCAGGTCGCGGCGCGGGTTCGGGCGGCAGCGGCCTCTCTCATCGAATCGGTAACGTTTTTGTATCAACAGGTGCTTTTATTCGCGGTCCCCTTGACAGGCAGGCAATCATGTGGTACGTTGACATTGTGTGCTTCCAGCGACGCGGTAGTTTCCGACTGGGGGGATTACCTGAAGGGCGCGACTAGCCAGACGATCTGGCGGACATCGGCGGAAGCAAGGTCGGTCAGCAAGGAGTTTCTTTGCGGGTAATCTGCGCACTTTTTGAACAACCGGCGCTGCGGCAATAGTACCTCGCCCTGCACTCATCCACAAGCGCCTGGCCCGCCAACGGATGCCCATAGGATGCCGGCGCGCGTTTTCCAGCCACTATATAGTGCGGTAAGCAGACCGCTCGCCCTGCACGGGCGCAGCGGGGATCTACCGCCGGTTACCCGACCGCATTGCGAGCGTCTTGTGACAAAGATTCGGCCTTTTTGAAACACGCGCTTCAATGAGCCGATAATGCTACGGGCCGTCCCGCGGGACGGCCAACGGGAGGTGACGATCAGCGGAGATGAAGCCGGCGAGTTCGGCTGTTCCGGCAGCGGCCGCTCGCTGACATAGTGACCGGAAAAAACACTGCCTGCCGGAGGTTTAGACCTGCTGTCGAGCCGGTTATACTCTACCTGCCAGCCGTAAAGCGGCTATATCACAAAGTAGAGGAAAGGAGTTAGTGAACAATGGTAGGAGGAAAGACCAGAAGCCGGAAAGGCTTCACCCTAGTTGAACTGCTGGTAGTCATCGTCATCATCGCGGTTCTGGTCGCGATAGCTCTGCCGAGATACTACCAGGCAATCTACGACTCGAAGTGCAGCACCTGCAAGAGCAATCTGAAGCAGCTCGACCTCGCGCTGCACGCGTACTATGCGCAGCTGCCTGCTGCATCGCGGACGTGGGCGCAAGTGCTCACGGACGCGCCGACGGCACTGTTCACGTCCTCCATCGTCTTCTCCGGCGGGTTCCCCGTCTGTCCGTTCGGAGTAGCATACACGTATGAGGAGGTGCCTACAGGGTCGACGGGGGCGGGCATCAAAGGCGTGCAGACCGTCAAGTCTGCCCACTTCGTCGCGCCCGCTGGCGGTCAGTGGTACGACGCTTCGGACCACGTGACGCCCTAGCGGGGATATGAGCTGTCGTGTGGGTGCGGCGAGCGCTGCACCCACCTTGCTCGCTCGATTGGTAAGCTGAAATGTGTGGCAGGAGGCGGGGAAAGCACGGGCCGCGAAAGCAGGCGGGCTTCACGCTCACGGAAGCCCTCACGGTGATGGGCATCCTGGGTGTGCTGTTCGCCGTCGGCGCTGTCTCGTTCGGCTACATGGAGGGGACCGCGCAGCGCGACGCCTGCCGGGACAATATGCAGGCTGTCGAGAAGCAGTTGCAGGTCTACAAGCTGCAGTATGGAAGCTTTCCGTCCGAGGCCGATTACCCGACGGACAGGTTCCTCGGCAATCGGACGTACTTTCCGGAAAAGCCGTTCTGCCCGCTGGACAGATCGCACTCATACAGTTACACGTATATTCCTAGAGGCAGCGTGCAGACGCCGGTCGTAGAATGCCCGATCTCACCGACCGGGCACGGCTCGGTAGACGGGACCGGCGGCGGGTAGGGCGCATTGCAGATCTGTGGAAACGGGGCTGGGATTGCAGATCCCGGCCCATCGGGGGATCGTACCGCCGCATCCCCAGCGGGATCACCTTACCTTCGGCAGCAGGCTGCCGAAGCGGGGAAGGACGTGGTCGGAATGGCAGAGGTAAGAAGGGAGAAGGGCGCTGCGCTTATCGTCGCGCTGATCGCCTTGATAGTGCTCTCGCTGCTTGTCGTGGGCGTGACCACGCTTGCTATGTCCGGCTCTCAGCTTACGGTGACGAACCGTGACTACGCTGAGGCGCTCTACGTAGCCGAGAGCGGGATCGTGCACACCATGTTCGAGATGCCGCTGAAGTGGAAGACGCCTGAAGCCATTACCAGGCACGGCAGCAGCGGCGCTGGCGATTTCACGATCGAGTCCATCGTGTACTGCGACGAGGACGGCAACCCGTCGCTCCCAGGCACGCAGGTCGCTTACGTCGATGTCGTGGCGACCGGGAAGGTAACGAGCGCGGTTGCGCCGGACATGGCCGTGCGGACCATCCGCTCGTGGCTGCCGCCGAACTGGCCTTCGTATTGGGGTCACGGCATCGCCGCTCTCGACGACCACACCGGCCCAAGCAAGGACCCGCTCAAGATCGGCGGCGGATCGACCTTCGACTCCTATTCCTCGGCGGCTGGCGACTACGAGTCTCAAATGCCCGGGGACGTTGACCTTACGTCCAATGGTGACGCGACGGTCGGCGGGAACACGACCGTCAATGGGAACATACTGCCCTTCGGCGATCTGACGAGGAACGGAAGCGGCACCTCGACCGGGGGCGGCGACGGCTACCTGGACGAGAAGGTCCCCGCCAAAGACTTCGATACGGCGCTTCACGCGGCTGAGGCCGAGAACAACAATGCGGCCATTCAGCCCTCCGGCGTCTACAAGCCGGCGACCAAGGAACTGCTCTCGACGAACCAGCTCGTGACTCTGCCCGGCGGAGACAAGGACGCGCCCAAGATCTACTATTTCAGCAAGATGACCTGCCGCGACAGCCTTCAGATCGGCCCCGCGCCGAGCAATCCGGACGAGACAGGCTATGTGATCGTCTATGTGGAGGGCGACATCGACATCAACACGTCGAACACCGTCATCAACCCGATACTCCCGCCGCGCCTTCTCATCTTCTGCACCGGCACCAACGTGACCGTCAATGGGAACGCAACCTTCTATGGGGCCATTTACGCGCCTTACGCCTGGATCAAGCTGAATGGGGCCGGCGGCAGCGCGTTCGATTTCTTCGGAGCTATAGTCGGCAAGCATGTCGATGTCGGAGGCAACACCGACTTCCACTACGACAGGGAGCTTGCGGACGAACGAGTCGGCCCGCCGAGCGGGTTCACGGCATCCAAGTGGCTGGAGGAAATGCCCAGGCGATGATGAACCTACAGGGCCGCGTTCTCGGCAACCAGGGCCTTACGCTCGTCGAGCTGATGGTCGCAATGCTTCTGCTCGTGATCTTCCTCGTGCCCGCGCTCTCGGGGTTCATGCTCGCCGAGAGCGAGACGCAGAGGAGCCACGACGCGACCGTCGCAACCGGCGCGGCCGCCAGAGTAATGGAGGACATCAAAGACTTCGCAACCATCGATTTCTTCAGCTCGAGGTTGGGCGGGCAGGAGCCGAGCACCCAGCCCTACGACATAGACCTGAGCAAGTTCCCGGTGTCGAACGAGCCTGCCGGCTCGCGATTCGTCGTCCGGGCGACGGTTAAGGTGTGGGCGACGACGCCGAGCAGCGTGGTTATGCAGGACGTGAAAGAGGTAACAGTCAAAGTCTTTCGCGCCGGGCAGGAGAACGGCACGCCGCTTGCAGAGATTACTCAGTGGATTACCCTTGGAGGGCCGTAGGTCGGATGGTGGGATGTAGCAACCGTGTGAGGTGCAGAACGGGGTTCACGCTGGTCGAGATGCTTGTGACCGTCTCGATCCTGGGGATCGTGCTGGCGGCTGTGTGCGCGATCCTGATGCAGTCTATTGCCGCGCACCGGCAGACGGTGGCGGAAGCCGCTATGCAGGACAAGGCGGTCCGGGCGGAGACTCAGCTTTCGCGGGATCTGTTGGGAGCTTACGTTCTCTTCGACGCGGCGGCCAATCGGCTGTCGCTTGTGGATCAGAACTACACGGACGCCGACCCGCGGTACGTAAGCTTCTACGTTCAGGATGGCAAGCTCTACCGCGTCGCATATACGAGCGGCACGCCGACCTACGACGGAGGGGAGCTTGTCGCGGACAGCATCAAGTCGTTCCAGTTCTCGTACTACGAATGGTACTACGACGCCGACGCTCCCGCCGATCAGAGATACGCGGTCATCGACCCGATCGCGGGACTCTCTGGCGACGACTTCTTGAAGGCTCTGAACTCGGTTCACCAGGTCGGGTTCGACATCACTTTCGAAGTAAACGGATACGATTACACCGTCCGCAAACAGGTCAGACTTAGGAACAACCTGCGGACGTAGGTGGTCCGCCGGAATCGCGCCGCGCCCCCAGGTAGTCGCCGCGACGGTGAGGCTTCCGCCGAACGGGTTGACATAGTGTAGATGGATCGGGTCTCCAGGGATGCAAGGAGGGGGCCCCTGGAGTGTGAAGCTCCGAATGGCAGTGTCGCCCTCTCTGCCGGGCCGGGGCGCCGGCTGCGCTGCCGAGAGCGCGCAGCGGATAGAGAAAACCAGCAGTAACTGGCCTTAGGGCACTACTGCCCCGGATGGGCAGAGCTTGTTTGTGTACCGATGGATTGGTGGCTATGGCGAAAAGATCGGATGCATTGGTTGGATTGACACTGGGGCTTGAATCGGCGGTCGCGGCCGTGATAACCCCGTCCGGAAGCGGGCTGCGTGTCGAGGAGGTCGGAAGGATAGGCTTTCCTCCGGGGACTATCGGCCCGGAAGGGGCGGCGAGTCCGGACACCGTTACGAGTGCGCTGCGCGAGCTGTGGGCGCGAGCAAGAATCCCGGCCGCGAGCACCGTGGCGGTCTGTCTGAACCACCCCGGCGCCACGCTCCAGCTCACTACCGTGCCGGTGATGCCCGACCGGGAGCTGGACGAGGCGCTCCACGGCGTCGCCGAGGGCTATGGAATCTTCGAAGGCGCGGACATCGTCTCCGACTGGGCTCTCGTGGAGCGGACCGAGTCGGCTGGTGTGAGCAAGCTGAGTGTGCTGCTCGTTGCCGCGAAGAAGAACCTGGTCAACTCGCTGCTTGGGTGCGTCGCGGCGGCAGGGATAAGGCCGTATGTGATGGACACCCTTCCGACGGCGGCGATGAGGGTGCTGTACCCGGCGGCGGAGTCGCCCAATCCGGTAGCTGTGGTGCTGGTTGGCGATCATAACACCTACATCGGGATATTCCAGGGCGGCAAGCTGAAGGTCTCGTACATCGCAGGGATCGGGCAGGTGGGCGGACGCAAGCACGGTCAGGCGCTTACCGGTGAGACCGAGGTGCTCGACGGGTCGGGACCCAGGCTGCCGGCCGAGCTTGTCAAGGAGCTGAGGCATGCCTTCAGGTTCTACCAGGCCCAGTTCCCGCAGCAGAAAGTAGAGGAAGTCCTGCTTGTGGCGGGCGGAGAGCGGTCTTCGGAGGCTGCGGCGCTGTCGTCCGAGCTTGGAGTGGCGGTGCACGCTAGAAAGACGTCGGATTTCCTGTCGTGCGAGGGCGATCTGATAGCGGCGGCGGACACGCTGGATGCTCTCGGGGCAGTCGGGGCTGCGGCCGGCGTGATGCGCGAAGGGGATTACCCTCTTCGGATCTCTTTGGCGCCGCCGCCCCCGCGCCAGCTTACCGGCGTGCGCGATGCGGCTATCGCGGCGGTCTCGCTCGCCATAGTGCTCGGCGCGAGCCTCATCTTCGGCGGCAATCTGTCCAGGCAGGCCGCCGCCATCCGCAAGGACGCCGATGGCATAAAGACCGTCATCGCATCAGACCTCAAACCCCAGATCGCCAGGCTCGAAGATGAGCTGAAGATCCGCAGCATACAGAACGACGCCATCAGGCAGAAGGTCGAGGAGTTGCAGAGGGCGAACCAGGTAAGGCTTTCCCAGGTGATAGCGGAGATCGCCGAACGGCGGCCCGAAGGAATATGGCTCGAAAGCGTCGGGCTTGATGAAGGCAGGCTCTCGATCACCGGTAAGACCACGAGCAACGAGGCTTATGCGGAGTTTATCTCACGGCTCAGTGGGAGTCCTCTGCTCGTTTGGGCGGCGCCCAACGCGATCTACCGGGAGCCCGACAGCAGGCTCTATAGTTTCGACGTGACCGGCCAGGTGGTCGGCACCGGCGCTCCACCGCCAACGCCGAGCGCCCCGTCCGCGCGTGGAGGTCCCAGCGGGAGGTAACTGCCATGAAGCTGACTCCTAAGATAAAAGCATTGATGCACATCGGAGGCTTCCTGCTCCTGGCCCTGATCTGCTATCTGGCAATCGTGCTGCCTGCTCAGAAGAACCTTGGCAAGGCGGAGCAGGAGCTTGCACAGGCGAGAAGGGACAGGACTGCCGCCGAGCAGAGCATTGTGCTGCTCACCAATCAGCTTGGCATAATGCCGCCCATACCCGCCGGCGCACTCACGAGCGCGCAGATGGACACTTTCCTCCGCGATCTGTCGGCTCGCGGCCGCATGACCGGCGCGTCAGTCGAGCGCATCAGGCGGTTCCCGCGCAGCGAGATGGACATCAAGAGGTCCGGGATCATCTACCCCGAGAAGTTCGAGATCGGCCTGTTCGGCGACTTCCCTTCGCTCTACCGCATGTTGATGATGCTGGAGGGCTACCATAAGCTTATGACCACCGATGGCTTGCGGTTCGACGTCGATCGCGAGTGGGGGACGAAGATGAGAGTGACCGCAAAGGCCACAGTTTACGTTCTGGATGTGGGCCGGAGGACCCTTACCAGGCCCGGCCCGCCCCGAACCGTGCCGTAAGGAAAGGAGGTAACACCTAATGGACCGGCAGAAAAAGGCGGCTATTGTGCTCGTGGTGGGCATAGTGGCGCTGGCCGTTGTTATTCCGACTGTTACTTTGCCGGGGATGCGCCGCTCGCCATCCAATGTGGCGAAGCCGGCGGGCGGAGAGCAGCAGGCGCTGCAGCCGACTGCGGCGCCAGGCATCCAGCCGACCGTCCCGCCGCAGCCGACGGCGCCGACTGGCGTTCCGGCTGCCGTGCAGCCGAGCGCTGTCGTCGTACCCGGCGGAGGCGCAGAGACAGGGGGTGGGGTCACCGCGAGCAATATGCCGCTCAAGGTCAACCCGCCGAAGAACCCATTCGGCTGGCCGAATCCGGCGGCCTATCGCGCACAGGGGCCGCCGCCTCCCACGCGGGTCGTGGAGGGCTTCAGGGTTCCATTTGGCTCGCCGCCGTCCATCCCTGGAGGGCCGATGATCCTTCCGCCGGCGACGCTGCCCGAAGCGGGAATGCAAATGCCCGTGCTGAAAGGCACCGTCCTTGGCAGAGAGCGGCTTGCCGTGCTGCACTATGATAATCAGACCCTCTACCTCCACCCGGGCCAGCGCATTGACGAGCGCTGGAAGGTCGGGCAGGTACGAGCGGATTCGATCACCTTGATCGAGGAAGTAAGGCAGAAGGTTGCCACAGGAAAGAAGGTCGGAGAGCGCATCAAGACCCACGAAGTGCCTCTCAGGATGAAAGGAGAGCTGTGATATGTGGCGTTCATCGAGTATGCTCGGGGCTGTAGTTCTGGTCGCGGCCCTGCTCTGCGTTGGGGCGGCGTCGGTCCAGGGGCAGGCGCCCGTAGACCGGGTGACACTGACGTTCACAAACGCCGACGTCTCCGAGGTGATCTCGGCGATCTCGGCCATCACCAGGCAGAACATCGTTGTCTCGGGCACGGCAAAGGAAAAGGTGACGGTTCGTCTCGTCGGCTCGACCGTTGAGGACGCGCTTCGCACCGTCTCGTCGCTCGCCGGCTTGAGCTATAAGCGGATCGGCGATACGTCCGTAGTAGCATCCGCCGACGATCTGAAGAAGCTGTGCTTCCAGGCCGGATACGTGGCGACGTACACGCCGGCCGGCCTGTCGCTTGACGACGCGAAACGCATCGTCGAGGGCAGCTTCCCTTATGTGAGCGTGCAGACTCTGCAGGAGCCGAAGAAGGTCACGTTGACGGGCGTTGTGGGGGACGTAAGGGCCGCTTTGGAAACCCTCAAGCGCGCGGACTACCCGGCGGCTCCCCCGCCGCCGCCGCCGACCGCAACCGAGACAATCGCTCCGAAGAGCATCGGCGTCAATGCGCTGGCGTCGGCCGTCAGCGGCGCGTATCCCGACTTGAAAGTCGAGGTCCACGGCGCGGCACTCGTGATCGCCGGCCCGGCGCCTGACGTTGCTAAGGCAAAAGCGTTCGCCCAGTCGCTCGATGTGCCGGCGGCAAAGGACATGGTCACGAAGGTTGTGAGACTCGAGTACATCGGCGCCGAGGCTGCGGCAGAAATGCTTTCCAAGGCACTGCCGGATCTCATCGCCGTGCCCGGCCCGGCGTACTATGCTCCGAGGCAGGCGGAGTTCCAACCGCTGTCCACTGAGTCGAGGACTATCTTCGCCGCAGCCGGAGGAGGCGGCGGCACCGGCACCTACGGCGGCGGCATGGGTGGAATGGAGGACGAGTCGAAGAGGAAGCAGACGCGAACCAGGATTATCGTCCTGTCCGGCGCAGCCGAGCAGGTTGAGGCTGCGGTCGAACTGCTGAAGGCTACAGACGTGGCTCCGGATCAGGTGATGATCGAGGCCAAAGTCCTCGACCTGAGCGACGATGTGGCAAGGGACATCGGCATAGACTGGTCCTGGACGGCGTTCACGTCGACGGGTCAGGTCGATGTCACGAACAAGCGCGAGACGTCCACACCACCGGCGGCCAAGCCGTCCGATCGCATCGTGACCCGCAAGGTAGCTATCGGCCCCACGGAGTTGGTCGCCAAGCTCGACCTGATGATCACGTCAGGCAAGGCCAAGATCCTGGCGAACCCGAAGATCGCCGTGCTCGACAGCGAGGACGCGAACATCTTCATCGGGGACCTGCTGCGGTACACGATCCTGAGACAGGTGAACCCGATCACGGGGAACATCTTCGATGTCGAGACGGTGCCGGTCGGGATCGCGCTCTTGGTGCGGCCGAGAGTGAACGCGGGTGGCGACATAACTATGAAGATCCACCCGGTCGTGAGCACGGTCACGGACTTCGTGAACGGGATACCGCAGACCTCAAGCAGAGAGGCGGACAGCACTATTCGTGTTAAGTCCGGCCAAACGGTCGTTATCGGTGGATTACTCCGAGAGGACGAAATCAAGAACCTGAAGTACATCCCGGGCCTGAGCTCGCTGCCAATAATAGGAGAGTTGTTCAAACATCGCAGCACCTCGCGACGTCACTCGGAGGTGGTGATCTTCATCACGCCGCGGCTGATGCAGGCGGGGCAGCCGTAGCAGGCCTTTGGCTTCGGGATCGCGGGATGTGTCGATGGGAGATGGTGGCAAAGGAACAGAGGCCGGGCAGGTAGTGCTGACCGACAAACAGCTCGGCGAGATACTGCTCGCCCGTGGGCTGATAAACCGGACTCAGCTCGAGAGTGCGCTCGCCGAGCACAGGAAACGGGGTGTGCCGCTCGGCCAGATACTTGTCGGCCGGAAGCTGATCACCCAGAGAGACCTGGGCCTCGCGCTCCAGGACCAGCTCGGCATCAAGTTCGTTGACCTATCGACCTACATAGTGGACCCTGTCGTGGCGGCGATGCTGCCGGAGAAGGTTGTCAGGCAGCATCAATGCCTGCCTCTGGACTGGGACGAAGAGGCCAGCGTGCTGACCGTCGCGACGGCCAACCCGCTGGACCTCCACGCCCTGCAGGCCGTCAAGCTCGCCTCCGGCCTCAAGGTTCAGACGGTGCTGGTCGAAGAGCCGGAGCTGGTCCGCAAGATAGACGAGTTCTTCGACGTAAAGAAGGACGCTCTGCAGGCGATAGAGGACTCCGCGAATCAGGGGGATGGGTCGGCCTCGCCAAGCCTCCGGGAACTGGAGGCCCAGGTAGACGAAGCTCCGGTCGTCAGGCTGGTCAACTCCGTTCTCACCTCGGCCGTTGCGAGCGCCGCGAGCGATATTCATATCGAGCCGACCGCGAGTGACTCGGTCGTACGTTTCCGCGTCGACGGCCAGCTTCAGCATCATATCGGCGTCCCGAGGAGGCTGCACGCGGCCGTGATCTCCCGCGTGAAGATAATGTCGGGAATGGACATCGCAGAGCGCAGGCTCCCTCAGGACGGTCGGATCGGGGTCATCATCCGCGGGCATGAAATCGACATGCGCGTCTCCAGCCTGCTCACCGTCCATGGCGAGAAGGTGGTGCTTCGGATTCTCGACAAGGCCACAGTGCTGCGGTCGATGGGCGACCTGGGCCTCTTGCCGAACCAGGTCGAGCTTCTGCGTTGGATGATGCGCAAGCCCTACGGCATGATCCTCGTCACCGGCCCCACCGGCTCCGGCAAGACGACCACGCTCTACACCGTTCTGAACGAGCTGAACCAGCTGACGAAGAACATCGTCACGGTCGAGGACCCGGTCGAGTACGAAATCGCCGGGTTGAACCAGACCCAGATCAACGAGGCCGCCGGCATCACCTTCGCAAACCAGCTCCGCGCGATACTCCGCCAGGACCCGAACATAATCCTGGTTGGGGAGATCCGCGACCTCGAGACGGCGGAGATATCGATCCAGTCCGCCCTGACGGGCCACCTGGTGTTCAGCACGCTGCACACGAACGATGCGCCGAGCGCGCTGATCAGGCTGCTGGATATGGGAATTGAGCCGTTCCTCTCGGCGTCTTCGGTTATAGGGGTGGTTGCCCAGAGGCTCGTCCGCGTCATCTGCTCGGAGTGCAGGGAGACCTACAAGGCGGAACCGGGGGTCATTCTCAGCCTCGGAGCGACGGAGGAACAGGCAAAGGACGCCGTGCTTGCCCGGGGGCAGGGCTGCCCGAGGTGCAATTGGACGGGTTTCAAGGGCAGGACGGCGCTTTACGAGATCATGCCCGTCAGCAACCCGGTCAGGCGACTCGTCCTTTCGAGGGCTTCGTCGGCGGATATCCGACAGGAGGCCATCTCGCTCGGCATGATGCAGATGCGCGATGTCGGGCTCGTCAGGATCCTGGCGCAGATCACCACCCCGGAGGAAGTGGCCGGCGCCGCTTATATCGATTCCGAGTAGAGGTTAGAGAAGAGGCTAGCCCGAATGCAGAAGTTCACATATACCGCGCGCGACCAGACCGGGACGCTCCTGAAAGGCACGCTTGAGGCGGAGACCGAGAGGGCCGTAAGGCGGAAGATCGCCGAAATGGGGCTGCTCGCCATCACCGTCCGTGCCGGTCACGAGGGGCGCGGTCTCAACCCGTTCGCCGCTCGCGTGAAGTCGGACGATCTTGTATCGTTCACCTGGCAGCTCTCCGCGATGGTGAATGCCGGCCTCGAGCTGATGGTTTGTCTTGCGGCGCTCCGCGAGCAGACTGAGAGCCAGGCTCTCAAAGTTGCGCTCGAACTGATCGTGGCCGATGTTCGGGCCGGGCAGACGCTCTCTGCGTCGCTCGCTAAGTTCCCCAGGATATTCTCTCCGCTCTACGTGGCGATGATAAAGGTGGGCGAGGTAAGCGGCCGACTGGACGAGATCACCAACCGCCTCGCTATCTACCTTGACAAGGCTCACGAGCTGCGGATGAAGGTGCGCGCCGCGTTCACCTACCCGATCATCGTCTGCATCATGGCCGTCGCCTGCGTTACGTTCCTTCTGAGCTTCGTCGTTCCGGTGTTTGCGAAGGTTTACAAGGGCGCCGGTGTCGATCTGCCGGGCGCGACGCGCGCGCTGATAGCGCTCAGCAGCTTCCTGGTTCACTACTGGTGGCTCGTGATCATCGTCATAGTCGGCCTCGTGTTCTCGTATTGGCGTTACGCCAGATCGAAGAGCGGACGGCCCGTCATAGACCGGTGTAAGCTCAAGGCTCCGATAGTCGGCAAGCTGATCCACAAGGTCGCGCTCTCCCGCGTGGTCCGGACGCTCGCCAACATGGTATCGAGCGGAGTGCCGATGCTGGAGGCTCTGGCGCATTCGAGGGTCGTGAGTGGCAACTGGGTCATCTCGGATGCTATAGAGCGGATCGAGGCCGAAGTCCGGGAGGGTTCGGCGCTCGCGCCTGCCATGAAGAGAACCGAGGTCTTCCTGCCCGTGGTCATCCACATGGTCGGCGCCGGTGAAGAGTCCGGCGAGCTTGACGACATGCTCCAGCGCGTGAGCGAGTTCCTCGATAGGGACATAGACTACGCGATAAAGCGGCTGACTACTCTACTCGAACCGCTGCTGACGGTAATGCTCGGCTTCCTGGTCGGGTTCATTGCCATCGCCATGTACATGCCGATCTTCAGCATCGCGAAGGTTATCCACAAGTAGCACAAGCTCCGCGGATCCCCGACCGACCGGGCCTCCTGATTTGATGGACCGGGGTTTGCAGCCCCGGTCGCAACCTCCGCGGACGTGCACTCCGCTTCCCCCTGCTTGCCCGCTCCGCCTTGCCATGTTATACTGCACCTGCGTGACGGGGGTAGGCGCGCATGGCTATCATCTATACCATCGGACACAGCAACACATCCCTGCAGAAGCTGGTCGATCTCCTGTCGGCCCACGGTGTCAAACTCGTCATCGATGTCAGAAGCGAGCCCTACAGCAAGTATGCCCCTCACTTCGACCGGCGGAGCATTGAGGCTGCGCTGTTCCACGCAGGATTCGAGTACCTTTACCTGGGCGACAAGCTTGGCGGCAAGCCGAAGAGCCAGGGGTTCTACACCCCGGCCGGCGTGCCCGACTACGAGAAGATGGCGGAGGCAGCTCCGTTCCGGGCCGCGATCGAGGAGGTAGAGCTGCTGGCGCGCGCTCGGCCGACAGCTCTGATGTGCTCCGAGGCCGATCCGTTCGCCTGCCATAGAGAACGCCTCCTCGGCTGGGTGCTCCGCGCACGCGGCCACGACCTCCGCCACATCCTCCACGACGGCTCGATTGCTCGCGAGAACCAGGGGAGTCTTCTGTGATCGCCTGCACCATAGGCGCCAACTCCAAGAATCTGCGCCGGTTCGCCGAAATCGTCACGGGCGCCGGTGTTGACTGTGTCGTGGACGTCCGGCTCAACAACACCTCGCAGCTTGCCGGTTACTCGAAGCGCGACGATCTTGCCTTCGTCCTCGAGCTTCTCGGTATCGGATATGAGCACCGTCCCGAGCTGGCGCCAAGCAAGGACCTGCTCACCGCCTACCGGGAGGACCCGGACTGGGATGCTTACGTCGAAAGGTTCAGCCGGCTGATAGAGGAGCGCGATATGCTCTCCTCTGGCCGAGACATCCTGTCCCGGTGGAAGCGCCCCTGCCTGCTCTGCTCCGAAGACGATCCCGAGAGGTGTCACCGCCGCCTTCTCGCAGAATACTGGGCCGCTCACCTGCCCGATGTTGAGGTGATCCACCTGAGATGAAGGACGATGTTGTTCTGCTTGCTGTTACGAAGATGCTCTCCGGCTTCTGCGTCGGAGGCATATCGCTCTCCACCGGCAAGTGGGTGCGGCCCGTGAAGGAGCACGGCACGATACTGCTTGGAGACATCAGATACGCGGATGGCGCCGTCATGCGGCCGTTCGACGTAGTTCGTCTCGAGCTTTCGAGCCATCGTCCGAAGCCGCCGCACGTCGAGGACTGGATATGCGACTTCGTCCGCAATCGGCCGGAGCATATCGGCAGATTGGAGGATGAGAAGCGGTGGGAGTTCCTCCGGCAGTTTGCCGTCGCGGGCGGCGAGAGGGGGATTCTGCGCGGGGACTGTTCGCTCATCCTCTCGGCGCCGCTTCCGACCGCCGCAAGCTTTTCGCTCGACGAGTATTCCGGCAAGTACGACGCTCGCGTATTCGTTCCGGGCGTCGAGGAGGGGAGGGGAATCCCGGTCACGGATCTGAAGTGGCGCGCGCTCGGCCGCAGCCTCCTCTCGCGCGGCCAGAACCCACTCAAACTTTCGGCGGCCAAACTCAGGACCACGATCAACGTAAGCAGCGTCTATCTTGCGCTTGGCCTGAGCAGACTGCACGAAGGCCGACACTGGCCTCTTGCCGTCGGCGTCCATACCATGCCGGACTATCAGGCCGAGGTCGATTATGCGCAGCCGTAGTCGAGGACCGGAAACGGACGTTGAGGTTCGAGCAGGCTGCAAGGCGCAGATGAGCGCTGACAACGGCCTGATGCTCATACCCGAGCAGTTCATGTCGCTCCCGCGCCGGCTGCGGATGCGGGTCGTGAACTTCCTCGTCCGCTGGAGGCGATATGAGGACGCTCTGCCGCTCGTGCGGCTGCTTGCGGAGGAGCAGGCTGGCGGCCTGCTCTACCGCTCGATGCTCGCCAAGGTCCTTGCCGCTCTCGGCATCTTCGACGAGGCCGCAGCCATTGTGGGCGAGCTGGAATATCAGCATCCTCATCGCCCCAACACGCTTTCCGCCGCGGGCGACCTGGAGATGGCTCGCGGCGACCTCCCGGCGGCGCTCAAATGCTATCTCAAGATGCTGGAGGTCAATCCCGAGAGCCCGAAGGCGTGGCGCCGCCTGGCCGCCCTCTATCTCGCCGCTGGCCAGCGGGAGAAAGCCCATGCCTATTGCCGAAAGGTCATCGGCTACTACGACAGCAAGCCCCACCAGCGCGGAGACGAAGGCCATCCGCCTCCTGAAGTCCTGCGGACTCTCGCGCACATCCACAGAGCGCAGGGTGACGAGGCCATGGCCTCGGAGATAGACGGCGAGCTTGCGGCACGGGAGAAACAGGACGAAGATCGGCTGCGCAAAGAGCTTTCCGGCCCCCATCCGCCGGTGAAGCGGGAACATCCCGCGCGGGAGGCTGCAGAGCCGGTCGTGACGCCTCCTGCCGAGCCGGCGCTTCCCGCGGAGCCTGCTCCGCCGCCTCCACCTCTGCCGCCGCAGGCAAGAGAGTGTCTGGTGCAGGTCTTCAGGCACGATCACTTCCGGCCCGGCCAGGAGGAGGCGATCTCACGCGCGCTCGCCGGGCAGGACTGCCTGGTTATCATGCCGACCGGCGCCGGCAAGTCGCTCTGCTATCAGCTTCCTGCCGCGCTCGGCAAGAGGGTTGTCGTCATCTCTCCTCTCATTGCACTCATGAAGGACCAGATCGACGGCCTGCCGGGGCCGCTCTCGGCCCGTGCGACGGTCATCAACAGCACGCTCGACAGCGATGAGCTTGAGCGCCGCCAGGCACGGATCGCCGCCGGCCGCTGCACCATTGTCTATGCCGCGCCGGAGCGGCTTCGACAGCCGCCGTTCCTCCACGCGCTGGCCAGGGCTGGGGTGGATCTCTTCGTCGTAGATGAGGTCCACTGCGTCAGCATCTGGGGCCACGACTTCAGACCGGATTACCTTTTCATCGCTCCAGCGCTCCAGATGCTCGGCAGTCCGCCGTTTTGTGGGATGACGGCGACGGCGGGGCCGGAAATGCGACGGGAGATCGAGAGCCAGATAGTCCGCCGCCTCGTCACGGTGAGCACCGGGACGTTCCGACCGAACCTGGTGCTTGAGGCTCGGCGGCTGTCGAGCAACCAGGAGAAGATGCGCGCCCTTGCCAGGATCTGCCTTTCGGAGCCGGGTTCCGGCATCATCTACACCAATTCGCGCCGGAAGGCCGAGCAGATCGGCGCCTATCTTCGAGCTGCAGGCGTCCAGGCAGGTCACTACCACGCCGGAATGGAGCCGGAAGCGCGCGCCGCCGCACAGGAAGCCTTCATGACCGGCGAATGTCGGGTCATGGCCGCGACCGTAGCCTTCGGAATGGGCGTGGATAAGCCGGACGTAAGGTTCGTGGTGCACTTTTCGCTTCCAAAGTCGCTTGAGAACTACTACCAGGAAGCCGGGCGCGCCGGCCGCGACGGCCTCCCCTCCCGCTGCATCCTTTTCTACTCTCCCGGCGACAAGGGCCGGCTCACGGCCTGGGCTGGCGCCGAGCAGATGAAGATCCCTGAGCTCAGGGCTGTCTACGAGTCGGTCAAGAAGCTCGTCCCGGACCGCGTCGGCACAGTCCATGAGGACGACCTCGAGCGCGAATCGGAGTTGGACGAAACGCGCTGCCGCGTCGCCGTGAGCATGCTCGAACGCGTCGGGCTGCTGCGCCGGCATCTCGATACCCCGATGACGGTCAGCATTATAGTGAAGGCCGTGCCCGAGGAGGAAGCCGAGTTCGGCGAGTTCGTCCACTCTGCGCGTCTCAGGGAAGGGCAGCCGATTCCCCTCGACCTCTCCGAGCTTGCCGAGAGGACGGGCATGCAGCCGCACGAGATCGAGCCGAAGCTGCTGGAGTGGCGGGACCGCGGCCTGATCGCTTGCCGCAGCTCGGGGCGGACGATGTGCATCGAGCTTTCCCGCCCGCTGCGCGGAACCAGGGAGCGGCTTGAGCAGATGCTTGCGGCGTACAGCACGGAGGCCGCCCAGAAGATCGAGAAGCTCACCGCCTACGCCAAAACCGACGGCTGCCGGCACGATTTCATCGCCCAGCATTTCGGTGAAGAGCCGGTCACCGACTGCAGTTCATGCGATAATTGTAGGAAAGCCGCCGCGCCAGCGGAGCGGACGGAGGACCATTTGCGTATACTGAGCAGTATGATATCCTTGCCGATCCGCTTGGGGAGAACCGGGCTTGTCAAAGCCCTGGCGGGGTCTGCAGCCTGTCCGATCCGGCCTCACGAGTGGTCTTATCTCGGCGTTTATGCTGGGAGGAAGCGGGAATGGATCATGGAACGGATCGACGATCTCATTGACTGGGGCTACCTGGAGCGCGACGGCAATCCGCTCCGGCCTCTGCTCGCGCTTACCCCCGAGGGTAGGAGGCTGGCCGCGGCGAAGCGAGGAAACGGAGACTGACCGGTGCATGCCCTCATAGAGTTCGATCACAGGCTGTTCTGGCTGATCAACCACTCTCATAACCGTCTGCTGGACTACCTTATGGTGGGCGTGAGCTCGCTGGGCGAGTACGCCGTATTCTGGTGGCTCGTGGCGATGGTCATACTGCTTGCGAAGAAGAGGAATGGCGTGCAGATGGCAGCCCTCATTGCCGGCGCCATTCTCGTGAGCTTCGCCATCGACAATGCGCTCATAAAGCACTGGTGGTTCAGAGAGCGGCCGTATCTGGCGATGGAGGGCGTGCACAGGCTGGGCAAGTACTGGACGAACGGCTCCTTCCCATCAGGACACGCCTCATCCGTGGTTGCCATCGCAATCGTGCTCGGTAGACACTATCGCAAGCTGATCGTGCCTCTCGTGGCCTTCGCGTTGCTGACCCTCTATTCCCGTCCGTATGTTGGCATGCACTATCCGCTCGACGTGCTGGTTGGCGCTCTGTCCGGCGCCTGCACGGGGTATATCGTGTTAAGACTGGTCGGACTGCGGCGACAGCCGCGGGAGACGCCTCATTAGCAGGCTGGCTTCCACCTTTGGCGCGGAATCCATGGTATACTATACTGTGCTATGTAGTCACACAGGATGCTCCTGGCAGGAGCAGGGGAGGTTGCTCCGTTGAGCCTTGTTGTCTCGCTTCGTATTCCAGATGGTGTGGTTATTGCCGCTGACAGCCTGTCTACGGTTCAGGGGACGCTGATGGTGCAACCCCAGGCTGAGGTCGTGTGCCCGAAGTGTGCTGAGAGGATCCAGATGAAGGATCTGCCGCCGTTGCAGATGCCGATGCCGCTATCGACATCGTCGTTCGCGCAAAAGCTCTTCCCGTTTCGTCGGCGGTTTGGGGTGGCGGCGTACGGGATAAGTATTCTGCTTGAGAAGACGGTCGGATATCACATTCAGACACTGGAGGCGAAAGCCAAGCAATCTGCCGCGGATGGGGTGACCGATACCGCAAAACTGGTTTTGGACAGATTCGACGATTTGATACACCAGCAGTTTAAGGATATCGACGGGGCTCCAGACGGCTTCTACCCTCTGGGGTTCCAAGTTGCGGGATACGATGGACAGCAAGGCAAGACAATTGAGGTACACATCGGCAAGAAGAGCCATACAGTTGAGCAGGCAGCTCTAGGATGCACCGTAGGTGGGGACAGTACAGTAGTAGCGAAGCTATGGGAACTCGGGAGTGGTGACCCCCGGCAGCAGCCTAAGTTTGCTAGTTTCTCCCTACAAGACGCCATCGACTATGCCGATTTTCTGATCAATACCACCGCTAAGTACCAACGCTTCGCTATGATGATCCCGTCGGTCGGTGGTGACGTGGACATAGCCCTCGTGACGCTCTACCACGGATTCAGGTGGATTCGGCAGAAGGAGCTGGCCCGGATACTTGTTGACAAGGAGGAGGAGCGGAATGCCTGAGCCTATGATCGACGAGACCCGAACCTTGGCGGGGGGCCGGGACGTGGTTTTCGAGGTAAGAGTCGAGGTCGGGCCCGATAGCTATGGGGCCTGGATGGGCAGCGAGACCTCCAGCGCAACGCTGATCGACGTTACCGCAGCAGTCGAGGAGGACATGCGGAGGTTCCGCCGGGCGTGGGACGAACTGGCTCATGTGTGAATTACCACTCGGCCGATCGTCTGATCTGGCTGAACGAGTACATGCTCATGCGTTCCGGCGGGTTGTACGTCGCCGGGGACGACAATGTGGCCAACCGAGACAGCCTCGATTACCTGGTTGAGGCTGTCTCTGGTTTTGCGTACGGAAAGGAACTGCATGAAGGTCTGTGTCGGAAGGCCGCGGCATACGCTTACCACATCATCTGCGATCACGTCTTTCGCGACGGCAACAAGCGGACGGGTATGGAGGCCGCGTTTCTCTTTCTCTTCCTCAACGGTCGTCCTGTCACGGCAGCTACGGACGAGGCTGTTGTTGACGTTGCCCTTCGTGTCGCGAACGGCAACATGGCGGTTGACCATCTGGCCGACTGGCTGGAGTCGGTATCCTCCCCGGCCGGCTAGCTTCTTCTCCGTCGTGTGAACCGTTGATGTCGGCGGTTCTCCTGGACCCCCGATAGCCTGGATTCCGGCGGCCGTCCGCTCGGAGGCAGGGCCTCAGCCAACCCGGCTGCGCTACGCCTTGCCGAGCTTCTGGAGCAGCTTATCGAGCGGCATCGCATTCAGCACGCGGTCCTTCGTGACCCATCCTCGCCGTGCGGTCGCAACGCCGTAGTCGATCAAACCGAGCTGCGCGGTCGCATGAGCATCCGAGTCGATCGCCACTTCGACCCCCATCTCCACCGCGCGTCGAACGTCGGTGTCTCTCAGGTCGAGCCGGTCCGGCTGCGCGTTGATCTCGAGTGCGGTTCCGGTCTCGGCCGCGGCTCGGAAGACGGCCTCCCTGTCGAAATCGGACGGATCGCGCCTACCGATGATCCTGCCGGACGGATGGCCGATCACGTCTACGTGCGGGCTGCGGATTGCCGCGATCAGCCTGGAGGTTATCTGCTCCTTCGACTGCCTGAGTCCACTGTGGATCGAGGCCGTGACCACGTCGAACTGCGCGAGCACCTCGTCCTCGTAATCCAAGCTGCCGTCGCCGCGGATGTTGACCTCGATGCCCTGCAGCAGGCGGAAACGGTCGTAACGCCCGTTCAGTTCGTCTATGACCCGCCTTTGCTCCCGCACTCGGTCGGTCGAAAGCCCGTGGATGAAGCCCATCGAAACGGAATGGTCCGAGATGACCAGGTACTCGTAGCCTCGCGCTATAGCAGCTTCGGCCATGGCCTCTATGGTGTTCGCGCCGTCGCTCCAGTCCGTGTGGGCGTGCAGGTCGCCGCGGATGTCGGATTCCTCGATAAGATCGGGCAGCCGACCCTCAATCGCCGCCTCGATCTCCCCCGCCGCCTCGCGGAGCTCAGGAGGCATCCACTCCATGCCCAGCGCGTGGTAGACATCCTCCTCTTCCCGACCGGCGATCTTCTCGTTCGTGTCGACCCGGAACACCCCGTATTCATTCACCTTCAGGCCTTTGCTCTCGGCAATCGTGCGGAGTTGGATGTTATGGTCCTTCGAGCCAGTGAAGTACTGAAGCGCGGCGCCCCAGTCATCAGGCGGGACGACTCGCAGGTCCATCTGCAGGTCCTGCCGGGTGAGAACGCTTGCCTTAGTCGGCCCCTTCGCGAGGACGGATTTCACCGTCGGGAGCGTGGTGAAGGCGTTGACAGCGTCCTTCGGTGTCGATGAGGCCACGAGGATGTCTATATCGCCGATGGTCTCCTTCCGGCGCCGGATGCTGCCTCCCATATCGATCCGCTCGATTGCCGGGTGAACCCGAAGCTGTCGGACGATCTCCTCCGCCGCCGGCAGCGCAACGCCGAGGAGCAGCCTGGCCGTCCTCTGCCTCAGCCGCCGGATGCCTTCGAGCACGTTCTCCTCTGTCTTCTCCTTGATGCTTGGAAGCCCTTTCAGCCGGTGCTCAAGGGCGGCCTGCTCGAGCTCATCGACTGTGGTTATCCCGAGCTCCCTGTGGAAGAGCTGAGCCTTTTTCGGGCCAACCCCAGGGATCTCGAGCATCTCGGCAATGCCGCTCGGCAGGCCCTTCGCAAGCTCGTTTCGGTAACTGGACTGGCCTGTCCGGACGAACTCCGTTACTTTCTCGGCTATGCTCTCCCCGATGCCGCGAATTTCGGTCAGCCGTCCCTGCTCGACGAGCGCAGTCACATCCTCTTGAAGGTTCTCGATCCTCCGGGCCGCCTCCTGGTACGCGCGCACCCTGAACGGCGACTCGCCCTTCATCTCCAGCATCGCCGCTATGTCTGTCAGCAGCTCGACTACGTCCTCGTTCCTCATAGTGTTCGACTCCCCGGTACATTCTTACCCAGGAGTCGGTTTACCTGCGGGGCGCCGCGGGGCTGTCGTTCGGCGCCGGCGGCAGCCCGACCGCTTGATCGAGCGAGGCCAAGATGGTACAATAATGACACCAGCAGAGGAGAAGGGTGAGCTGCCCGGGTGTGGGCGGCTGCCCTTTTTGCCTGTTGAGTCATGCTGGTTGGGCTGAGGGAATGGCAAAGCTGCAACAAACGAGATTCGTGTGCCAATCGTGCGGCTATGAGTCTCCGAAATGGCTTGGGCGCTGCCCGGACTGCAGCGAGTGGGCCACGATGGTCGAGCAGGTGATCGAGCCTGAGCCGAAGAAGAGGAGCGGCGGCGGCTTCGTGACGGCGCTCACCCCGCCCGCGCCGATCACCAAGGTCCAGTCGAGCGAGAGCCTCCGCACGAAGACACAAATCTCCGAATTCGACAGAGTCCTCGGGGGCGGCATCGTGCCCGGGTCTCTCATCCTTATCGGCGGCGACCCCGGCATCGGCAAGTCCACCTTGCTCACCCAGGTCGCCAACAACCTGAGCCGCGACGCTGGACGGACGCTCTACGTGTCCGGTGAGGAATCCGCCGAGCAGATAAAGCTGCGCTCCGACAGGCTTGGAGTCGCATCCGATGAGCTTCTGCTTGCTACGGAGACGAACATCGAGGCAGTCGAGCATCACATAGAAACCACGAAGCCCCGGTTCGTGATTGTGGACTCGATCCAGGCTATGCACCACCCTGACCTGTTCTCGGCGGCGGGAACCGTAAGTCAGGTCAAGAGCTGCACCGCCGTCCTGGCCCGTGCCGCAAAGACCTCAGGTATCCCGATCTTCATCGTCGGCCACGTCACGAAGGAAGGCGCGCTCGCCGGCCCGAGGGTGCTCGAGCACATGGTCGACACGGTCCTCTACTTCGAGGGTGATCGGCATATGACCTACCGCATCCTGCGCGCGGTCAAGAACAGGTTCGGCTCGACCGACGAACTCGGGATCTTCGAGATGCACGAGTCCGGCCTGGCGGAGGTGCCGAACCCATCGGAACTCCTCCTTTCAGAGCGGCCGCAGCACGGCACAGGATCGGTCGTCACGGCGACGATTGAGGGAAGCAGGCCGCTCCTGGTCGAAATCCAGGCACTCGTTGCCCCGAGCTATTTCGTAAGCCCCAGAAGGATGACCACGGGCGTGGACTACAACCGGACGCTGATGATCCTCGCAGTGCTCGAGAAGCGGGTCGGGATGAGCCTTGCGAACCGGGACGTCTACGTGAACGTGGCCGGCGGAGTGAGGATCTTGGAGCCGGCGGCGGACCTGGCAATTGCCCTCGCTGTCGCCTCGAACTTCAAGGAAACGGCGATCGACCCGAAGACGATTGTCCTCGGGGAGATCGGCCTCGCCGGCGAGGTGCGCGCTGTCGGCCAGGTGGAGAAGCGCCTGCGCGAGGCCGGCAGGCTCGGCTTCAACCAGGCCATCGTCTCCGCGCGGAACGCTCACAAGCTGAGCCGGGGCCTGGGGATCGAGGTCCACGGCGTTGATTCACTCCGGCAGGCGATTGAGGCAGGTCTGTCCGCCGGAGGGTAGACGTCAGAGGTCAGAGGCGGCGCGATCCGACCAGCCGCGGCCGATCTGTTGTTCCGTAGGCAAGGCTCAGCCCTCGCGCGGGCAGGACAGGCCGGAGTCCACGGGGGCGGCGAGCCTGGCGGAATCCATCGTTTCGGCAGCATGTACCCGCCTCGGTTCAAATCCCGTTAAAAAAATGCTTGCATACCTGTCGAGTTTGTGGTATAGTATCCAAGATTCAACGTAGCGACTCGGAATCTGGTCATTCGGTAGATTGCTAGACCTTCTTCGGCTGATCGAATCCCGTAGGTGGCAGTGAGCCACAAGCCTCGTTGGACGATTTTTTGGGACGATCCCAGAAAGAAGGTAAGGATTTGGCAAACAAATCGCTGTACGTAGGCAATCTGGCCTACAGCACTACCGAGGAAGACATCCGCAAGCTGTTCGAGCCCTATGGTCCGGTCGCGGAAGTCCGTATGATCGGTGACAAGGGATTCGGGTTTGTGGAGATTCCCGAGGAGCAGATGGCTGCGGCTATCGAGGCCACAAATGGCAAGGAGATAGGCGGCCGGACGCTGACAGTCAACGAAGCCCGCCCGCGCACCGAGCGCAGTGGTGGCGGCAGCCGCGGCGGAGGCCGCGGCGGTGGCTACGGCGGCGGCGGACGACGCTGGTAAGCTGACGAGCAAAGGCGCACAGGGCTGCTGCCCTGTGCGCCTTTCTTGCGTACGGTGCGGCTAGTGTCGGGAGTCCAGGGGACGGGAAGAGTCCCACGGCCCTCCCCTGGGGTGTTTCCGATGGCCGTCCGCCCGCGTGGAAACACGCAGATTCCGGCGCCTACCAATGCTCCCCAAGCACCTCGAAGAAGGCCTGAGGATGAGCGCACGCAGGGCACGCCTGCGGCGCCTCTTTGCCCTTATGCGGATAGCCGCAGTTCCGGCAGCGCCATGTGACTTCCTCTTCGCGCTTGAAGACCCGGACGGCTTCGACATTCGCCGCCAGTTCGCGGTAACGCTTTCCGTGCTGCTTCTCCGCGACGGCGACGTTCTCGAAGAGCCTTGCTGCCGCCTCGAATCCCTCCTGGCGGGCTATCCTGGCGAACTCGGGGTACATTACGGTCCACTCGTGGCCCTCTCCTTCGGCAGAGGCCTTCAGGTTCTGGAGCGTGGAGCCGATGACCCCCGCCGGAAAGCCTGCCGTAATCTCGACCTCACCGCCCGGCAGCAGGCCGAAGAACCGCTTTGCGTGTTCCTTCTCCTGGTTTGCCGTCTCCTCGAAAATGGCCGCGATCTGTTCGTAGCCGTCCTTCCTCGCCTGGCTTGCGAAGAAGGTATAGCGGTTGCGGGCCTGCGATTCGCCCGCGAACGCGGCAAGCACGTTCTTCTCGGTTTGAGTCCCTTTCAGATCCGACATCTGCTCCCCCTTTCAGGCCGGGTCTTCCCATCATGCCCGGCAACCCGATTACAGTATACCCCGTACTGCGCCGCTCGGTCGCCAGAACCCCGCACAACCTCTTAGCGGCAACCCCTACGCGGCCACTACCACCGTGCAACACGAGCTACCCGGGTCCTTATACCGAGCGGCCTTATCTCGAGCCGCTTATGCAGACCTGTGCAGATCCCCAGGAGCATGTCCAGAAACGCGCCGTTGGTAGGGGAGAGGAGAGGTGCGTTAAGCGTACTTAAGTCGACCTTTGGGCTGAGGGACGGCGCGTCCCATATCCTGCGCGGTTTCGATCCATTCCTGGATCACCCGTTCTGCGTTCTCCAGGGCGTCGCGGTACGTGGCGCCGTCCGCCATGCAGCCGGGCAGTTCCGGTACCTCCGCAACAAAGGCTTGATCTTCCTCGCTCCAGTAGATGATGACCTCATACTTAACCATGACGCTCCCCCAGCCTGTAGTGAAGGATTATGCTGCGGACCTGCTTGACCTGGTACGGTTTTGCCATGTCTCCCTTGGGCTGCAGGTTCAGGATCTCTTCGATGTCTTCTCTTGTGAAGATGTGGTGGTCTCCTCTAATCCGCTCTCGGAAGCCCAACTTGCACAGTAGCTGGCACAGTCCAGAGAATGGGATGTTTGCATCCGCAACTCCAGACATGATCTTCTCCAACAGCTTGTCGTACTTGGCCACCCGGCTTCCTCCAGATGGAATTATAGCGGAGAACTGGAACCCTGGCTAGTGCGGAAGAACCGGCGTCAATGGTTCTTGAGCATAGAAGACATGGAAAAGGGAGCTATCTCGCTCCCCTTCTCGCGTTACTTCTCGGATCGCTCGGGACTCCAGCACGGACAGGCGGCATCCTTCGGCACTCTCAGGATGGCAGGATAGGAGCAGCAACCTCACGAACAATGCTTCTGTCGTACCTGTCTGAGCTTCCCCTCTGCCACGGTGAGCTTGTCGAAGCGCGAGGCGACGGCGAGCCGTCCTTAGACAGGCTCAGGATGCTTCGAGATATCCAGAATGCGGCTTGTGCGATGGCCTATCTCACGCCCGCCCTGGCCTTCTCCCGCTCGCTCCTCTTCCCCCTCGCCGTATAGTACGTGTGCAGCAGTTCGTGGGACTTGTGCGAGAGCGGTTCGCCGAGGAATTCCTTGTAGAGCGTGATGACGGCCGGGTTTTCGTGAGACTGGCGGAGCGGCAGGCCGCGGTCGGCGGTGTAGATCGCCTCGACGCGCTTTGCGCGAATCTCCGGACTTGTCGGAAACGGCTGGCCGCCTCCTCCGATGCATCCGCCCGGGCAGGCCATGATCTCGATGAAGTGATACTGCTCCCCGGCCCGAACCTTCTCCATCAGTTTCCGCGCGTTCGCAAGCCCGTTCGCCACGGCGGCCTTTACCCGAAGCCCGTTTATCTCGATCTCAGCCTCGCGGACTCCCTCCAGCCCGCGGACGGCCTTGATCTCCACATCCTCGAGCTCTCCTCCGGTGATCAGCTTGTAGGCGGTGCGCAGGGCCGCCTCCATGACGCCGCCCGTGGTCCCGAAGATCACGCCCGCGCCGGTAGATATGCCGAGCGGGAGATCGAACTCGCTCTTCGGCAGGTTCGGAAGGTCGATCCCGGCTTCCTTCATCATCCCCGCGGCCTCGCGGGTCGTCAGAACGTAGTCAACATCCTGGAACCCGCTCGAATCCATCTCCGGCCTGCTGCACTCGAACTTCTTGGCCGTGCACGGCATGATCGAGACGACAACGATGTCCTTCGGGTCGATGCCGGCCTTCTCGGCGTAGTAGGTCTTGGCGAGCGCGCCGAACATCTGCTGCGGGCTCTTGCAGGTGGAGAGATGCGGCAGCAGGTCGGGGTAGAAGTGCTCGATAAACTTGATCCATCCCGGAGAGCAGGAGGTGATGAGCGGCAGCACGCCGCCTTCGGTGATGCGCTTGATAAGCTCGCTGCTTTCCTCCATGATCGTGAGGTCGGCGGCGAGGTCGGTGTCGAAGACCTTGTCGAAGCGGAGCATGCGGAGCGCAGTGACCATCTGGCCGGTCACGAGGCTGCCGGCGGGCATGCCGAACTCCTCCCCGATCGCCGCCCGCACGGCAGGCGCCGTCTGGACGACGACGTGCTTGGCCGGATCGTAGATGGCTTCCCACACCTCCGGCGCTGGGTCCTTGGCCTTGAGCGCGCCGGTTGGGCAGCGGTTGATGCACTGGCCGCAGTAGACGCAGACCGCCTCCACGAGCTTCTTGCCAAGCGCCGGGCCGATCTCGGTGTCCCATCCCCGGCCGCTCGCCGAAAGCGTCCCCACACTCTGGATTTCGTGGCAGACCCTGATGCACCGCTTGCAGAGGATGCACTTCTCGGGACTGCGGAGAATTGCCGGGCTGGAATCGTCCACCTCGTAGTGCTTGCGCTCGCCTCGGAATCGAACGTCCTGAATCCCAAGCTCCTTCGCCAGCTTCTGAAGCTCGCACTTCTGGTTGCTCGCACAGGTCAGGCAGTCCTGGGGATGGTTCGCAAGGAGCAGTTCCACGATCATCCGACGGGCCTCGCGGACCCTCGGCGAGTGGGTGATCACGCTCATGCCGTCCGAGACAGGGAACGCGCACGCCGGCTGCAACAGCCGCTGGCCCTTCACGTCCACGACGCAAATCCGGCAGACGCCCTCCGCCCGAAGGTCGGGGTGGTAGCAAAGCGTCGGGATGTAGATCCCAGCGCTCTGAGCCGCCTCCAGGATCGTCACGCCTTCGTCCGCTACTACGGGCTGTCCGTTGATTGTGAGTGTGATCTTGGACATCGTCTCACTCCGCCCTCTTGTCCATCCTGCACACGCCCGCCGGACAGACCTTGTCCACGACATGCGCGCGGTATTCGTCTTCGAACAGCGGCAGGCTCGTGCGGTAGGCCATAGCCGCAGCCTGGCCGAGTCCGCATTTGGCCGCGTCCGACATAACGTCTCCCAGGTCGCGCGCCAGCTCGATATCCTGCGGGCTGCCGGCCCCTGCCATCCACCAGCTGAACGTCTCGTAAAGTCGCTTCGTCCCCTCCCTGCACGGAATGCACTGCCCGCAGGACTCGTGCAGGAAGAACCGAGCGCAGTTCTGCATCATGTCAACAATGCATTGCGACTCGTCCATTACGATCAGCGCGCCCGCGCCGGGCGCAAGATCCTCGAATGCGAACTCCCGCTCGAGCGCCTCCTTGCCGACGCAGATCCCCGATGGCCCGCCGATCAGTACCGCCTTAAGGTCCCTGCCGGACTTCATCCCACCGGCCATCTCGTAGATGACCTCGCGCATGGTCGTCCCGAACGGCACCTCGTAAACGCCCGGCAGGAGCACATCGCCGCAGGGCGAGAATATCTTCGTGCCCTTGCTCTTCTCCGTGCCGATAGATGCGAACCACTCGGGGCCGTTCAGTATGATCTGGGGAACGTTGGCCAGGGTCTCGACGTTGTTGATGACCGTCGGCTGTCCGTGGAGGCCGAAGCTCGGAGGGTAGGGCGGCTTCATCCTCGCTTCGCCGCGACCGCCTTCCAACGATTCGAGCAGAGCCGTCTCCTCGCCGCAGACGTAGGCGCCGGCGCCTTTGAACACCTCTATATCGAAGGAGAACCCGCTGCCGAGGATATCGTCGCCCAGCAGTTCCATCTCTCGGGCTGCCGCTATCGCCTTCGCAAGATGGTCAACAGACTGATGATACTCGCCGCGGATGTAGATATAGCCTTTGCTCGCTCCGATCGCATAGCCGCCGATGACCATGGACTCTACGACCAAGTGCGGGTCGCCTTCGAGGATCAACCTGTCTTTGAAGTTGCCCGGCTCGCCTTCGTCCGCGTTGCAGATGATGACCTTATCCGGGCCGCAGGCGTCGGCTGTCAGCTCCCACTTGACCCCGGTCGGGAATGCCGCGCCGCCGCGTCCCCTCAGGCCGGATTGCCTGACCGCCTCCACTACATCCATCGGCCGCATCTCCGAGAGCGCCTTGCCGAGCGCCTCATAGCCGCCGCGAGCGATATACTCCTCGACCGAGGTCGGGTCGATCACGCCGACATTCCTCAGAACGACGCGCAGTTCCTTGCGGCGGGGCGGCTCGGCCGCAGTCACGACTGCCGCCGTGCGCCCCCGGTAGACCAGCCGCTCGATCACCCTTCCCTTCAGAAGATGCTCCTCGACTATTGCCGGAACATCGTCGACGGTGACCTGGCAGTAGGTCGTGCCCTCAGGATAGACGACCAGGATGGGACCAAGCTCGGAGATGCCGAGACAGCCGGTCTCGACGACCTTGATCTCGTTCTCCAAGCCTTTCTTCCTCAGTTCTTCGACCAGGGCGGCCTGGACGGCACGGCTGCCCTTTAGGATGCATGGAGTCCCGTTGCATACGAGTATGTGAGCTCTGTAGAATGGCATCTCAAGACTCCTTCCTGCGGTATCTGGCGAGGATATCGTGGATCATCTCGGGTCTGAGGTTGCCATAGACATCCTCGTTGATCATAACCGCCGGTGCGACCCCGCACAGGCCGAAGCAGCTTACAAGCTCGAACGTGAAGCTGCCATCCTCCGTTGTCTGGCCGGGCCGGATGCCAAGTTCTCGTTCGATCGCCGCCTTGATGCCGTTCGATCCCTCGATGTGGCAGGGCGGCGAGTCGCAGAGCCTGACGATGCAGCGGCCCTTTGGCTCGGTCGAGAAGAGAGTATAAAAAGTCGCGGCCCCGTAGACCTCCGAGACCGGCATGTCGAGGTAATCCGCCACGTCTTCCATTGCTGCTTCCGGTAGATAGCCGAGCGCGGACTGGAGGGCGTGGAGCATCGGGATCAGGCTGTCACGCTTCGGCTCGAAGCTTTCGATGACCGCTCTATAGCCGTTCCCGGCCTCCCGCGACCTGCAAGCGTGTTGCTTGGACTTCAAACTCGTGCCTCCTCAAAGGACGTGAAAAGTGCAAAGAGAGTAGGCCGAAACGCGCTCACTTCTTACCTGACACTCTTCAGTCTGCGCTCGCGCCGACCACCCACTCGCCGACGATGTTGTCGTTTGCCAGGTGCCGAGCGACGATAGCGCGGGCCCGCTCGGGTGTGACGTAGCCATAGGTGATAGCGGGCTGGCCCGGTTTGGAGACATCCACCATCGGTTCTTGCTCGCAGAGGCCCTTGCACCCGGTCCGGGTGACCACCACACCGTCCAGCCCCCGCTTCCTGACCTCGTCGAGAATGGCCGACATTACCTCTTCCGCCCCAGCCGCGATGCCGCAGGTGCCCATAGCGACGACGATCCTGCACTTGGCGCGGTTTTCGCGAACCTTCATCGCCTGCAGGGCCTGCTGTCTGACCTTGCGCAGATCTTCAAGTGTCTTCATCCAGTGCCTTCCTTTCGCGTAAGCAGAGCTTAGATCGATGCAGCTCCCTTAAGGCATGCCGCTCTGCCTTAAACCCACGTCACAAGGCAGCCCTTGTCCCGTCCAGATTGTGAGATTTTTCACAAACTAGCCGCCGCAAAAAGGGCGCCGCTGCACCGGCGGGCGTCCAGCTTCCCATTCACGCTCGCCTGCCGGCGTCCTCCATTAGTATTATATCCAAATTCCAGGGGCCGGTCAACGTTCTAGGCGAGGTTCGTGCAGATTTTCACGAGTCTTTTCGCCGCGGAAGGCCGCTCGCAGCTCATGTGTTCCGCATTTCAGCCCGCACCCGCTGCGCCGCCCATCACAGCCCGCACACCCGTTCGTCTGAGGAGCGGCCCGCGCAAGCAGAATGCAGGCTTTGACACCGGCCGGGCCGCAGCTTATACTGGTTGCGTTGTGCAAGAGGTGGGAACGTGAGACCGTTTGTCCAAGTGGCCCGCGAGGGCCGAACCCTGATCTTCGACGGCGGAATGGGCACGGAGCTCGAGCGACGGTGCCTGCATCCTGGCCCGGAGGCCGGTGTCGCGGCGCCCGAGGTTGTCCAGGCGGTGCACCAGGCATATGTGCAGGCTGGCGCCGATGTGCTCTTGACGAACACCTTGACTGCGAACCGGCTGGCCCTGGAGCGATCGGGCGCCGCGGACAAGGTGCGGGAGTACAATTCAGCCGGCGCCGCTATCTGCCGCCGGGCCGCTGCCGGCCGCGCCTACGTTGCCGGCGATGTGGGATCGACCGGCCAGTTCCTTGCCCCCTATGGCGACTATACGGAAGACCAGTTCCTCGAGGTCTTCTCCGAACAGGCTCGGGTCCTTGCCGACTCGGGCGTCGATCTCATCATAATCGAGACCATGACCGACCTGGCCGAGACGATACTGGCCGTTGGGGCCTGCAAGTCCGCGACATCGCTTCCGGTCATCGCCTCCATGTCCTTCGACCCGGGCGCTGCCGGGCCGAGGACCATGATGGGCAACGATGTCGAGTCCTGCGCCCGCTCGCTCGCGGAAGCCGGGGCGGATGTCGTTGGCGCGAACTGCGGCGGCATCACTCCCGAGCAGATGGCCGGGATCATCGCCCAGATGCGGGGCGTGACGGATCTGCCGCTCATCGCCGAGCCGAATGCGGGCCTGCCGGAGCTTGTCGGCGGCCGCGCCGTATTTCGCCTGCCGCCGGAGGAGTTCGCCGAGGGGGCAATGAGGTGCGTCGAGGCCGGGGCACAGCTCATCGGCGGATGCTGCGGCACGACTCCTGCACATATTGCCGCTCTCCGCAAGGCGCTCGACGCGAAGGCGTAGGGTGTAAAGTAAAAAGTGGGAAGTGAGAAGCGTTAAGCCCTCGCTTCGGTTCCCTTACAGTGGTTACGCTTCCCACTCGATCTAAGGAGGAGCTATGGACGTTTCTTTGTTCGGAATGTGCGGCGTTGCGCTTCTGGGCAGCGGCAAGACGAGGAGCATTTCGGCTGAGAACCCGAGAGGGCAGCCGGGGAAGGGGGGCATCGAGGTTCCGACGCCGGACGATCCGGCGAGCATGCTCGGGCGCGGATGGAAGGTGAGGCCGTGCATCAGCCTGCCGCCGGACTCGAACACTGTCCTCGCCGACATCGAAGGCCCGGGTACCATCCGGCACCTCTGGATCACCGCCGAACCCAAAACCTACCGTGACTGCATCCTCAGGATGTACTGGGACGGCGAAGGCAGTCCATCGGTCGAGGCGCCGCTCGGCGACTTCTTCTGCAACGGCCACGGTCTGAGGTGCAACGTCAACTCCGTTCCGATTGCGGTCAATCCGGTCGGCGGGTTCAACTCCTACTGGCCGATGCCCTTCAGAAAGAGCGCGAAGATCGAGATCGAAAGCCAGCATGCGGACGAGATCGGCGGGGTCTTCTACCAGGTGGACTACGAGCTTGGCGAGGTGCCCGATAACGCGGCCCATCTCCACGCTCAGTGGCGGAGGTCTGTCACCCCGATCGAGAAGCCCGAGCACGTGATTCTGGACGGGGTCAAAGGCCGAGGGCACTACGTCGGCACCTATCTCGCCTGGACTCAGCTTTCGGACGGATGGTGGGGCGAGGGGGAGATCAAGTTCTTCATTGACGGCGACGGAGAGTTCCCGACAATCTGCGGCACAGGGACGGAGGACTACTTCGGCGGGGCTTGGGGATTCGGCGGAGAGACCTTCTCTACAGCGTTCCTCGGCTACCCGCTCTACTTTAAGGAACCAGGAGCCGTGCCGAAGCACGGCCTCTATCGCTGGCATATCCCCGACCCTATCAGGTTCGAGCGCAGCCTCAGGACAACCATCCAGGCGCTCGGTTGGTGGCCCAATGGCAAGTTCCAGCCGCTCAGGGACGACATCGCGTCCGTCGCCTACTGGTACCAGACGGAGCCGCACGCAGCCTTCCCCGAAATGCCTCCGGCCCATCTCAGGTGGCCGAGGTAGTCGGCACCTGCGCTGCACGATCTCAACAACCTTCGGCTTGACGAGGTTCCGGTTCCCCGGCCCACGGCTGTCGGGAATCGCAAGCCTGAAAGGAGACGGGGCGTGAACTCACGCGAGCGCATACAGGCGAGCCTGGCCCACCGCGAGCCGGACGTCGTGGCAGTGGACTTCAGCGGCCACCGGTCGAGCGGCATTATGGCCCAGGCTTACGTCAGGCTGCGCAAAGCCCTCGGCTTGCCGCCGTCGCCGCCTTACGTCTACGACTTCATCCAGCAGCTCGCGCTGGTCGAAGATGACGTGCTCGACATCGTGGGGGCGGATGTGGTCGAGGTCGGCCACGCCTTCACCAGGTTCCCCGATTACTGGCAGAACTGGCGCCTGCCCGACGGGACACCGTGCAGGATTCCGGGGTTCATCAAGCCGGAGAAGGTCGGAGATGACTGGGTGGTCCGCGGCGACGAGGGACAGGTGATCTGCGTCCAGAAAAGCGGCACGCTCTTCTTTGAGCAGACGTATTTCCCGCTTTTCGGGAAGGACACCGACTCATTCGATGACCTGCCCTACCGTCTGAACCAGATCATGTGGTGGCGTCTCGGGGTGCCGCCGGCGCCGGCCGGCCTCGATGCGGCGGGCCTCCAGGCCCGCCGCGACACTGCGAAGGCGCTGCGCCAGTCAACCGACCGTGCGATCTACGGCATATTCGGCGGCAACCTGCTTGAGATCGGCCAGTTCGTCTTCCGCAATGACGGATTCCTCTATATGCTCGCAGGCGAGCCAAGGCGGGCGCACGAGTTCCTCGACGCGCTTGTCGAGATCCATCTCGCGAACCTCGGGAAGTTCCTCGGGGCCGTGGGCGATTGCATAGACATCATCGGCTTCGGCGACGATCTGGGGATGCAAACGGGGCCGCAGATTTCGCCGGCTATGTACCGCGAGTTCTTCAAGCCGAGGCATGCGCTGCTCTGGAACCGCGCTAAGGAGCTTTGTCCTCACGTCAAGGTGAACCTTCACTGCTGCGGGGGCGTCTATCTGCTGCTTGCCGACCTGATCGAGGCCGGACTCGACGCCATCAACCCGGTGCAGATCACGTGCACGGATATGGACGCGGCGCGGCTGAAGCGGGAGTTCGGCAGAGACCTGGTGTTCTGGGGCGGGGGCTGCGATACCAGGCAAGTGTTGCCCTATGGCAGCCCGGATGAAGTTCGGCGGCACGTGAAAGAGCAGGTAGGCATCCTTGCCCCCGGCGGCGGGTTCGTTTTCCAACAGGTGCACAACATTCTTGCCGATGTGCCGCCCGAGAATGTGATTGCCATGTTCGAGGCCGTGCGGGCTTAGGCGCCCGCTGCCGGTTCCACAAGTTGTCACAATTCCGTACCGCTGACGTTTGCGGTCGCTCCACTGCCCAGGGTCGCCAAAGACCCATCACACCTTACCCCTTGACATTACCGAATTCCTGAGCTATATCCATTTTGAGGGGGTTGAGGAAAGTGAGAGTGAAAGGACTCTGGATCGCGGCGCTTATCGCGATCCCGTGTTTGCGTCTGCCGGCGCCGGCTGTCGAGGACTGCGGGCTGGCATTCACCGATCTGCTGGACCCGCGGCTTGGCTACTCCTATATGGAAGCCTCCACCAGCTGCTACATCGCCCGCCAGTTCACGCTTCAGAGCACGACCGACATTCTCTCGGTCAAGCTGTACCTGAAGCGTTGGTCGGGGCATGGGGCGGTCAGGCTCGATATCCGGCAGGACGCGGGTGGCAAACCGGCTGAGTCGTCCATCGCGTCGACCAGTTTCCTCGCCGAGTCAATCCCCGCGGATCCAGCGTGGTGCAACTTTCCCGCCCTCGCCTGCCATCTGCTGGCCGGCAAGTACTGGATAGCCCTGTGGGTAGACCACGGCGACCCCAAGATCGACTGGCTCCTGAAGCCGGGGAACTACTGCGGTGCCGTGGACGACCATATGATCCAGCGGAACGCGAGCGGCAACTGGGAATGGACCACGGGCGAGACCAACTACGAGGTTGTCTGCAGCGCTTGCCCCGAGCTGAGCGGCGGAAGGACCTCGCCCGCGGAGCCGAATGATAACAAGCAGCGCACTTACGAGTACTATGTGACCTACAAGAACTCCGCCGGCAACCCTCCGACGACGAGCGAAGTCAGGATCGATGGCGGCGAGCCGAAGACTATGCACGTCCTCGGCTCGCATCCCGACTACCGCACCGGCGCCACCTTCTTCTACTCCGAGTTCACACAGCTCGGAGTCGGACAGCACAGCTTCGAGTTCGACTTCGCGACCGCCGACGGCCATACCGCGCACCTCTCGGGCAGCGGCCCGCTCGTTCATCCCGGCTATCCGAAGATAACCCGGACGAGCTACA